>SESG01038988.1_pt1 | contig 10582 bp, 9 predicted proteins | sample 3171421 | NCBI WGS metagenome assembly SESG01 (sample SAMN10866946, study PRJNA518727) | freshwater metagenome | biome: subpolar coniferous forest; feature: holomictic lake; material: water; isolation source: holomictic Lake 227, 6 m and 8 m depth | place: Canada: near Kenora, Ontario | collected... | reverse complement strand
TTTGGTAAATTGCTCTAGCTATCAGCAGAGTGGATGCTCGCGCGCCAATTCCGAAGGGGAATGCCCATACACTTTGCGGAAAGCCCGTGCAAAATAGTTGCTGTCAGAAAAGCCTGCTGCAAATGCGGCCTCCGTGCAGTTGGCCTGCCCCGAGCGGATCAGCCGCCCGGCGTGTTCCAACCGCTCCCGAATCAATAGTTGCTGGAACGTGGCTCCCCTCGCCCGCTTTAAAATACGGTTAAGCTGATTGCGGCTCACCGAACAGGCCCGGGCCGCTTCGGAAAGCGTCAAACCCGGTTCCGGTCGCGCGGCCTGTTCCCGGATCAGCGCCTGCACACGCTCTGCAATCAAGGCATGCCGCCATTGGGTGTGTCGGAAAAAACCTTCAAAGCCGTGCGCCCTTTGCGTTGCCCGCAGGCAGTGCAAAATCATCTGCAACAAATACGCCTGCACCATCGGCGCAAAGCCCATCTCCCGTCGGCCGCTTTCGCTCACAATCGCTTCAATGCATTCATCCAGGCGCACCTGATCCAGCGGACTGAGCAGAAAGGGGCGCGCACGGTCGGGATCGAGCAGGCTGAAGAGCACCGCCTCCTCATTGTCAAACTGCTCCAGCCCGGAGCGATCCCGCACCAGCGTGAAATCCAGCGCCAGGCAAAGCGCCGTTTCCTCATCCCCCTCCAAAAAACAGTGCTGACATCCTGCCGGAATAAAGAAAATGCTCCCTTTGCTGACGTCATATTCCTCTCCGCTGGCCAGCAACCTCCCATCGCCCCGCTGGTAGTACAAAATCTGATGGTGCGGATGCACATGCACGGCGTCGCTCCCGCTGTGGCGGATGTGCTGATTCCACTGCACCCGCCACAAATGCAGCACGCTCTTCCCAAGCGGATATTCCCGCTGCGCGCCCAGGATTTGCTCCCATCCATTGGGGATCAGCCAGTGGGGATTGAGTGGGCTTTGGATCAGTTCTGTGGGGGAGAGGGGCATGCGGCGGGTGCTTTTGTGCTAAGAATAGCCCCGGCTGTGCTAGAGGAGTAGCACTATTTCCAATAAAAGGAGAGTGTCATGCATCCTGTTGCCCTCATTACCGGCTCTTCCCGTGGCATTGGAAGGGGAATTGCGCTCGAGCTTGCCCGGGCGGGTACGCACGGTATTGCCATCAATTATGCGGGCAACGAGGCGGCAGCGCTGGAATGCCAGCAACTCTGTTTGGAAGCCGCCCGGGGGCAAATCCGGGTGGAGGTGGTGCAGGGGGATGTGTCGCTGGGGGCGGACCGACAGAAGATGATCGATTTTGTCCGGGAGAAGTTCGGTCGGCTTGATCTGCTGGTGAACAACGCGGGGGTGGCCCCCAAAATGCGGGCGGATATTCTGGAAGCCGGAGAAGAGAGCTTTGACCGGCTGATCGGAATCAATCTCAAGGGGCCCTACTTTTTGACGCAGCTTGCGGCGCAACTGATGCGTTCATCCAGCCCGTTGGATACGTGGCCGCGCGCGGTGGTGAATGTGACAAGCATTTCGGCGTTCACGGCTTCGGTGGAGCGCGGAGATTACTGCATTGCAAAGGCGGGGCTTTCGATGATGACCAAGCTTTATGCGGCGCGGCTGGCGGAGTTCGGCATCAATGTGTTTGAAATTCAGCCGGGCGTGATCGCCACGGAGATGACGGGGGCGGTGAAGGAAAAATACGACCGCCTCTTTGCCGAAGGGCTGACGCCGATCAACCGCTGGGGGACGCCATCGGACATCGGCAAATGCGTGGCCGCGGTGGCCTCGGGAGCCTTCCCGTATTCCACCGGCCAGGTGTTTCAGGTGGACGGCGGGTTTCATCTGCACATTTTGTAATTATCCCAAAGCAATCTCATGATCCACATCGACGAACAACGGACGCCCGCGAAGCTGCTCGGAAAAATCCGCAAGCTCTGGGAAGTCTCCGCCCCCAAAATTCTTTCCATTGACCGGGAGGATGTTCCGGGCAAGGCGACGCCGGTTTACACGGTGAACGGCAAATACACGGCGCGCGGCTGGACGGAATGGACGCAGGGATTTGTGTATGGCTCGGCCATTTTGCAATTTGACGCGACGGAGGATGAGGCGTTTCTAGAGCTGGGCCGCCGCAAGACGATGGAGCGGATGGCGCACCATGTGACGCACATGGGGGTGCATGACCACGGGTTCAACAATGTCAGCACGTATGGCAACCTGCGGCGGTTGGCCGGGGAATGCCGCTTTGCGGCGGAGGAGCACGAGCGGAATTTTTATGACCTCGCGCTGAAGTGCAGCGGCGCGGTGCAGGCGGCGCGGTGGTCGCGGACTGCGGAGGGGAGCGGCTATATTTATTCTTTCAACGGGCCGCATTCGCTTTTTGCGGACACGATCCGCTCGCTGCGCGCGCTGGCGGTGGCGCACCAACTCGGCCATGTGCTGATGGGCGAGCAGGATGTGCAAATTTCGCTGCTGGAACGCCTGATCCTGCATGCCCGCACGACGGCGGCTTATGCGGTCTATTATGGCGAGGGGCGCGATGCCTACGATGTTTGGGGGCGCACGGCGCACGAAAGCATTTTCAATTTGAACGATGGCCGTTACCGCTGCCCAAATTCGCAACAGGGGTATTCACCCTTTACCACCTGGACCCGTGGGCTGGCGTGGATTTTGTGCGGTTATGCGGAGCAACTGGAGTTTCTCGCCACGCGGCCCGATGCCGAGCTGGAGCCCTATGGCGGGCGCGCGAAGATCGAGGCGGAGTTTCTCAAACCGGCCCGCGCCACGGCGGATTTCTATTTAGAGCAGACGCCCACCGATGGCATCCCCTATTGGGACACCGGCGCGCCGCTGCTGCACAAGCTGGGGGATTATCTCGACCGACCGGCGGAGCCGTTCAATGACTTCGAGCCGGTGGACAGTTCCGCGGCGGCGATTGCGGCGCAGGGGCTGCTGCGACTGGGGAAATACCTGGAAACGCGGGGCGATGGGAACGGCAAGCGTTATTGGCAGGCGGGGCTGACGGTGGCTGACACGCTGTTCTCCGAGCCGTATTTGAGCAGCGACCCGGAGCACCAAGGGCTGCTGCTGCATTCGGTGTACCACCGCCCGAACGGGTGGGATGCCATTCCCGAAGGACGCTCGGTGCCGTGCGGTGAGTCGAGCATGTGGGGGGATTATCACGCCCGCGAGCTTGCGCTGCTGATCCAGCGCGAGGCGGAGGGAAAACCGTATCTGCAATTTTTTCGTTAAAAATTATGAAAGTGACACGCATTCCCACTTTGCGCACGCCGGAGCAGTTGCGCAACCATATCGCGGAGCTGGGGATCGATCTCCAGGTGGATGAGAACATCTCCACCGGAGGCGATTCGCCGCTGAACGCTCCGCTGCAATGGGAGGGCCGCACGATCGGCAACCGCTGGGCGGTGCATCCGATGGAAGGATGGGATGGCACGACGACGGGCGGCGTGACCGATCCGATGATCCGGCGCTGGGAGCGTTTTGGAGAGAGCGGCGCGAAGCTGATCTGGGGGGGGGAGGCGATGGCGGTGCGCCCCGAGGGGCGGGCCAACCCGAACCAGATCATCATCAACGAGGAGAACAAGGCGGGACTGGCAACGCTTCGCGAAGCATTGGTCACCGCGCATGAGAAGCATTTCGGCAATGCGAACGATCTCGTGGTCGGATTTCAGCTCACGCATTCCGGGCGCTTTTGCCGACCCAATAGTAAATCTCGGCTGGAGCCCCGGGTGGCGTACCGTCACCCCATCCTGGACAAAAAATTCAATGTCACCAGCGACGCGCAAATCCTCTCCGACGACGATATGAAGCGGCTCATTGAGGATTACGCGAAGGCGGCGAAGATTGCGCAGGAGGTGGGGGCGGATTTCGTGGATATCAAGCATTGCCACGGTTACTTGCTGCACGAGTTTTTGGGTGCACACACGCGGCCGGGCGAGTTCGGGGGATCGTTTGAGAACCGGACGCGGCCGTTGCGCGACATCGTGGCGGCAATCCGCAGCGTGGCTCCAAAGCTGGGCATCGGGGTGCGCCTGAGTGCGTTTGACGTGGTGCCCTACAAGCCGGACCCGGCCCTCAGCGAGCCTGGAAAACTGGGGCCCGGCATCCCTGAGGATTTTGCGCATTGCCTGCCGTATGTGTATGGGTTTGGCGTCAACCAGAACAACCCGCTCGAATATGATTTGGCGGAGCCGATTGCGTTCCTGCGCCTGTGCGAGCAGCTCGGCATCCGGCTCGTGAATCTTTCAGCGGGGAGCCCCTATTACAATCCGCACATCGGGCGTCCGGCGGGGTATCCTCCCTCCGATGGCTACCAGTTGCTGGAAGACCCGCTGGTGGGCTGCGCCCGCCAGATCAATGTGGTCAAACAGCTCAAGGCGCACTGCCCCGGCCTGATTCTGGTCGGCACGGGCTACTCCTATTTCCAGGAATATCTGCCGCATATTGCGCAGTATTATCTCCGCAACGGCCATGTGGACAGCGTGGGTCTCGGACGCGTGGTATTGTCCTATCCTGGGATTCTGGCGGACGCCGCAGCGGGCAGAAAGCTCGAAACGCGGTTGATCTGCCGCACGTTCAGCGACTGCACGACGGCCCCTCGCAACGGGCTCAAATCGGGCTGCTATCCCTTGGATGCTTATTACAAGCAGATGTCGGAAGCATCGGCTCTCAAGCAGATCAAGAAATGCCAGGGGTAGGCAAGTGACTCGAAATGCCGGAACGGTTCCCGGTTCGATCGATTGCAGGATCGTGATGCGGAGCGGGTTTCAGCGATGTTTTTGACGCCATGCGCCGGGTGACTGGCCTTTGAAGCGGCGGAACTGGCGGCAATCTCAAGGGCCGACCGCTGGCCGTCAGCACCAAATGCGACACGGTGGATGAAGGGAAGTTGGCCTATGAAAAATGGAGAGAGTGGCAGAGTTGACTTCATCCAAAAGAGGATCGTCGGCGTCTTGCACCGCCACCGCCTCTCCGAACTGCGAACGAAGGCAAGCGGGCTCGCGGGCAATAAGAAAGCGATGAGCCCGGCGTAAGCTGGTTACGCCGGGCCCGGTTTTTTTATCGGAACACCATTTTTAGAATTTCACGTTGAGATCGACTTGGAAGACTTGGACGGCGTTCATGCTGGCGATCTTCTGACCGCCGGTGGCATCGCCGCCCACCAGGTCACCGCGAAGATTCCAGGCGTCGTAGTAGGTGATGGCTCCCACGACAAAGTCGGTGAGGTTGTACGCTGCGCCGACCTTCACGCCCTGCGTGTTGAGATAACCCAAGGCGAAATTGGGGTCGTTCAGGTTGGGATCGACCGCACCGAGGCCTGTCTGGCGGAAGTTGGCCAGCACTGACCAGTCCCCTGCCTTCTTGTTTTCGCCCACTTGCACTCCGGCCAGCCACGCCACGTCGTCGCGGCTGGAGTGGCCGGAAACCCGGGTGGTACTCACCAGCGTGCTGTTGGTCACCGCCCCGTGCGTGTTCTTATACTGGGTCACGTTGCCGTTGGCGTCATACGTGCTGGGGATTTGGATGTTCTGGAGCCCGTAGACCTGCTCCACGCGGTCTTTGCCTTGCGTGTTGTAGGCGAAGTCCCAGAGCACTTTGACTTTCTGGCCCAAGAGCTTGAAGGAGACGTCGCCGGGCAGGGTGAGGATGGTCAGAGCCCGGTTGGCGGACTGAGGGATGAGCACCGAGTCCTTTGCATTCACCGAGTATTGGTAGGGGTTGACTCCGCCCGCGAACGACACGGTGTTGTTCAGGTTGGCGGTGTTGCCCACGGTGTAGGTCATCAGGCCCGGGGCGAGGGTGACTTTGACGCCGGGTGCAACCTTGGCCGAACCGACCAGTTGCGTGGTGAAGAGCCATGCGTCGGTGTTAAAGTTCGTGCCGAAGGCGTCCTCCGGGTTGTCGCTGATCACGAATTGACCGGCCACGAGGCTCAGCTCAAAGGGACTTGCAGAGCGGGCGGTGGAAACGGAAGAAACTTGCTTGCCGTCTGCCGTGGTGCTCACGGTTTCGCTGTTGCCGCCGGTGAAGAGCTTGAGGAGATCCACTTTCTCCACGAAGCCTTCCGGGTTGATGTCCGTCCCCCAGACCAAGTCCGTTGCGTAGAACGGGTTGGGCTGCTTGCCGCCCACCAGCGTCAGCCAGTCATTGCCCCAGCCGACGAAAGCCCGGCTGATATACATGCTGTAATTGCCGAAGCCCGCAGCCCCGTTGGTGGAGTCGCCCATCGTCTGGTTGCCGCTGTCGGCGGCTTGACCTGTTTGGATCATGACCCCGCCGAAGAAGCCACCGGCAAGGGTGAAGTCGCCGTTCAGGCGCAGGCGGATGCGTTCGCGGCTGGTCTGCGTCCCGTTTTGCGGGCTGCCCACCCCGGTCACGGAGGGGTTGCCGACGCCGCGAATCTGCTGGCCACGGCTATTGAGCAATGGCTTGCCTTGGGCGACGATCAGGTTGCCTTTGGAGTCATAGACGTTGGCGTTTGCGGTGACATACCCCTTGGAATCGGTCGTCCAAGGCGAAGAACTGAATTTGGTGGCTCCATCGTTCTTCGAGTAAACGCTGCTCATGAACGTGTTCTCGTTGGTGGTGAAAAGGTAGTTTGAGCCCGCCAGCGGCGTTTCGATCTGCGGATCCTTGTTGTCATACTGGTAGCGCAGACGCACATCCCCGTAGATCTTGAGGCTTGTGACCGAGTTGGAGAGCTGCAATTTGCCGGCGTTGGAGGCGGCATTTTCCTTGATGAGATCCGCGCGGACATCCTCGGCTTCCTGGGAAGTGAGAACTTTTTTGCGAACCAGCGCATCGAGCAGAGCGCCGCTGTCTTGGGCGGAAGCGACGGTCGCGCTTCCGAAGGTGAGGGCGCCAGCCAGTGCCAACGTCGTGAGGAGGGTTTTTGTCATGATAGGTTGTTGATTGTTTTTAGCCCTTGGGAGGAACGAAACTCGGCAGAGATTAGATCATCCTATTTTTGGAAAAAAGGAGTTTTTGAATTATCGACTCTTTTGTCGATCAAATGAGCCGCACAGCCAAAACGGGTTCCCGCTCGTTTCTTGAAAGTTTTTGGAGCCCCTCTTCGCGTATTCTCTCAGGTTCCCCCCCACCCTCCCCCGCTCCAAGCGTGCGCTTGACTTCACCCGGGCGCGCTTTACGGTGGAAGGGAAATTTTTTCTCCATCATGTACTTCCGCAAGCTGGCTCTCTTTGCAGTCACCCTCTCCTTAACGCTCTCCGCTCTGGCTGAAGAGCAAGTGCTCGACGGCATCGCCGCTGTGGTCAACGGGGAGGTCATCACCTTCTCCCAAGTCCGCGAACTGGTGGTCTCCCGTGAAATGGCGTTGCGCCAGTCGCTCCGGGGCCAAGCCCTGGAAGACAAAATCAAGGAAACCCGACTGGCGGCGATTAATGACCTGATCGACCGGCAACTTGTGCTTCAGGACTTTCAGAAAAACAAATTCGCCATTCCTGAATACGCCGTGGACGACCACATCAACACGATCATTCGCGAGCAGTTCCAGAACGACCGCCTGGCCTTCATCCGCACCCTTCAAGCCCAAGGCTACACGCTCCAGCGGTTCCGCAAGGTGGAGACGGACAAGATGATCGTACAGGCCATGCGCCAGCGCGCGGTGAAGACGGATCCCATTCTTTCGCCCTCCAAAGTGGAGCAATTTTACGAGGCTCATCGCGCCGAGTATTCCACACCCGAACAGGTGAAGCTGCGCATGATCGTCCTGCGCAAGGACAGCCCCGACGCGAAGAATGTCGCGGAAGAAATCCGCTTGAAAGTGAAGTCCAGTGACGAATTTGCCAAGATGGCACAGATGTATTCCGAAGACGCCTCCAAGGAAACCGGCGGCGACTGGGGCTGGATCGAGCGTTCCACCTTGAACGAAAACCTCTCCGCCCCCGCCTTCGCCCTCAAGCCGGGCCAGGTGAGCAAGGTGCTTGAAGTGGGCAGCAATTATTACCTCCTCTACGTGGACGCCCGCAAGCAGGCGGATACCAAGCCGCTGTCGGCTGTCCGCGACGACGCCGAAAAGAAGGTGCTCCAGGCGGAACGCCAGGCCGCGCAGGAAAAGTGGATCAAGGGTCTGCGCGACAAGGCTTACGTCCGCATTTTCTAGGGCTCCAACCCCCAAGCCTCTCCCGCGATGGACAGTTTAGGAACCATTGGCATCACCCTGGGGGATCCTGCGGGTGTCGGCCCGGAGGTGGTTCGTGCGGCGCTCGCATCTGGACAGCTCGACCCGCGATTCCATTACCGCATGCTGGGCAATGACGAGGGAGCCATTCCCGGCCAACCCACGCCCGAGACCGCGCGCGCTGCGGTCGCCGCGCTTGAAGAAGCCGCGCAGCTTGCCGTTGCGGGCGAGATCGACGCGGTCGTCACCGGCCCCATTCACAAAGCCCGTTCCCAAGCCGTCGGCTTTGCGTTCCCTGGGCAGACCGAATTTTTCGCCGCGCGCGCCGGGGTGGAAAACTTCGCCATGCTGCTCACCGGCGGTGCGCTCACAGTGGCGCTTGTCACGATGCACGTCGCACTGGCAGAGGTTCCCAAACTCGTGACCGGGCCGGAAATCGAGCGCGTGGGCGGACTGCTCGCTGCATTTCTTTTGACGCGCTTGGGCAGCGAAAAACCAGTGCGTATCGCCGTGGCAGGGCTCAACCCGCACGCAGGGGAATCCGGCGCGATGGGCCTTGAGGAAATCTACACCATCGCCCCAGCCACCGAACGGCTGGCGCAGCAATGGAGCGGACGGGCGACCTTCACCGGGCCGATCTCGCCGGACACTCTCTTCTTTCGCGCCGCCGCCGGGGAGTTCGACGGCGTGCTCTGCATGTACCACGACCAGGGGCTTATCCCCCTCAAGCTCCACGCCTTCGATCAAGGAGTGAACGTCACGCTCGGACTGCCGTTTGTGCGCACCAGCCCGGATCACGGCACCGCTTTTGAGATCGCAGGCCGCGGCCTCGCCCGGCCCGACAGCACCCTCGCCGCCCTCCGGCTCGCCGCGGAACTTGTGGAACGGCGGTAATCTCCAAAGGCATTTGCACCACGAAGGACACAGAGAACACGCAAAAAAGACCAAGAGAAATAAAAGGGGTTAAGAAGACGGTTTTTCAGGCCAAACCACCTCTTTTTTTGCCCCTTATCGCTTCCTCCCCTTCGTGTTCTCTGTGTCCTTCGTGGTGAATTCTTGCTATAAGAGCGCCCCATGACGAAATTCACCCGCGCCATCGCCACCCAGCTTGCCGGGTTAACCCTGCTTGGGCTGGCCATTGTGGGGATCGCACGGGTGCTCCCGGTCGTCGCATGGATCACTGATTTGCAGCAGCGCCTTGCCGCCATGCAGGTCTGGGGCGCGGCGCTCTACCCGCTGCTGTTCGCCGCGTGCAACATCCTCCTGCTGCCGGGAGGCGTGGTGGCGATGGGTGGCGGCCTCTTTTTCGGGCTCTGGTGGGGCACCTTCCTTGTGCTGCTGGGCAACCTCATTGCCGCTGCCGTTGCGTTTGGAATCAGCCGCAGCCTGGGCCGCGCGTGGCTGGAGCGGAAGTTTAGCGGAAGCCGCCGCTGGCGTGCCTTGGACGCGGCCATTGCGCGGCACGGGTGGAAAATTATTTTTCTCAGCCAGGTGCACCCGCTCTTCCCCACCAGCCTCTTGAATTACCTCTACGGCGTCACACGCATCCGGTTTTGGCCGTGCCTGCTCTGGATTGGCGTGGGCCAACTCCCCGGCCTCTTCCTCTACGCCTACCTGGGCACGCTGGCGCAGCTTGGCATCAAGCTCGTCAAAGGCAAAACGCACCCGTTTCCCCACGAATACTTCGTCTGGTTTGGCGGGCTGCTGCTGACGGTGGCAGTCACCACGGCCCTGGGGCGTCTCGCCCTGCGCCTCTTGAGCGAAGTCGAGGCGGAAGCCGCAGCAGAGAAATTCCCCTCGAATTCAATAGAAAATCTGGAACTCAGAAACTCGGGAGAAAAGAGAATGGGAGCAACCTTGTAATGCTCTATTTTTCTTGAGTTCCTGAGTTCCAGATCGATTGCAGATGCGCGCGTCCCACCTCAAAAAGAGCGCTCTTTGACACGGCCCGGTTCGGTGCTAAGATAAAACATCGGCGGTTTTGATAAAGAAATTGCCTCCCCCTTTTCCATGTCCGCACCCCACCCCATTCAGCCCTGTATCTTTTTGGATTACGGGGCCGATGCCGTCGACGCGGCGGATGCCGCCTGTGAAATTTGCGAACGCGGCATGCGTTTCTGCTCTCCCTGGCAATTCACGGTCGGCTCCCTTTTGCACATAGCCTTCACCGTTGACGAAGGCTCGCCGCACCGCATCGAAGTGGAAGGGTGCGTCGTGGAATGCCTCGCCACGGGAGGCAAAGACCGTCTGACCACGCTGGCCTTTGTCGAAATGCCCCCGGAACTCCGGGACATGCTCGGGAAAGTCTCCCCCCGGCTCGCCTTCCGGCCCATTGGTTCGACCTCAATCTGAGAGAATTCACCACGAAGGACACAGAGGCCACGAAGAAGGGAACAAGTTTATAACCTTAGGGGCTTATGTAGCTGAGTGGGG
>SESG01035810.1_pt1 | contig 10582 bp, 8 predicted proteins | sample 3171421 | NCBI WGS metagenome assembly SESG01 (sample SAMN10866946, study PRJNA518727) | freshwater metagenome | biome: subpolar coniferous forest; feature: holomictic lake; material: water; isolation source: holomictic Lake 227, 6 m and 8 m depth | place: Canada: near Kenora, Ontario | collected... | reverse complement strand
AAAAAGTAACTCAATACCTCATCTTGAAATTTTATTGGGGAAAATTATCTGAGAATGGGATATTTTCTATAGTCCTTTGAGGTTGACTGAAAATATGAATTCTGAGGTGACGGTTTTTGATTCAATTAAATAGGATTCCCTGATACCCAATTTAACCGGAGCAATAAAACGCAGAAAATGACAATCCGTCAATAATTCCATTCCGGTTGAACTCATGGTCTTATTGATCGTTCCTGATGGATGTATTGGAGCAACGAGTTTCGCATAATCATAATGAATCCGCAGCGATATTCTTTTCAGATAATAGAGGTGCCAGATGTGCCAGTCGGGATACAAAAGCGGAAGCACATAATCCGTTCTTAAAGTTAGTAATCGGTTATTTTCTATATTGGCATAACCTCTTGGATACTCAATGATGTCACTAAAATAGGAATAGTCTGATTTTTTCTCCTGGTATCCGGTATATATTCTAATACCGTGGTTTTTCAGTGTTCCGGGCAGATAACAGGTACCTTCCATGGAAAATATCGCTCCCAATTGTCTGTTTCCCAGTGGAGTATGTCTATATGCAAAATCGATCGTCTGTCCCCACTTCGGCTGGATATCGCGCAAGCTTTGTTGCCTCAGATTGTGGGCATATATTCTGTATGTAAATGGGATGTAACTTCCTCTGAAAATTGATACTGGTGTCGTTGAATCCTGCCATTTATAGGAATAACCAACCTGAAACTCCGGTTGAACCAGGCGATACATTTTACCGCGGGAAAAATTAAGTGGAACCGATGCATCAAGTTTAAGATTCATTACTGTCTGGGTATAAGGTACCATCACAGTGTCCTGGCTGATGAGTTGATTCCTGGAATTGTAGTGCTGGTTAATCTGATAAAACCTCGATTTTTCCTTTCCATAATCACCGTAAAAATTCAAAACAGGATACCATCCCGCATATTCAAATTTCCCAACCCACTTTCCTGTCTGGTTCACTGAAGAATAATCATAACCGAATTGGGTCATTGCTGTAGATAATTTATTTTGAGAAACAATTGAAAATCCGGCATTTACAACTGTCGCATCAGGATCAATATAGATTGGAGACCAACTATGAATATTAAATAAATTTTTTGCTTTTATGTATTTTTTACTGGAATATTGGGTTGTATCCGGGTTTGAAAAATCTATAATACCTTTCTCCTGGAAAGTCAGGTGGTTGGCTAACGTGTCCTGAAATTTATGAGTACCAGTTTCATCCTCCCATCTGGAGGCATCAATGCTTTTCACAGCAATCCTATAACCGTCAGACGAATAGTTTCCAAATACAATGCTATTCCCGTCTGCCGAGCTCTGAAGATCCTTGATGCCATATTTTGCCCTTGCAATGCGGTAATTTCTATGCGATACCAAATCCAGCGCATATCCTTCGCTTTTACCTGCCAAATCTGAACTGTAGTAAAGAAAATGGTCACGCTGAAAGGGCTTCCTTATATCTCCAAAAGTGGGCCGGGTAATTTCGGTTACTTCTCCGGTGGTCAAATCCATGCGAATAATTGCTTTTCCTTTACTTCCAAGCTCAATCGCATAAAGCGAAGATTGATCTGATGACCAGGATGGAGTGAAAAATGTGTGATGATCAAATGCCTTAAATTCTCTGATTATCTTTCCATTGATATTTGAAATTAAGATGATTGAAGCGAGGTTTTGATCACTGATTTTTACTGCAGCAGTCAATTTCCCATCAGGTGACATTACAGGAGCAAAAAGCTTCTCTGAATAGTTCATTTCCCATAATTCTTTGCTGTAAATGTCAAGAATACGCAATAAACTTCCTTCCTGATGGGCCCATCTCAAATCAGGTTTTGTTTCCATCCAAACGATCTTGCCATTGACAAAACTCATTGATTCGTCCTGAATTAAACCTGGCACGAAGAGTTCTTTCTCCTTCGAATTTCCATCCATCAACACAAAACGGGGAATATTGTCAAGTGAGGTTTTTAAAGCGACCAACGAAGAACTATCGACAAAATAGGGGTATCTGTAAGAAGTATAGACTTTGGATGATTTGACCAGGTTTTCATTGGTGTTGGTTGTATCATTCTGACTATCAAATCGAAATGGTTTTGTTAATTTCAGGTTATTCATGATTTCCACATAATGCTGATCCTGGTTTTTACCTGTTGCCAATTTTAATCCTCTTGAAAGGGAATTGATACCAAGAGGATTTCGTGCAATATGGTGAAGAACCATGCCCCATACATCTCCCCCATTTTGATTTCTAATATTAGCAATCATTTGATAGCCAAGCTGATAATGATCAGGTATATAATTCTTGTATGAACCCAGATAGGCTTTGTCAAAATTGTAAATAGCTTTTTGGTCAACCTGGGCTTTCAGTTCCATTGAAAAGGAGGGTAAACGGCCTCTTCCCGTCTGACTGAAGGCTGTTTCAGCTACAACGGCATCTCCTTCAAGAAACCAAAATGGAAGATAGGCACCTACCACGATTGAAGCTGCCTGTTCTCCCAGTAATATCTTGAAAATAGACGGCAATTCAGACTCAATCTTATCTATCTGAACATGGTGTCGCAATTCATGAATAGCCAACTGCTCAATCCAGTCCTGCGCATACATCTCCTGACCGGGTGTAGGAAAGAGTTCAACTCTTGAGGGTGACCAGGCAACAAATCCATTCGATTTGTTGGATTTAGAATGAAGAATAACGGATATTTTCTTTGGCTGATGGTTAAGCGTGTTTCCTAAGTAGCTAAATACCTTTTCAAAAATATGCGCAACTCTTTGCGCCTGAACTTCATTATCAGATGGATAGATAATCTGGAAATTATCCGTTTGAATTTGCCGCCATCGAACGGAGGCAGGATCCTGCCCTACCACAAAATACTGAGCACCAACGAAATATGGGATAAAAAAAAATGCGATGAATAAGACTCCGTATCCCAATTTTTTCATTCGTTTCAATTTAGTATTTAAAGCAACCATGCTCCTATTTTTGGGTAAAATACTTGATATTATGAGTGTTATTTCCCAGTCATTCAGTAATATATACAATTGTAAACTACTTCAATGGTGCACATTGTCTGGCTAACCATTTCAGAATAACCTTATCTTTAATCAACGGGGAAATCTTCTTCAATACATTCCTATGGTAAGCATTGACCCAACTGATTTCATCCTTGGTGAGCAAGGTTATTAAAATTAATTTTCGGTCAATTGGACACAAGGATATAGTTTCAAAACAAAGAAATTCCCCAAAAACAGTTGATTTGTACTTTTTGCATAAAATGACGTTTTCGATGCGGATTCCGTATTCCCCCTCCCTGTATATGCCGGGTTCGTTCGACATCAAATGACCTTCTCTGATGGGTTCGTTGTTAAATTCCGTTCGGATGCTCATCGGACCTTCATGAACAGAGAGGAAATAGCCAATTCCGTGACCTGTTCCATGACCATAATTTATTCCTCTGTCCCACAATGCTTTACGTGCAAATGCATCCAGCGAATACCCTTTTGTACCTACCGGAAATACAGCCTTCGCCAATGCAATATGTCCTTTTAAACAAGTAGTAAAGTCTTCTTTGTGTTTCTTTGCAACAGAACCTAACCCAATGGTACGTGTGATGTCTGTCGTACCATCAAGGTATTGACCTCCAGAATCTATCAACAGGATATTATTATCTTCTATGTTGCTGTTTGACTGCTCAGTAGCATGATAATGAACGATTGCACCATGAGGTCCGAAACCAACAATAGGATGAAAACTATCACCCATGAAAAGAGGCTGATGACTGCGATATTCATTTAAAAGATCACCCACTTTAATTTCAGTCAACTTTTCCTTGCGAAATGACTGTGAAATATGGTACAATGCGTGAACCATGGCTGCCCCATCCTTGATATGAGCCGTTTTGATCCTTCTTATTTCCAACTGGTCCTTTACCGCCTTGATTTGACTAATGAAAGAAGCTGTTGGCACCAGTAAATTTGCTCCGGAAATTTGATGGATTATCGATGAATTGGTGCGAATGGGATCGATTGCTATTTTTTGATTTTCTATTCGGCTTAAAAATGTCAAAAAAGTAGGATAAGGTTGAATCCTGATGCCTTCATTTTCCAGTTTATCTCTTTCTGCAGCTGACAACCTGTCGGAATCTACAAACAACCAGACATCTTGCTGATTGATGTAACCATATCCCTGAAAAAGTGGAGTATATAAAATTTCATTTCCCCGCAAATTAAACACCCAGGCTAAATCATCCAGCATTGAAATTACTGTTGCGTCACTTTCGCTTGAAACGAGCATTTTTCTCACCATTGCAAACTTTTCAGGTCTCGATTTTCCTGCAAAACGAATGGGATGCTCATACAACATCCTGTTCACGGATAGAGGTCGCATTGTCCATATTTGGCAAACCAGATCTTTATCCAAAGTGAAAGAGATGTCCTTCGCAGCCAATTTTGACTTTATCTGCTGCGCCTCAATTCCTGAAATGGTCAAACCGTCCACAGCCACTTCATTTCCATCTTGCATGTTTGCAATAATCCAATCTTCAACGGATACAGCTCCGGGGATTCTTTCCTTCATTAATGAAATACCCGTACCATCAAGCTCTTCTGTTGCCTGAATAAAATAGCGGGTATCAGTCCATAACATTGCCTTATCTTTGGTCACAAGCACTTTGCCATAGGAACCGGTAAAACCTGTGATCCATTCCCTGGTTTTCCATTCCTCAGGTGTATATTCACTCAAATGCGGATCTGTACCGGTAATCAGATAAGCATCAATCTGTTGTTGGTGCATGAGGACTCTCAAACCGGCAATTTTTTCTACAATTTCATGCTTATTATTCATCATTCTGTCCTTCTATTTGTCCTGATAGATAAAATCGAATAATCTGTTTCATACTTTCTGAACACAATTCATTATAATTTATGTTTTCGGGAAGAACAAATTCTACAGAAGCCACATCATCATCCGGTTTTAATCCATCCTGGTCACCTGTTTTACATACAAAAGCCAGGTCGACGGTCGGCACCAAAAAATCTGAAAAGGGATACAAATTGGGAAATGAGACGAGATATGCCATTTCCGTGACATGCAGATTCAGTTCCTCCTTAATTTCCCTCCTCACGGCCTCTTCTGCTGTCTCAATTGGTTCAACAAAGCCTCCGGGCAAATCCAGCATACCAATGTTTGGCTCAATAGCCCTTCTGGTAAGCAACAATTCACCTGATGCATTAAAAATCAGGCAGGCGACGGCTGCAGAATTGTTGATGTAATATTGAAATTCGCATTTTTTGCATCTGTAAGATCTTCCTCCGTTCTCCGTGTGAAAAGAATCAGAACCGCATTTGGGGCAAAATCCGAATACTGAAGATAATTCCATGAGTATCATTTTAAATATTTCATGGCTTTCATCCATTCAATAACCATGAGAGGCCATTGATCATGGGCTTTCCCGGTTTTGTGCATACCAAATCCGTGTCCTCCTTCCTTGAAAATATGAAGCTCAGCGGGGATGCCTTCGCGTTTCAATGCCAGGTAATACTCGATGCTGTTTCTGGGCTTCACACCTGTATCATCATCGGCTAAGGCAATAAATGCCGGAGGAGTCTGACTGGTAACCTGCAATTCGTTACAGAAATTCTGAATAATGGTCCAGTCATGCGTAACTCCAATCAGATTTTCCCTTGAACCCATGTGACCCCACTCTTCTTTGAAGGTAACAACCGGGTACATCAAAATAGAAAAGTCGGGACGACTGCTGATCTTCTCAATCGGCTTATTTGAATCTTTATTGCCTGAATCAAAGTGAGTTGAAAGAGTAGATGCCAAATGACCACCGGCAGAAAAGCCTGCGATGCCCACCTTCTTAGAATCAACTGACCATTCTTCGGCATGAAATCTTACCAATCTCATCGCTTGCTTCGCATCTTGAAGAGGTAATTCCGAATGGCCAAAAGGCAGCCTGTATTTTAATACAATCCCTGCCACACCATGGCTTTGCAGAAATTCGGCGACTTCGTAACCTTCGTGATCCATCGCTTCTATGCTATATCCTCCTCCCGGACAAATAATTACAGCAACACCGGTATTGATTTCTTTGGCAGGTAAATAAACAGTCAAGGTTGGTTCTGAGACATACCTAACCCTTTTACCGTCGAACGTTTCTTCTGGTTTTGGAGAGACAACCTCACCTGGGGTACCATCAGGCCAAAGCTTCATAACATTTTGTGATTTAGAATATTGAAAGAATAACATAAAGAAAAGAATCAGATAAATTTTTGTTTTCATAGGTATACAATTTATTTTTTGACCATTGATGATTAGAAGTATATTTTATTTTTTGATAATAATTTACAATGATGCTTTTTTCGCATCCAAATATTTTGTGATTTGATATTTTCATGGTACTTTACCTCACTGAACAAAGCCTAAAAATAACCAATTATTGCAGCAAAGTTTACTGAAATCCGGATATTGGATGTATAAATAATTATTTCCCTTATTTTTGTAAGTGACTATGGATCTAAATCTTCTTTGGAAAGGAATTCTGACTGGTCTGGCTGTATCGATACCGCTGGGACCGCTTGGTATTTTATGTATTCAGAGAACCGTCAACAGAAACTGGAAATCAGGCATATTCTCCGGCATGGGTGTCGCAACTGCAGATAGTACCTATGCCCTAATAGCAGGTTTTGGTCTTTCCTTTGTCATGGATTTTATCAAAACCTATGAACTCTATTTTAAATTGGTTGGCTTGTTCGTTTTGATTCTTTTGGGAATCTATATTTACAGATCAAATCCAACGAAGCAGATACAGGAATACAAAAGAAGAGGGTCTTCGCACCTGCAAGATTTTCTAACCACATTTTTAGTCACCTTATCTAATCCACTGTCTGTCTTTGTATTCGTTGCTATTTTTACCAGTTATAGCATTGTCCTGCAGTTTTCTCATCTCCTTGAAGCGTTTTTGACGATTGGGGGAATTTTTATCGGTGGAACATTGTGGTGGATCACGATTACCGGCTTTGCGAATCTTTTCAGACACAAGGTTACCATCAATGCACTATTCTGGGCCAATCGCGTAATTGGGCTTGGTGTGATTGTCATTGCCGTAATTTTCTTCATCATTCTGCAAACTGGAGGAATATGACTGCCTGAATCAGCGATGCTCGCTATTCTGATTTTTTTTGCTCAGAGGCGAATCAGGTTCTTTTACCATGTGCCTGTAAGTCAGAAAGTCAACCAGAAAGGGAAAAAATTTTCCCAGAAAGACAGGCAATTTGCCTTCGGCAAATGTCAATACCAAAGATCTTTGCCTTCTGTGAATCGAATTGGCAATCAAGTAAGCACAAGCACCGGCACTCATCATTTTCTCTTCCTCCCTGGGGGTCTCTCCTTGTGGTGTTCCATCGGCAGTCAATGCACATTTTCGGACTTCAGAAGCAGTAAAACCAGGTGCAGCAACCAATACATGCAGTCCACTGTACAAATTTTCAAGACGGATGGTATCCAAAAATCCCCTGATGGCGAATTTCGAAGCGGTATAAGCAGATCTGGCAGGCAAGGCAACATGACCAGCCACCGAAATAATTCCAACCAGAGAACCTTTCGTTTCAATCAGGTACGGAAGAGCGTATTTTGTACAATAGACTGTCCCGTAAAAATTGACATTCATAACCTGTTTAAAACTGCTTAATTCAATATCATCAAATAGAGCACGCATCGATAATCCTGCGTTATTGATTAATATATCGATCCGGCCAAAGTGTTGTACCGTTTGTTCTATCATGTTCCTGCACGCCACTTCGCTTGTTATGTCAGTTTGAATGGCCAATATTTCCGTACCCGGAAGCTCATTCTGCACTTCTTTTAACCGTTCAATTCTTCTTGCAGCTAAAGATAGGGAAGCACCACGTCTTGCATATTCTAGGGCCAGTGCACGACCGATTCCTGATGACGCTCCTGTAATTACAACAACTTTACCGTTCATTTACAGTTAGTTAGGCTTATTTCCACACATCGTATGGAATGATATCCTGTAAAAATAGTGCTTTTTACGGGATATTATCAACAGATAATTTTAATTTTATATGTACCTGATATAGCGTAAGATATAAATTTATTATACAATAATCCTATTTTTTTTTATCAGGATTGGGTGATTAAAGAAAATGAATTATCTTTGCACAGCCTTTGAAAAACAAAGGAAAATAGAGGATGACTCAGTAGCTCAGCAGGTAGAGCACATCCCTTTTAAGGATGGGGTCCTGGGTTCGAGCCCCAGCTGGGTCACATGGCTAAAAGCCTAAAAAACAAGGAGATACAAAGACAATTTGTCGTGAGTATCTCCTTTTTTTATTTTAATAATTTATGCGAATAATGATATTTGCAAATATTATCAGGCCTTCGGATAGCAAGAATATCCGGAAAGTCAATTTTAGAAACGTATTTCATGCCGGATTATGTGACTTGCACTATCCTCTTCTGGATTTTCTGGCAGCTTAATCAATTGAATTACAGTTAAATTTTATTATTAATTGCGATATTGCTCAGAAAATTTCCTGAAAAAAAAAGTATTAGATATTTTTATTAAGTTTGTTTGGTTCAGATGATTAATTGCATAAATATCATGTATTCTTTTGATAATTAGCGCAATACATGATATTCTGCTAATAATATCCGAACAATCAGATATTGTATTGAACAAAATCGGAACATTATTTTATTTTTCCGGGAAATCTATTGATCATTTAATTTCTGGTCATTTTTACATGATTTTTTTTGATGGGTTGTTGATAATAAATTATTTGAACCTATGAATTAATTTTTAAATCATTAATATTCAAATGTTTAATTCAGCAACATACAAATGAAACGAGCATGGGCCAATCCCACAAAAGGCGATGTAAATTCAGCTGCGAGTTCCATGAGTACTTACATATATTCAATAATTTAACTAATATATTACGAGTGAAACGAGCATGGACTAGGTCGCCAAAAGGCGCTGTAAATCAATTTACGAGTTCCATACGTACGAACAGATATTCAATTATTTACCTATAATATTTACGTATGAAAATAAAAATATTCTTGCTTTTATTTTTTGTATTTTCCATCAATCTTTTCGCACAACCGGTCGCTCCTGCCCTTTCGTCTCCGGCGAATGCAACCATTTTTTATGTTGGTTCCACCATTAATTTCTCATGGACTTCCGTGACTGATGCAATTTCCTATGATGTTGAATTTGATACTGGTACCGGTTATATTTTTCTTACCAACGTAACTGCAACAGGTTACAGTGTAACGCTTTCTGCCTCCAATACCGGCCCACACACCTGGCATGTAAGAGCCAGAACAGCTACTTCTGCAGGACTTTGGTCCTCCATACAAAATTATACTGTCATCGGTGTTCCCACAATTCCAACTACGGTTAGTCCTGCTATATCAACGAACATAACTTACAATACGGCAACAAATTTCAACTGGAATGCTGTTGCCAATGCAACTGGCTACAAAATTCAATTTGACAATGATACCCCGATTGTCGTTGCAGGGACTTCCTATCCGGGCACTTTTGCAATTCTTGGTATCCATAGCTGGAAAGTTCTCGCTTCCAACCCTGCTGGTGAAAGTGACTGGAGCTTGTCAAAAAATTTCACGGTAGTACTTGGAGCACCCTCCCTCACCTCACCTGCTAATACCCTCACGGCCTATGTGGGATCCACTATTGACTTCTCCTGGACACCTGTAAGCGGGGCTACTTCCTATGATATTGAATTCGATGCAGGTCTGGGAATTGCTTCCCTGAGCAACCTTTCCGCCACAAATATGAGTCTCTTGCTCAATGCATCTGCTGTCGGTCCACATACCTGGCACGTCCGCGCAAGGAATGGCACCTTTCTTGGCAACTGGTCAGGATCGAGAGCATATACTACTGTTGGTATTCCTGCTATTCCCACTACCAATAACCCACAAAACGGCTCCACTGTTAACTATAATTCTAACGCGAATTTTTCGTGGAATACTGTTGGAAGTGCCACCAGTTACCAGATTCAGTTTGATGCCGAAGCACCGATTACAGTCACCGGAAACTTCTATTCACGTACCTTCAGCACTTTCGGCAGTCACACCTGGAAAGTACTTGCATCCAACGATGCAGGCGAAAGCAATTGGAGTTCCTCAAAAACCTTTACCGTAGCGCTTGCTGCACCACCACTCAACTCACCTGCCAATGGATCTACCTCCTACGTAGGAACGAATTTGGGATTCTCGTGGACTTCTGTTCCTGGAGCTACATCCTATGACTTCGAAATAGATGGAGGACTTGGCTCAGCATCGCTTACAAATGTCACATCCGTCAGCTTTCAAAAAGCACTTATCCAAACATTTGTAGGACAGCACACCTGGCATGTGCGTGCCGTCAATGGATCTTCAACAGGCCAATGGTCACAAACATTTTCTTTTGTAGTTGCCGGAATTCCAGCCACACCGGTAACAGGAAATCCACCCAATGAATCAACAGTTACCTATGAAGTCGCTTCAAATTTTTCATGGAATCAGGTTCCA
>SESG01036254.1_pt1 | contig 10591 bp, 8 predicted proteins | sample 3171421 | NCBI WGS metagenome assembly SESG01 (sample SAMN10866946, study PRJNA518727) | freshwater metagenome | biome: subpolar coniferous forest; feature: holomictic lake; material: water; isolation source: holomictic Lake 227, 6 m and 8 m depth | place: Canada: near Kenora, Ontario | collected... | reverse complement strand
TACAGCTGACGCAGATTGCCGAAATAATCAACATCCCAACCTTCTACCATGTTATCGAAGGCATCGTCGGGAATATTGGTCTGGTACAATTCAACCAAAGTACCTTTCCTGTCAGGGTGCAATTTAACAGTTACAATCGAATCTTCCTCTTCTCCAAAGAACCACTTTTGCACAATGAGTTTATCCTGAATGAATTCCATATTCTCTCCTGTAATGGCACCATCCCAGATTTCAAACACACTGCCGGGCTCCGTACTCATCACCACCGGTTCTCCTGTCCATATTTCAATCATCAGCGGATTCGTCATGGCATTGTAAACATCTGAAGGTGTGGCATTCAGCGTGTAGCGTTTTTTGAAGTCTTTCATGAGTAATGAGTGTCTTAGGTGACCGGAGTAAACTAAATGAACCAAAGTACATAATGTACCTCGAGTGCCTAAAGTTAAGATAAGTAAATAAGTTGTGGAAATATAACCCATGTTTTGTTTCAAAAATCTACTAATTTTGATCTTATGTAACTTTAGCAACTCCAGGCTCTTCCTATGAACAAATTACAACTCTATTCCCGGCTGGTTAAATTCGAGCATACCATTTTTGCCATGCCTTTTGCGCTGATCGGGTTTTTTATGGCCATCATGGTAACCGACCAGGTTCATTTCTGGAAATTGTTGGTTGAAATCATTCTGGCAATGGTTTTTGCAAGAAATGCAGCCATGGGATTCAACAGATACCTCGACCGCAAATTTGATGCCGCCAACCCGCGAACCGCGCAGAGGGAAATCCCTGCAGGCCTCGTGACCGCGAACAATGCACTGGCATTTGTCGTTATCAACACCTTACTTTTCGGACTGATAACCTGGATGATTAATCCGCTATGTTTTGCTCTGGCTCCGGTTGCCTTGTTCGTTATTCTTGGTTATAGCTATACCAAAAGAATTACTCCGTTATGCCATTTTGTGCTAAGTCTCGGACTTTCCCTGGCCCCTATCGGAGCCTGGCTGGCGGTAACCGGAGAATTCGCGTTAGCACCGCTGCTTTTTTCAGGAGTTGTGTTTTTCTGGGTCAGCGGATTTGATATCATTTATGCTTGTCAGGATGTTGAATTCGACCAGCAGTATCGCCTGCAAAGCATCCCGGTTCTGACAGGCATCAAGAAAGCCTTAAATATTTCATTTCTGTTGCATGTTGCTTCAATGATCTTCGTGATTCTGGCAGGCATTGCCATCGAAGCCAATCTGATATTTTGGATTGGAGCTGCGCTCTTTGCAGGATTAATGGTTTACCAGCATTTGATCGTCAAGGCAGACGATCTGAGCAGAGTCAACCTTGCATTTGGAACAACCAATGGCATTGCAGGAGTCCTCTTTGCAGCTTTTGTGATTGTTTCTCTTTATTTCTGATTTTGACTTAGGAAAGCCCGAACGGAGAGGCGGAGAACTGGAATCAGTTGACAATCCATCGCGACCATACCGCAAAGCATACCCCTCAAACGGATTGAACCCTGAACGAATCCTCAACGACCAATCGGCGCCAACTCAGAATTTATAATTGAATCCCAGGGTAAACAATTCTTTGAACTGCCATTTTGCTTTTTGTTCGATTACTTTGCCTGTCTCATCGGTAATCGGAAATTTGACGTTGTAGTCATAAATAACCTGGGTATTGATTCTGGCATTGATGTGCTGGGTGATCTGCATCACCAGCGTTTGTTCCCAGTCGACATTGAGTTTCTGAAACGGATAATTGTAATTGTTGAAAATCTCGGCCCTTGTATCGTAAAACATGTCGTCCTTTATCTTGTAATGCCAATTCATCTTTACAAACATACCTGGTTCCCACAACCTGGTTTTCCCGTGCTCCAGGCCATAATTAACCGGATTGATTAAAGCAGTGTCCCTGACAAAGGTCGCTTTTGAGGTAATAGGGGAAAGAAACAAAGAAAAATTCTTGTTGGGCTTGAAATCCATACCAAGTGAGAATGTCAGATAAGCAGGCGCCATAAAAGTAGAAATGGGATTGGTCTTATCAGGAAATTTAAAGCCTTTCGCCATCTGGGTGCGGAAATCGGATTCGACTGAATAATACCACTTTTTAAAAGCTGAATAACCCAATCTCGACTGAAATTCCAATTTGTCATCGTTTTTTTCTATGCCTCTGGTCTTGGAGGTAAAAGTCCCCAGCCTGAATTCTGCCATGTTCTCCCATTTGACATTTTTCTTGCTGTAACTGGCCATGTATCTTCCTATAACCAGCAGAGACAACGAACTCTCCCCTCCCTTGGCCCAATTAGAAAGCGCTGTCTGGGTAAAACCAATTGTACCGGTGCCAAACAATTTCCAAGGCAGGGGATCAATGGTCCGCAGGTTCACTTTGTGCAAACTCCCGTCAGGTTTTTTGAAGTTAAAAGTGATCTCCTTCTTCTGGGTCTCGGTGAACCGCAAAAATTTCACTCCGTCATCAATCACAAGCCGCAGTCCGCCTTTGCCATTGTTGTAAAGAATCACACTCAGCGAATCATTCTGCTCATTTTTAAGGAATATTCGAGTGGACGACATCGAATGATTAGCAGTCCAGATTCTGGCTTGCGAACCTTTCGCGTTCGAAACCGTTACCAGCGATGAATCTGCAGCAGCCCGGTCGGTCAGATAGCGCAGTGCCATACGGATAGAATCATTCACCTTCCTGATTTCAGATTCGTTGAAGATATTGAGAAACTCCCTGTTTCTGGTAGTCAGGAAGCTCTTTTTTCTGGATGCAGCGTCACCAGAGATTTGATTGACAATATTATCACGGTACTGCTGCATCAGTGAATCGCGGTGATAAAACAGAATTGAATCATTGTAGGATTGGAGGGTCCACACAAATAACTTTGCCTTAAGGGTATCAATCTCTGCGGCTGTTACATTGGCTGGAAGTTTGATGTTTGCCCATCCCTTGTAGAATTTGTTTCTGAATGCACCAGGCAAATTCCTATCCATACTCACCATCATTTGCTGTGGGTCTCCCGGAGGAAGAACCGGAGCTTTTGCCAATCCTTCGGATAAGTAGTAGTCAGGAACAGTGATCAGGGTCTTCCGTGCACTGTCGGCCACAGCTATGCGTCTGCTTTCAGTCAATCGGTCAACTTCATCGGCAGAAAGATAACCGGGAACAAGTCTCTTATTGGGAATATTTTCAGCCTTACGGTTAAAGATCAGAGGGATGGAATCATTACCCAACAGGTGATTCATATTGACCACAATTGTATCAATCGATTCATTCTCGGAATAATCGACAATTCCCCTGATCGATTTCTGATAGGATTCCCGGGTCATAAACCACTCTCCGGACCCGCTAAATATCTTTTTAATCAGTGACACACTCCAGGAGAGTGTATCGTGAACGGATGCGGTATTTTTTGATTTACGTTCTGCGGCAACCGAAAATCCAGAAGCGGATGCCGATAACTGCATAGCAAAAACCACACTGATAACCAGCGTATAATAATATTTTTTGAATGTCATAAAACTGTTAATAGTTGACCCGATTCGATGGCCGAAAGATACGAAAATATCAATATTAAACAGTTTTCCGGTAACGCCAGACAGCAAGAGAGAACATGATGAGGCCGTAAACAACCAGACTAATCAGCTCTCTGGTCATATCCAGAAGCCCTGAACCTTTCAGAACGACATTCCTGATAATCCGGATCAGGTAGTAGACCGGATTAATCTTGTTGAGATTCTGTGCCCATACCGGCATGCTTTCGACAGGGGTAAAAAGCCCGCTCATAATGATAAACACGATGAGGAAGAAAAAACTGACAAACAATACCTGTTGCTGTGTATCCGAAATTGCCGAAACAAACAATCCGATGCTCATAACGAGGAACAAATAGACAGAGGTAAAGACATACAAGGTAAGGATGTTGCCTCTGAAAGGCAATCCAAACACCACTTTTGCCACCACCAGTCCAAAAGTCAGGTCAAGCAGCGCGATGATCAGAAATGGCATCATCTTTCCGATGATGAAGTGATATTTCTTGATGGGAGTTACATTCAGTTGCTCAATGGTTCCCATCTCCTTTTCGCGGACAAGATTGAGGGAGGAAAGAAAGAGGCCGATGATGGTAACAAGGATCACCAAGATCCCCGGAGCCATGTAAAATTTGAAATTCAATTCCGGATTGTACCAGTAACTTGGTATCACTGCCACCTGTTGAGGAGGGGTGAATTTGGGAACCCCCATCATTTCTGCCCTTATTTTCTGGTTGAAGTTGCCAATCACCGTTTGCAGGTAAGCATTGGAGAGTTCGGCCGCAGAGCCATTGATCGCATCCACCAAAATCTGAACGGATGCATGATCATTCCTTTTCAAATCCTGTTCAAAACCACGGGGAAAGGTAATCACCAAATCCGTTTTCCCCCGAAGCAATATTTCGTCGGTCTCAGCAGGTGAAATTTGTGCACGAGTCAAATGGAAGAAGGAGCTGGCTTCCAATTTGGAAGTCAATTGGGTAGAGGTCTCGCTCAGATCGTGATCAACGATCGTGATATCCACAGATTTCAGCTCCATAGTTGCCGCAAAGACCAGAATCAGCATCTGCGCCAAAGGCATGATGAAGATAATGGGCAACATGGCCTTGTTGCGAAAAACCTGGATGAACTCCTTTTGAAGCAAATATAGTATCGTTCTCATGGGATTGCTATTCTAATCTTAATCTGAATTTTTTCACACTCAACAAAAGGAAAAAAATTGTCATAGTGCTTAATATCAATACATTTGGCCAAATATACTCGAAGCCGTTACCTTTCAGCATTACTTGTTTCAAAGCATCTATGAACCACCTGGGCGGCATGAAATTGCTGAGTATCTGCAGTGGATAAGGCATATTTTCAATTGGATAGATAAAACCGGACAAAAGTATGGTTGGTAACATCAGGGCAAATCCCGAAATAAAAAGGGCCACCTGCTGACTGTTGGCTACCGTGGAAATCAGAATTCCCAGTGATAGCGCCATGGTGATGTAGAGGATGACCAGAAATGCCAAAACAAGGATGCTTCCCCGTATGGGCACCCCGAAGACTACATTTCCGAGAAAAACGACTACGATGGCATCGATGATGGAGAGCAACAGGTAGGGTGCCACTTTTCCCAGGATGATATGGGTAACCTTTACCGGGGAGACCAGCAGGATCTCCATGGTTCCCATCTCCTTCTCCCGCGCAATGGTGATGGAGGTCATCATCGCTGAGATCAGCATCAAAATCAGCGCCATCGTACCCGGAACATACATGAAAGCCCCCAGCATATTCTCATTGTAAAGCATTCTTACTTCACTCTTGATCTGAACAGGTATGGTAAAACCTGCAAATTTCTTCTTGATGTAGTCCTGTACGATTCCATTGGTATAATTGTACAGCATCTGGGCCGTGTTGGGATCCGACGCATCGGCGATGACCTGAATGTCTGCCTTCCCTTCCCGTTCCAGTTTTTCTGCGAAATTCCTTTCAAAGACGATCACCTGTTTGACATCTCCTTTTTTGAAAATAGGATCTATCTCATTCTCTTGCTGAAGGTTGGCTTCCAACAAAAAGTAGCCGGACGAGAGCAGCTTATTTTTGATCTCCCGGGTTACATTGTCGTTCGACCGATCCAGAATGGCAATTTTTGCATCCTTGATCTCTGTGGTAATCACATACCCAAACAACATCAGTTGTATGATGGGAATCCCAAACAAGATGACCATCGTTCGGGGATCTCTGAAAATATGGGTAAACTCTTTTTTTACAAATCCCAGTAATTGATTCATTCCGGATATTTAGTATTATTTCTTTATTTCGAAGTGACTCAAGTCACTCTACATTTCGGGCAATCTTCAAAAACACCCCATCCATGCTCTCTGCCTTGTAAAAATCTTTCAAGGCAGCCGGTGTATCGAGCGCGACTATTTTTCCTTCAGACATGATGGCGACCCTATCGCAATATTCCGCTTCATCCATGTAGTGGGTCGTGACAAAAATGGTGACTCCCTGGTGGGCGACTTCATAGATCAGATCCCAAAAGGCTCGGCGGGTCAACGGGTCTACCCCACCGGAAGGCTCATCCAGAAATACCACCGCGGGCTGATGAAACAAGGCAAGGGAAAACGCGAGTTTCTGTTTCCATCCCAATGGAAGCCCGCCAACCAGCTTGTTCCGGCTCTCCTCCAGTTGCAGTTTTTTCAAAAGCTCATCCGTCTTTCGAATACGTTCCTGACGGGGAATCCCGTAAATGCCGGCATAAAGCCTGAAATTTTCATAGACAGTCATGTCTTCGTAAAGAGAGAATTTCTGCGACATGTATCCGATGTTCCGCTTGATTGCTTCCCGCTGATGATATCCATCAAAACCTGCTACCTGTAAGGCGCCCGAAGTTGGCTCGAGCAGTCCGCACAACATCCTGATGGCAGTCGTTTTCCCGGCGCCGTTCGCACCAAGGAACCCGAAGATCTCTCCCTTTTTCACTTCAAAAGAGATATGGTCGACTGCCGTAAACGAGCCGAATTTTTTAACCAGGTTATTCACCTGGATGATTGGACCGCTATTTTCTTTATTTGGCTTCATTTTGCATCAGTTCCATAAATACGTCTTCAATACTCGCTGCGATTTCATCAACTGCAATCTCCTGTTGGCCCTTGCCTTTCAGATATTCCCTGATGCTTTCCCCATTCATGCTTTGCTTGTAGCTTGTCACATGAATGGATTCGCCAAAAGAGAAGACAGAGCCGACTCCTTCAAGTTGCTTCAACAAACCCACACACTCAAACCTTTGGGCAGTAGTTCTTACTCTCACACCATAAAGTTTGCCGGCAAAGCTCTGTGTAATATTTTTCGGTGTGTCGATCGACAAGATCGAACCATTTTGAAACAGTGCGACCCTGTCGCAGAGGTTGGCTTCATCCATGTAAGGGGTTGAAACCATGATGGTGATTCCCTGGTGGCGCAAGTTGTTGAGCATTTCCCAAAACTCCTTCCGGGATACGGCATCTACACCTGTGGTCGGTTCATCCAGAATCAGCACCTTTGGCGCATGGATCAGCGAACAGGAGAGGGCCAGTTTCTGTTTCATACCGCCCGACAATTTGCCGGCCAGTCTGTTTTTAAAGGGCTCAATCTGAATGTAGATATCTTTGATCAGGTGATAATTTGCCTCCACAGTACCACCAAATACTGTGGCAAAGAATTGGAGATTCTCGGCTACCGTCAGGTCCGGATACAAGGAAAATTTGCCGGGCATGTAACCGACCATCTTACGAATCTTGCGATAATCCGCAACGACATCCAATCCCTCGAGGGTGGCAAAACCTTTGTCGGGTAACAGCAAAGTAACGAGAATCCGCATCAGCGTCGTCTTACCCGCTCCATCGGGGCCTATCAATCCAAACAATTCACCTTCTCCCACCTCGAGAGAGATTCCTTTCAGGGCTTTTACCTCCCCGTAGCTTTTGTCAATGTTGCTGACTGTGATCATAACAGCCTCAATCTATGAACTTGATTTCACCCGGCATCCCGATCTTCAGAAAGCCATCGTTGACAACTTTCACTTTGACTGCATAAACAAGCTTTACCCGCTCCACTTTAGTCTGAATAATTTTCGGAGTAAATTCTGCTTCGGAAGCGACCCAGGCTACAGATCCTTCCAATGTTTTGTTTTTGGTCGTGGTATCATCTACCAATACTTTCACTTTTTGTCCGATTTTGAGATGAGGCAATTGACCGCCGCTTACAAATACCCGAAGCGTCAGCGTTGATACATCCGCGATACGGCAAAGGGATTGTCCCATTCCCACCAACTCTCCGGCCTTTTTGTAACTTTCAAGTACGAGGCCATTGATGGGTGAGAGAATGCGACACCTGCCAATCTTATCGCGCAACTGGGCGAGTTGGGTCATGATCACCTCCATTTCGCCTGAAAGTACGACCTCCTGCGAACGGATATTACTGATTTGCTTGTCAAATACATCCAGGTTACCGGTTACATCATCCATCTGTTTCTGGGTGGAAGCACCATCTTTAAGCATGTTGCCAATTCTGGTTTTATCTTTGTCCAGATTCTTCTTTTGTTGCTCAATGACTGCAATTTGTGTTTTCACACTCTGCTTCCGGGCAAGAACGGTCTTCATCTGAGATTCCAGCTGACAGATTTGCAGCACAATCGGAACCGTATCAACCGATGCGATTTCGACTCCCTTCTGGAGCGTCATTCCCTCTTCAAAACTGGCACTCAGCAGTTTGCCTGCTATTTCGGACGAAATCAACTGATCATCCGCTTCAAAATTCCCAAAAGCATCCGAAGCCTCCTTCTTATCAGTGCAGGAAAAAATAGCCAGTCCAAAGATCAAGGCTATCAGAAGATTAATTTTTTTTGTTCTCATGGTTTGTTGTTTATGCAATTTCTTTTAAAAATTTATTTCAAGTTGCGGGTTGTCCTCTTTTCATATCCCCCAGTCTCTCAGTCCCTCAGTCTAAACATCCTTCCCCTCAGGGCTTTCCCGTTAGGGTATTGTAATTGGTGATCGCATAATAGAGTTGCACCCTATGGCTCTTCTGGCTGACAAACGCCTGCGTCGCTGCATTAAGGTCAATTACATAATCGGCAGAGCTGATGGTGCCATTCTCCAGTTGCAATGCTGAATTTTTGGCAATTTTTGTTCTCATCATGACCAACTCCTCATCGATTTTCAGAAGCTGATCCACCTTTTTGATCGCCTCATCTGCCTTGAACAAGGAAATGGACAGGTTTTGGTCGAAAGATGCTTTCTGACTTCCCACCATCTCCTTCTGAACCTCCAGGATCTTTCTGCTCCGGGACGTTTGTTTCCAGTCTGTAACATTCCAGGATACTCCCAATCCAACCAGGTAATAGGGGTCAAAAGTATTTTTGAGCATATTGAGGCCGGGGCGTCCGTAACCAGCCTGACCAAAACCGAATACCTTCGGATACCTCGTTTTCTGCAGCAATTGGGAATTCTGGTCTATCTTGTTTCCCAATAGATCAAAATACCGGAGCTCAGGTCGTGCAATGACATTGCTTTTCTCATTTTTAACCGGCTCCGAAAGTTTGGTCTTTTCATCCAGGTTTTGTTTGATCAGTATGCCCAATGCTCCGAGACCGGATAACTTTTCGGCATGGATGTCACTGATCTGTTGTTCTGTCAGCAACCGCTCCGCCTTTAAAATATCAAGATCCCTGGCGGTGACCATGCCATTTTTGAAACCTGACTCCATTACCCGGATCCGTTCGTCCAGAACAGATCTTTTCAGTTTCATCACCTCTTCATTTTCGCTCAACAGCAAAACCGTGAAATAATACTGATTCACTTTTTCGTGCAATGAATAGATTTCCACCTCAAAATTCTGGAGATCAGCAGCCAATCCTGACTGCTCGACGGATTTACCGGCATTGGTGGTACCGCCGTCGTAAATGGTCTGCCGGACATCGAGGTAGGCTTTGTACTGGTCATTGGAAGGGGAAGCAATATTGACTCCCGGAATTGACACATTAACCTTCGTCACTTCACTTTGGTAGGTTCCCTGACCGCCAAAATTGAGCTGTGGCTTCCAGGCAATGCCGATGTTCTGCATTCTGAGATCGCTGATCTCTTTTTGCCTTTGGGTATCCGACAATTTCGGATAATTTTCACGGGCCAGCCGGTAGCAATCTTCAAGATTAATGGCACTCACCTGCCCGAATGCCATGCCGGCAGAAAATAAATAAAGAAAAATCAATACTCGTTTCATACTCAAATATCATTGTTAAATAATTGAACTTCGGTTCGTACGCATGGAACTCGCAGCTGAATTTACATCGCCTTTTGTTGGCTTAGCCCAGGCTCGTTTCACTCGTAAATAGATTAATTATATTATTGAATATCTGTAAGTACTCATGGAACTCGCAAGTGCGTTTACGTTCCCTTTTGTTGGCTTAGCCCATGCTCGTTTCACTCGTAAATAGATTAATTATATTATTGAATATCTGTAAGTACTCATGGAACTCGCAAGTGCGTTTACGTTCCCTTTTGTTGGCTTAGCCCATGCTCGTTTCATACGCTATTAATTTACTGATTATAAGCTACTTTAATTCTGTCCTTTTTATCGTTATAAATATCCAATTTTCGATGGCATGTTTCATTTTCAGTTAATTAGCGCATGTTTGATGAAGTTGGTGATCACCTGCCTTCGCTCTTTCAAAAACACATCATATTTTACAGGATCATTTTGAAAAAGTTTCCGCTGAAATAAAGGTCTTCCCACATAGGGAATGACGATCATTCCGATCATGCTGACAAATAAATGGGGGAAAGTGATGAATCGCAAATGGCCCGCCTGCACCTCGCGGTCAATCATTTTTTCAACCAGGTCGAAATCCAGGCCCTGGTCTGACATAAATCCAGCGAGTTGATCGGGATCCCTGTTGACTTCCCTGAACACAAACTGAGGCAAATACGGATTTTGATACATGAATGAATCATATTCAGCAACAACGGCTTCGATTTTATCAGGAAAAGTACCTTCCCCTTTGAAGATAAGGATCAAACCGGGAATCAATCTGCTTAAAATCCCATAGAAAA
>SESG01012807.1_pt1 | contig 10597 bp, 7 predicted proteins | sample 3171421 | NCBI WGS metagenome assembly SESG01 (sample SAMN10866946, study PRJNA518727) | freshwater metagenome | biome: subpolar coniferous forest; feature: holomictic lake; material: water; isolation source: holomictic Lake 227, 6 m and 8 m depth | place: Canada: near Kenora, Ontario | collected... | reverse complement strand
CGGTGTAGCAGGTTTGCGGATCACCACATTGCCAACTTCATCCTTTTCGGTATCCAAACCCAGAGACTTGCCGAATTTCATCATAAAATCCTGAATCTTTTCCTCATGCTTGGATGGACGTGGAACTTGTGTCAGTTTATAAAAATTTTCCCAAACGGCTTTGGGTTCAATGTTGATAATCTCTTGTGACATACGTTTTAATTTAATGTTTATTTTTTAGCACTCGAAGGGAACTCCAATCCATATGCCTGTTTTGCATCTGCTTTTTTGAGCAGAGCAGCCAGGAAGATGGAGATGATTCCACACACAACGAGCATCATAATAGGAATAGTATAATCGTAATTCATTTTACCTTCACGAATCGCTGCAAGATTGTCGTGGTTAACCAAATCAAGAACTGCACCGATACCCCAGAAGAAGAAACCCAATCCCCAGTTCTGAACTGTGAACATGGTTGCGTAGGCTGTTCCCAGTCTGTTTTCGGGTACTATCTTAGCAACAGAAGGCCACATGGCTGCAGGAACCAAGGCAAAAGCAATTCCAAGACTTACCAAAGCCAGATACCCCAATGTAACACTGTTTGACAATGAAAGAGAAAGATGCGCAAAGATCAGCAAGCAGGATCCCAGCATCATCAGGGAGGCAGCTTTTCCTTTGCGGTCGACAAAATTACCAAAGATTGGAGTAAATATTATTGTACCTAGAGGAATCAACGACGCGGTTTTGGAACCATTGTGCAACCATACCTGCAGAATATCCCAGAAATTATAGATGATGATTCCAAAAACTGTCACCAGAGTATAGGTAAAAATTCTTCGGTAGTTGATGTTGCTTATTCGGGAAGGAACAATTGAAAAAGCAAGTGCAAAAACAAATAAAACAAGGTAAACAGCCACAATCCCCAGTGCCTCACTGCCAAATATCATTACTGAGCCGGCGGCGGGGAGCTTTGCAGTGAATCCGAATTTATTGATCAGCATATCAGGTGCATACTGAATAAATGGAAATACTGCCGCATAAAAAGTCACACAAAGAAGCGTGATATATATAAATGACTTATCGGTTATCAACTTAACAAAATCGGCAAATCTAAATTCCTCATCTGGAGCACTCTCTACTCCTGCCTTTGCCAGATGCGCCTGTCGGTCGATCTTGACGTCAAAAACAGAATAGATGAGGAACATGATAAAGGAAAGCGCTATCAATGTTGCGGCAAAAGTAACTGCCGGTGAGAACTTTCCTCCTCCGATATCCAAAGAAGATGCCATTCCCAAAGCGGTTCCCAACCTCCCAAATCCAATGTTGATGGCCATTGCAAGAGCCATCTCATAGCCTTTGAACCACTTGACTATCGTTCGGGTTGCCAGAACGCACAATATTTCTAAACCTGAACCAAACATGATCCGTCCAATAATCATCATGGTAAGGATGGTGCCTTTGTCATGTCCGAAAAATCCGGCAGCAGCCAAAGCTGTTGTACCTGCACCAATAGTGGCTAAAATTCCGAAGGCGTAGCCGGTTAGCCGAATCCCCCATTTATCAAGAATGACACCGCCAACCAGGATCATTCCGAACATATTTGCAATCGTTGTCAGGCCAATAATACGACCAAACTCCTCACTCGAAAAGCCCATTTCGGACTCCATGATTCCTTTGAGCCCAGACATAAAGTCCTGAAACCAATAGGTCGAGAAGGTAAGTCCTGAGATTAAAATAAGTACAATCCAACGCATTGCAGTCGAGTCCCGCATGGTTCTGATGTTAGCTACAGTCATAAGATTAAATTAATTGGTTACAATTTTCGATTTCGCGATGCAATATAAGTAAATCCGGAAGATTAAAAAGTAAATAAATATCATGTCACTTCCAACGCATTTACACCTTTCAATTAGTGCCGATTTTGCGAATGGCACCCGTAGTCGGATAAAATTCGATCGAATATTCTCCATTCAACAAACCGTCGGACAGGGCGGTTATCACTCCAAACTGGGCAATTGTCATTTTGGCCTGAGCCAGAATATCGCTGCCATTCAGCAAGCGAGCCTGAGTTACCATGGGAATCCGGTAGTAGATTCCTTTGGTAGTTGATTCTGGTAAAACTGTTGATTCGATTTTTTGTTTCAGCTCACTGCCTGGTAAAAGTTCAAGCATAATAGGTTTGCCCGAGACATTGCTTGCAGGCAGTACTCCCGTTAAAGGAGAAAATCTGAATGCAACCAACGCCTTTCCACTTTTGCCATCCGGCACAACGTCAAAGGTATATTGATGCTGTTTATGAATTTTCCTGCCGGCAAAAAGTTCCACATAGTTGCTGATTATCCTGTCAAGTTCAGTACTCATTACTTTATATGCTTCGCCATCAGGTAAGAATTTGTCATCTTTCCCTGCAAGAATGGTGGCCTTTTTCTTTCTGTATTTCAGAATATCGGATGCAGCTTCGGCTGCCTTCTCTTCAAAAGACTTGAAGTTGCTTCCTGACTTTTTAGTACTGTCTTTCTCCGAAAGGAAAGAATGCATCGATAATTCGGTCCAGGTAACTCCCTTAACTTCATCGCTAAAGGGAAAGACGCTCGTAAACACTTTGCCTGCTTCGGGTCTAATTTCGCTGTTGATCCCAAGAATTATTCCATCTTCCGACAAGCTCAAAAGGGTGGCGGTATTGCCAACTGCCCTGTATATGGCTTCCGGATCCGGCTCTCCATAGGTATCCATTCGTACATTGGTGATTGTCCAGTTCTCCTGGTCAGCATTTGGAGCATCGTTAATACCCAAATATTTTTGGGCAAAGGCAAAGTATGGTCCGTGTGTCAGAATCTCCTGTTCTGCCGTCACTTCAAGATGGATTCCGGTTCGGGGAAGGGCATAAACAATTCCCCCACTAACGACAGTCAACTCATTGGCGACCTTCTTCTTGTCGTCTTTTGCCGATAAACTTATATTTGAGGCAACCAGGACGGCGGCCAGCAGGATTAAAGATAAAATTCTCATATGATGGTTTTAAATAAATATAACGTTAGATATTACACCTCAAATTTGCTTGTTTTTTTTTGCATCTCAAAGTTTACCTCCATTTTAATGAAGCAAAGGCATCTCCTAAATAATCAGCAATTTCACTTGCAATTAATGACTCCTGTGATGATTCTCTAACCCTCAAATCTGCTGATCTGCCATGCAAAAATACACCAAGCATAACGGCTTCGCCGGAAGTATAGCCTTGACAAAGTAATCCCAGAATGATACCGGTCAGTACATCTCCACTTCCTCCGGTTGCCATCCCGGGGTTACCCGTGCTATTGAACCAGACGGTTCCATCAGGGAAAATAATTCGGGTAAAGGCTCCTTTCAAAACTACGATTGAACGATAACTAATGGCAAATTGTTCTGCAATTTCCAGACGCTTCGCATCAGTTTTCACAATAATTCCTGACAAGCGGTCAAATTCAGCAGGATGGGGTGTCAGGATGGTATTTTCCGGCAATATCATCAGCCATTTAGGGTTATTTGCCAGGATATTTAAAGCATCCGCATCCAAAACAAGCGGAACTTTTGATTCCAGCAACAGCCTATGAATCACTTTCTGAGTCTCGCCTTGTATTCCCATTCCTGGACCGGCAGCCACGGCCGAATATTTTGTCAATTCGGGAAGTTCTGTAATAAATTCCCTGCCTGAATCAATGCTTGACATAGCTTCAGGAAGTGCAATTTGAAGCGCCATCGCTGCTGCGTCAGGGGAGTGAGTGGTCAGCAAACCAAGTCCTGCCCTCAAAGCCCCCCTGGAAGCCAGAAGCGCCGCTCCAAATTTCCCTTTGCTACCTGCAAGCAGCAGTCCATGACCATAACTTCCTTTGTGGGAAAATCTATTTCTACTTTTTAAAATGGGAAACACATCCGACTGAACTAACCAATGGTAGTTTGTTTTGGTCTCTGCGATGGCCGTTTCGCTCAAGCCAAACTGGACAAGGTTCCATTGCCCAAAAAAAGGCTCATTCTCTCTGAAAAAAAGCGATAACTTGGGAAATCCGACCGTAAGCGTTTGAGTAGCCCTGACGATTGAATCGTTGTGCTCAGGATTTTCGTCACACATGAGTCCTGATGGCAGATCTATCGAAATTATTTCAACTCCTGACGCATTCATCCAGCTAATAACCTCGCAAACAAAACCATCCAAAGGGCGGTTTAGGCCTGAGCCATAAAGTCCGTCTACCAGAAAATCATATTTATCAAGATCGTGGAAATCCTTTTGACTATTCAGATAAATGAACGAAACTCCATCCATCATTTTCAACCTTTCCAGATTGATTTGGTTCGCCTCAGAACGCTTGCCACCCAATTCCGGCAAATAAACATCAACTGAATAATTGATTTCCAACAGAATACGTGCTATCGCCAACGCATCACCGCCATTGTTCCCCATACCCGCCACTACGGCAATTCTGTCAGAAGCAGAACTTTGAAGAATCAATTCATCCACAAGAGCATCCGAGGCCCGCTCCATCAAATCAATCTCCAAAATTGGTTCCAAAATTTTGGTTTGCCGGTCGATAATGGAAATCTGCTCACGAGAAAAAATCTTCATGGCCTGTCATTTCAAAGTTGTACACTTTTCAAAGTTAGGCGAAATATTTGAAATTGGTGTTTTGTATCAGAAGTGACTATAGTGACTAAAGTGAACTAAAGTGACTAGAGTACTTGCGCTTCAGGGATCAAAGGTTTGGAGTCCCTAACTTTAGTCACTTTAGCTCACTCTAGTCACTTTAGTCACTTTTTCTTATATTTGCTTCAATATAAAACTTCAAACTTAAAAATTTATGCTAAAAGGACATCCCAAAGGACTTATTGTAGCCTTTTTTGCCAACATGGGGGAACGGTTCGGTTTCTACACGATGATGGCTATTCTGGTACTTTTCCTACAGGTAAAATTCGGATTATCAGAGGAGCAAGCAGGTAGCTATTATAGCTCGTTTTACTTCGGCATTTACGCACTCGCCTTGATCGGTGGGATTGTTGCAGACTCCACCAACAAGTATAAGCTGGTTATTTTCGCCGGTATCCTGATCATGCTGACCGGTTATATTTTGATGTCAATTCCAGGACTCACCCTCACGCTTACCTTGATTTCCCTTTTTATCATTGCTTTCGGGAACGGGATGTTTAAAGGCAATTTGCAGGCGGTTGTGGGTCAACTCTACGATGACCCAAAGTACACCAAACTGCGTGATTCGGCGTTTATGATCTTTTACATGGGAATCAATGTGGGCGCATTCTTTGCTCCTTTTGCTGCAACAGGCGTTCGCAACTGGTGGCTGAAAACCAATGGGTTCCTGCATGATGGTAGTTTGCCTGCCCTCTGTCATCAGTTCATCGATGGCAAAATGACAGACACCACTCAATTCCAGACATTGGCGCAAAAAGCAAGCATTTCGGGACAGGTGGGTGATCTTGGACAATTTGCACACACCTATCTGGAAGTTTTTGCAAGAGGATACAATTATGCTTTTGGCATTGCAGCCGGGGCAATGGTTTTGTCATTGCTGGTCTATATATTCTTCCAGAAACACCTTCCCAACAAGGAAAAAGTTTCTGCTTCACAAAAAGTTAAAATTGAGAATGGTCCACAAAACTTTGCTTTGGCTCTTGTCGCGTCTTTTGCCGCCTTTGCTATTTTGTATTACGGATTAAATGTTCTGCTTGATATAACATTGGCTGTCAGTCTTTTTGTCGCCTTTACAACCTGGATTATCCTCTCTGCCAACAAGGAGGAGAAGCCAAAGGTGATGGCTTTGATCATGGTATTTATTGTGGTGATCTTTTTCTGGATGTCTTTCCACCAAAACGGATTGACCCTGACATTTTTTGCACGTGACTATATTGCCAAGGAGGTAGGGCCGTTTACCAACCTTTTCTTTGGTCCATGGTCAATCATTTCTGTTTTCGGAGCTCTAGCCGGACTTTTTGTTGCCCTTGGTAAGAATAAATCCAGAAATGAAAGGTTAATCGGCCTGGCACTTTTTCTGGGCGGTTCGATGTTGGCTTATTATTATGTCAACAGTTATCAACCGGAAAACGCCATTGCACCTGAGATTTTCCAATCCTTCAATCCGTTGTTTATTGTCTTCCTGACCCCGCTTGTCATGAGTGTATTTGCCTGGCTCAACAAGAAAGATATTGAACCCTCCACGCCCAAGAAAATTGGATTTGGAATGGTCATAGCTGCGGTGGCATTTATGACCATCCTGGTTGCTTCTCTAAACATGGTTTCACCGCATACACTGAACGGGGCAGCCGTGCCGGATTCTTCCAGGGTAACACCTTACTGGTTGATCAACGGATACCTTATTTTCACCATTGCAGAACTGTTTCTTAGTCCGATGGGGCTTTCATTTGTCTCAAAAGTTGCACCTCCCCGCTTTCAGGGATTGATGCAAGGCGGCTGGTTGCTTGCAACTGCAGTTGGGAATAAGCTGATTGTGGTAGGAAGCTTCTTCTGGAGCAGATTGGATTTGTGGATGCTCTGGTCGATATTTATTGTTTGCTGTTTGCTTTCGGCTGCGTTCATGTTCTCGATGGTTAAAAAGCTGGAAAGAGTTACCAAGTAAGCGAAGTATAATATTATTAAACAAAAAATCCTGCATCTGCAGGATTTTTTGTTTAATAATATTATACTTTCCAAGGCTGGAGCACTTGATCCAACACACCTTTCCCCTGCACATACGAGAGAAAAATCCCGTAATTTGTAATTGGTATTCGCAGTTTTTCCAGATCGCGCAACCTGGCCGCCATCCGCTGGGGTGTAATCATGCAGCCACCGCAATGAATAACAAGTTTGACACTCTTGAGTTCTTCCGGGTCCGGCCACTCCCTGCCAAAAATATGTTTCACATTCACTTCCGGAAACTGTTTGTGGATCACATTTGGGATCTGAACGGTACCAATATCTTCCTTGATTCTGGAATGGTTGCAGGCTTCAGCTATCATGATCGTATCTCCGGATTGCATGGCATCAATGGTTCTGACAGCATTGGCAAAATCTGCCAGCTTGCCCCTGCTCATGTAATTGATCATCATGATTGAGAAGGTGGTAAGGCCAATATCCGCCGGTGACCAGCTCTTCATGATGTCCATAGCCTGCGAGTCGGTGATGATGACTTTGGGTCTGCGTCCAAAACTACCGAGGAAGCTTTCCCATCGGGCCTTTTCGGACGGATCGCCCGATCTTGCTTTCCCCAGATTCATCCGGTAGGAAACAGGAAAACCCCAGTGACGCGTGATGTATTCCTCCGCCATGGCCTGAGGACGCAGATATCTGCCGGGTGGTGTCTCCTCATCCATCGGAATATTCAGAATATAAAATTCATCTTGTTCGACAAATGGCAATAGTTGCGTCGGATTATTTTTAGGGATGTAATGCTGAAGGAGAAACTCTAAAAGGGCACTTCTGTTTTCAGGTTTCAAGGCTGAAATCCGGATTTGTGGGAATTGATTCAGAAGTGGCAAATTCTTTTCACATAAGTCAATTTTGCCTTCATCGGCAGATGAAAAGAGATTGTAGACGATCAAAATTTGTTTCTCTTCGGCGATGGCATCTTCCAAAAGCAGTTTCACGGTAGGCAAACCGGGTGAAGCCGGATCGATGACAACCAATACCAGATCACATTCTTTTAGTGCAGCACCAACCTTTTTTCTCTTTTTGTCTCCCAAAGTTTCAGACTCATCAAATCCGGCAGTGTCCATCAGCTTGACAGGGCCAATCCCATGCAATTCCATCATGGTAATCCGTGTATCTGACGTGGTTCCCGGAGTAGCATCCACGATAGAGCTTTCCTGTTGCGTAATAAGGTTCATCAGGGAACTTTTCCCCGCATTCATGGTACCGAATATGCCTATGATATCTCTTTCTGTCATTGATTTAAAATTGCGAACATCCTTGACGATGCCGACTTCAAAAATAGCCATATATCAGGAATGATTATTTAGAAACGGTTATTTTATATCAATTTATTATAGATTTGTAAGAGCAATACTTTACCAATGAAGAGAATCGCTGTTTTTCCGGGCTCGTTTGATCCTTTTACGGTCGGCCACGAATCGATCATACGGAGGGCACTGCCCATGTTTGATGAGATCATCATCATGATCGGCTACAATTCGAACAAGAAAACCTATTATCCGCTTTCAAAACGAAGGGACTGGATCAAACAAGTTTTTCAGGATGAACCAAAAATTAAAGTCGGAAAATATGAAGGACTAACTGTCGACTACTGCCGGAAAGTGCATGCGCAATATATCCTCAGAGGACTTAGAACTGCTGCCGATTTCGAATATGAGAGAGCTATCGGCCAGATAAATAAGAAAATGCATGAGGATATTGAAACGGTATTTTTGCTCACTTTGCCCGAGCATACGGCCATCTCCTCAACCATTGTCAGAGACATTCTGCGTCACCGTGGGGATGCCTCTCAGTTTCTTCCATCCTGTTTCAACATCGCAGAGTTTTACGAAGAACCGGAAGAATCCTGATTATGTCCCGTTTCCTATTGCTTCTATCCTTGATTCTTTCCATTGGTTCGCTTTCGGGACAAATGGTTACAATTCGCGGTCAGGCATCCGATTATGCCGGGAAATCCCTGAAGTTCTACACTTATCCTGAGCCTGTTTCGCGCCAGCCAAAAGATGTGGCTGAAACCACCGTCCAAAAAGATGGCAATTTCGTGTTTACTTTCCCGACGAACCATCCGATAGAAATTTATACCGATCTTGAAAAATTCAAGGGGACTTTGATTGCTGAACCCGGCCATGATTATGAAATTTCACTACCTGCCTGGTCGGCCAGAACTAAGGATGAAGCTGCCAGTCCATATTTTGTGCCTCAACTATATTGGTTAAATATCAGGAACGCTAAATTGTCAGACCTCAACTTCATGGTAAGAGCTTTTTTGACTGATTACAACAAAGAAGTGACCTTGCACACTTTTGATCTGTACAAAAAGAGATCACTTGATTCGGCTAAAGCAATTATCGCCAGACTTGAGAAAAGCTACCCTTCCGGGAAGCATCCTTATTTCGACCTTTTAAAAACTTGCAGCTACGGTGAAATTGAACTGGCAGTTTGGCAAGATGATAAAGATAAAATTGTCCGGAAATATATCGCCTCAATGGAAGTTTCTTTGACTCATCCTGCTTACCAGCACCTTTTTAATGCACTTTGCTCTGATTATCTCACATCAAAATCGCAGGATTTCCGGCAAAAAAAGATGATCACAAATGCTTTACAAGGAAATTTTGGGGGATTTGTAAGTCAGTTGATAGAAACAGGATTTAAGAAAGAAGCAGCAGAATTGCTGGCAGTCAAGGCATTTTACGATGGTTTCTATTCCGGCAAGCTCGACAAAAAAAGTATGCTAAATGGTTTGAAAGAGTCTGTCTCTCAATGCTCATTTGAACCTTTAAAAACTTGCCTGCCTGGAATTATCGCGCTCATAACTGCTCTTCAGGAAGGGAATAAGTCGCCCGATTTGCTGTTGAAAAATCAAAATGAAGTTCGCACCCCGCTTCGTCCAAACGGGAAATATGTCTACCTGGTCTTCTTCACCAGCACGAGCAAAGAAAGTAAAGCTGAGTTGGATTCCCTAGTGACCCTGGATAAAAAGCTCCGTAAAATCCTGACCATCGTTGCTGTTTCGATGGAAAAAAATTTTCAGGATGCGGCAAAACTCTGGAAAGTGAAAAAATACCCATGGGAGTTAATGAGTGCCGTCAATATTGAACAAGCTTCTTCCGATTTCAGAATCAAAGCCGTTCCAACTTTTTATCTGATTTCACCCGACTCAAAGCTTGCGCTCTCTCCGGCGCTGTCGCCTTCGCACAATTTTGAGTCGCTTTTTCTGAAGATTTACCGAGAAAGCAGATTCAGGAAAAATTGAAAATCAATACACCGGAGGTGTCAAAGACACTTATTGTAATTTCAGTCTCACTACCGGAAATTCTGTAATCCTCAAAGTCGTACAACCATAAGGAATCAATGTGATCTCAACCGGTGCATCCGCTTTCAGCTGATATTGTTCGCTATAGGGCAAGGGCCCGGCAGAACCATTGTACAAGGTCCAGAATGGGATGATGACCCCTTTGGTTTTGATCTCCAATGGGGCATTTTCCTGGTTCCAGGGATAGCTATCCTTCGGAACTTTTCGCCTGACAACTTCAAATTCCTTAACGGGATCCTTGATCGCTGAGGTGATCAATCCATAATTCCAGGCAGTTGTTGGAATAACTTCATGGTAAAATGGCCCATATTTATCCTTGTTTAAAACCGTTCTCCACTCCTCCCCAATTTTTAATGCATAGACCAGCGGACCACGCTCCACAACGGCAGAATTCTCGTACCAGCGGCTTACAGAAACCTGCATCGGCAAGGTCAATTCCACAACGTCTCCATCAGCCCATTCGCGGGTTATGGCTGTCAAGGTGCTTCCGCCATAGTACTCACCCAATATTTTCCCATTGATGGTGATTGTTGCTTTCTGACACCAGGAAGGAATTCTCAAATGGAAAGGGAAAGTTGCTTTTTTATCCATTTTCAGGGTAAACCGTATCAATTCAT
>SESG01005586.1_pt1 | contig 10597 bp, 10 predicted proteins | sample 3171421 | NCBI WGS metagenome assembly SESG01 (sample SAMN10866946, study PRJNA518727) | freshwater metagenome | biome: subpolar coniferous forest; feature: holomictic lake; material: water; isolation source: holomictic Lake 227, 6 m and 8 m depth | place: Canada: near Kenora, Ontario | collected... | reverse complement strand
TGCCAGAAGAGAGCTATAAAAAAGGGGATATCATTACGTTGACTGTTACCGATCTGGCGGAGAAAGATCAGTGTTTCGGTCGGCTCGACAATGGTATGGGTGTCATGGTAGGCGGTATGCTTGCCGTGGGCGATCGGGTTTCAGCCCGGATAAAAAAAGTGAGGCAGCGCTATATCGAAGCAATTGCCCTTGAGGTTACCGAACCTTCGTCCGACAGAGTCACCCCCCAGTGCCCGTATTTTGGCGTTTGTGGCGGCTGCAAACTGATGCATATCCGTTATGAGGCGCAGCTTCAATATAAGAAGAAAAAAGTAGGGGATGCCCTTGAGCATATCGGCGGGTTTGCCACTCCTCCGGTTACCGAGGTCGTTGCTGCTGCTGCTCCTTGCCATTACCGGAACAAGATTGAGTTTTCGTTTTCAAACATGCGCTATCTTTTGCCGGAAGAGCTTGGCCTTGAGGAGCTGCTTCGGCCAAAGGAGTTTGCGCTTGGCTTTCATACGCCCGGCAATTTTGAGAAGGTGATCGATATTGACTACTGCTATCTTGCCAAGGAGTCAATGAACAGCGTGCTGCGGTTGACGCGCGAATTTGCCCTTGCAAACAAGCTTGAGCCTTTTGGTGCCAAAGCACACACTGGTTTTTTGAGGAATCTTGTGGTGCGGTTCAGTGAAAACCGCCAGGAGGTTATGGTAAACCTTGTGACCTCCTGGTATGATGAAGAGTTGATGAGGCGTTACCGAATACACCTTGAATCAGGGATGGCAGGCCAGAAGATGACCATTGTCAATAATGTTACCCAAAGAAAGAATACGGTTGCAACCGGTGACGAGGAGTTCAGACTCAGCGGTGAGGGATACATTACCGAGCAGCTCGGAGGCCTTGATTTCAGGATATCGGCCAACTCTTTTTTTCAGACAAACTCTGCACAGGCGGAGGCACTTTACAGCAGCATTCTTGATGTTGCAGGGCTGAGCGCCGAGGATACGGTGTATGACCTCTACTGTGGAACGGGGACCATAACGCTCTACATGGCCAGATATTGCCACCAAGCCATCGGGCTTGAGGTTATTGAGAGCTCCATCAGCGATGCACGGAGCAATGCAAGGCGAAATGGAGTTGAAAATGTTGAATTTTTCCAGATTGACCTTAAGGATTTTCATGCCATGTTTGAGGCTCTTCAGTGCTATGATACGCCGGGGGTGATCATTACCGATCCGCCAAGAGCCGGGATGCATCCAAAGGCGCTCTTGACCATGATCCGACTCCGCCCGAAAAGGATCATCTATGTCAGTTGCAATCCAGCCAGTCTTGCACGGGATGGCAAGGAGATCTGTGCCGGAGGCTACAATCTCTTATCGGTCAAACCGGTTGACATGTTTCCTCATACAGCCCATATCGAGAGTGTGGCCTGTTTTGAAAGGGTGCCTCACCCCTCAACCTCGGTATAGCCGGTCGTTTCAGGCTCCTTTGTTTCTCCCTTTTCCCAGGCAAGAAACAGCTCAACATCATGGCTGATGGATGCAAAAAGAGCGGAGATGATGGCCACATCATCAACAAAACCGATAATGGGGATAAAGTCGGGAATGGCGTCAAATGGTGAGACAAAATAGAGAAGGGCGGCAATAATGAGTATAATGGTCTGCCAGGGAAGAAGGAGATACTCCCTGTTGATGGAGCACCGTACCATTCGCGCAAGTGAGTGCACCATCCCCGCTATTTCGGCAAGTTGCAGGGAGTGCTTTCCTGAGAGGGCTTTCTTGATTGCCGCAGCAACAAGTTTTTTTGTTTTACGGGGACTTCGGGCATACGACGCCGCCTTGGCCTGCGACTTTTCAAACCTCTGGTTCATCGGGTTACCTGCCTCCCGCCTTAAGGAGTTTGTTCCGCTCCTCTTTTGTCAGTGAGCTATAGCCACTTTTCGAGATTTTGTCGAGTATGGCATCAATTTCCGCTCCGGAGACCAGTGGAGCCACCCTGTTTTGCTGATGGAGGCGCGGTCCGCTTCGCTTTTTTTCAGGAAAACGGAAGTTTCTGAACAAACCGGAGAGCGACCACTCGTTTCTTTTGATGGTAATGTAGATAAAGCCGATCAGCATTCCCCCGAGATGGGCAAAGTGGGCTATGTTGCTGCCACTTCCCATTGCCCGGCTGCCGAAACCGGAAAAAAATTCAATAAGCGCATAGCCAGCAATAAAATACTTTGCCTTGACAGGAATGAGAAAATAGAGCAGGATATAGCGGTTGGGAAACATCATGCCAAAAGCAAGCAATACTCCATAGATAGCTCCTGAAGCGCCAACGGTCGGGTAGGGATCACCAATGGTTGCCAGCAGATTGATTGCTGCCGCACCAATGCCACAGACGAAATAATAGATATTGAATTGCCGGGTGCCCCAATGGTTCTCTATTTCAGCACCAAACATCCAGAGAGCAAACATATTGAAAAAAAGATGCGCACCGCCACCATGCAGAAACATATAGGTGAGAGGCTGCCATATCCTGAAATTGCCGGAACCAAGAGGCCATAACGACCCGAGGGTAAGAATAGTCTCACCTAAAGGGGTTTGCTGTAAAAAAAAGACAGCAATATTGATAATGATGATGGCTTTGATTGCCGGGGGTATAAACTGAAAGCCTCCGGGACTGTAGGGCTGGTTTTGATAGCTCATTTCTGTTCGGTATGGTTCTGCCCATCCCGCAGCAACAAGGCTGCGGGTTAGAGCGTCTCAAAGGTAAAGTACGTACAGGGAAACATGCCTTTTTCCCGTACGGAACTGGTTAATCGTTCAGGGCAGCGATACCCGGAAGCTCCTTGCCTTCAAGGAATTCGAGGCTTGCGCCACCTCCCGTTGAGATATGGGTAATCTCTTTCGCCAATCCAGCTTTTGCTATTGCAGCAGCGGAGTCACCGCCACCGACAATTGTTGTAGCCCCTTTAACTGTAGCTTCCGCCAGGGCTTTTGCAACAGCCATGGTGCCCGCCGCAAAATTATCGATTTCAAATACACCCATCGGCCCGTTCCAGAGGACGGTTCGTGCCGAAAGAATTTCATTCCGATAGGCCTCTGCCGTCAAAGGGCCAATATCGACACCAATCATGTTTTCAGGCATGGAGGAGATCAGCTCCGCGTGGCAGGCCGCAGTGGCTGAAATTTCAGAGGCAACAATGATATCTGTCGGAAGCAGCAGTTTGATGCCTCTCTCTTTTGCCTGCCGAAGAATATCAAGGGCCAGTTCAATCTTGCTCTCTTCGACAAGAGATTTGCCGATCTCATATCCCTGTGCCTTGAAGAAGGTAAAAACCATCGCACCGCCAATCAGGACCGTATCGACTTTTTTGAAGAGGTTTTCAAGAACATCTATCTTGCCTGATATTTTTGAACCGCCAAGAATGGCGACAAAAGGACGCTCAGGCTCCTGAAGGGCTTTTCCCAGATACATCAACTCCCGTTCGATCAGGTAGCCGGCTACAGCGGTCTCCACATAGTGGGTGATGCCCTCGGTTGAGGCATGGGCCCTGTGTGCCGTACCAAATGCATCATTGACGTAGACTTCGCCAAGAGAGGCCAGCTCCCTTGAGAAGTCGGGATCGTTTGCCTCTTCCTCAGGGTGAAATCTCAGATTTTCAAGCAGAATTACCTCGCCATCCTGAAGGGCAAGCACCTGTTTCATGACCTCGGTGCCAATACACTCTTTGGCCATGACAACAGGGCTGTCGATAAGCTCGGCAAGTCTTGATGCCACCGGTGCAAGAGAGTATTCAGAATTGAATTTTCCCTTCGGCCTTCCAAGGTGAGACATCAAGATAAGACGACCTCCGTTGTCCAGCACTTTTCTGATGGAGGGGAGGGATTCAACGATTCTTTTGTCGTCAGTGATGTTTTTGTTTTCGTCGAGGGGCACATTGAAATCGACACGCATCAATACCCGTTTGCCTTGGATTGTTATGTCAGACAAGGTCTTTTTCTGCATTGCTCGTATAGGTTGGTTGAAAAAATTAGACAGTCCAATAGGTGTAATCTACAATTTAAACAATTCACTCAATAGCAATATAAGGGTATCTGGTACCCGGCAGAGTCACTGCTGCATATTTTGGCGGGCGACTCGGTACTTTTTGATGTTTTTGTTATGCTCAGCCAGTGTTTCGGCAAAATAATGACCGCCTCTGCCCGTAGCGACAAAGTACAGGAATCCACTCTCGGCATGGTTAAGCACCGCCAATATTGAGGCTCTCCCGGGGTTGCAGATCGGCCCGGGGGGTAGTCCATTATGGCGATAGGTGTTATAGGGTGAATCGATTGCCAGATTCTTGTAAAAGAGTCGGCGGGCAGCGCCACCAAGGGCATATTGAACGGTTGGGTCGGCTTGCAGTCGCATGTTCTGTTTCATACGATTAAGGTAGACGCTTGCCACAATTGGTTTTTCCGCATCGAGCGGAGTTTCTGCCTCCACAATTGAGGCCAGAGTCAGCAACCCGGTTTCGCTCAACCCTTCAGAGCTGGCCACGGCCTTCAGGCTGTCCGTATAGAGATGGCGGAATCGTCCAATCAGAAAATCTGCTGCTTTTTCAGGGCTACCGGCCCAGACAAAATCATAGGTTCCGGGAAGCAGATATCCCTCTGCATTTTTTGCCTGGATATGGTTTTTTACAAGCAGGCGGCTGTCAGATGCCGCAGCCATAAAGCCGGTTGAGTCAAAATCAAGGTTTCTCGAAAGTATCCGGGCAATATCGCGGAGGTCAAGACCTTCAGGTAGGGTGATGCGAACTTCGTCCTGGGGGCGGGAATGCAGGAAGGAGAGAAGCTGGAAATTAGACATCCCTGAGGGAATGGTGTACCTGCCCGGTTTGATGTTGTGAAGCACCGGGATGATGCTGCCGGTTGCTACTACCGGCCACTTGCGTTTAATTGAACCGTTTCGCAGCAGCTCATCAACAATGGTCCGAAATCCAGTGCCGCGATGTACGATAAGGCGCGTTGTTTGTGACGCTGTATTGAGACCAGGAATAAATAAAAAGCAGACCAAAGCGGTCAGCAGAAGACCTGCAACGACTCTGGAGGGTCTGCGGAAAAGATTTTTTTTTGTTACCATCTGGGAAATTTCCTTTAGCTGGGCTGGATACCTTGCTGACTGCTTTTCCACTCATGCTGAAAAAGGCGCGTCTCTTCAATGATACAGCGATAAATCTTCTCAAGAGTTGAAGATTTCAGGGGCGAGTCGGCGTAAATCAAAACATTGCTCAGAACCTCTTTTTCGCGTTCTGGCTGAAGCACCTGCTCTCCGATTCTCGATTTCAGTGAGCTGATATTTTGTGCGCAATGCAGTCTCTCGCAGAGAAGGGCTGATAACTGCTGGTCAAGGGCATCAATTTTCTTTCTCCATTCGTCAAGTTCCTGCCGATTGGCTCTATTGTTGACGGTACTGTCGGACATCATGATGACTATAATTTAAAAAGTGAAGCTGTTGCTGCCTAAGATCTGCCGTCGCTGAACAATTTCATCCATCGGGAAACCTCCTGATCGCTGAGCGACGCTTCTTTGAATTTTTTCTCGTTGCCACACCCGGATTCCGATCGGAAATTCCCGATCTTGTTGAGTTCCAAGGCAAATTTTTCGGATTTTATGCACGTTGCGCCAAAAGCTGTTGCATAACGGCGAATTTCATCGTCCGAACTTACAATAGTAACTATTTTTACTTTTGTGTTCAACGATTTTACATAATCAATGATCCACAGATCGGCGCTTATTGAGGCTGGAGTGAAAACAATATGCAGTGGTACAAACTGAAGTGACTCTTTGTGGGACCCTTTTCCATCGTAGACAATGGTGACGGGCCATTTTTTTTTCAGTTGAAAACCGAGAAGTTTTATTTCGGTTGCCTGGCGAAGCTGCTCCAGCGACGCCGAGGTCGGAGATGGATAAAGCTTGTGCATCAGGTTATATCCGTCAACCACGACCTCTCTCTCTCCTGTTTTCATCGCGATCCTTACCATTAAAAATATACCTGCAACCCGCTGTATAAAATAGACGAATATTTTTTTAGTGCCTCCTTTTTTATACATTTTATGTAGTGGAGGAAAATGGGAAAAAATGGGATAATCAAGATATTTATTTCACTGATTTCATATTTTTTGACCACCAGTTGCTGAAACAGGGTTGTTCGTGCGGAGCTGTCTGCTGTAACAGGAGTTAACGGAATTGCCATAATGGCCGGGTTTATAGGAAAAGAGAGGCATGCCGTCGATGAAAAGGGAAGGCTGATGATTCCTGCAAGGTTTCGCCGCAAGTTCGGAAAAGCGGCAGCAACCGATATGGAGGATGTTGCTTCCATCAATATAGAGCAACTTTACATCATGAAGGCGCCAGATGGCTCCCTTGAGCTCTATGAGCCGTTCATCTGGAGTGAGATGAGAAAAACCATCTCTTCGCTTTCGGATTTCAATCCTGAAGAGCGTCTGCTTAAGACTTTGATGTATGAAAGCCTTGAAACAGTCGAATTAGACCGTCAGGGCCGGATTGCATTGTCGAGAGAGTTTCTTGACCATGCGGGAATCACCAAAGATGTTTTGATTATTGGAGCAGATACCAAAATGGTTGTCTGGGAGCCACAACGCCTTTCAGCCTTATTGCATGAGAGTGCGAATCGTTTTGCATCGCTTGCCGGAAGGTATTTTTGATAGCCATGGTACAGGGTAAATTTCACGAACCGGTGCTTGCCGCCGAGATCATTGCGCTTATCGTCAGAAAACCTGGCATTTATGTTGATGGAACTCTTGGAGGTGGCGGTCACTCGCTGGCAATACTTCGTGAGCTTTTTGACAAGGGTTACGCTGAGGGTTCGCTGCTGATCGGAATTGATCAGGATGATGCCGCATTAAGGGAGGCTCGGGAGAGGCTCGCCGATTATGCTGCTTATACCGCGTTTGTCAAGGGTAACTTTGCCGGCATTGCAGGCATGATCAATCAGGTTTGCAGCCAAAAAGGTTTGCAGCCGAAAGTTGCGGGCATTCTGCTTGATCTTGGGGTTTCATCGTTCCAGATTGACACTGCCGAGCGGGGATTCAGTTATCTCAGAGAGGGTCCGCTTGACATGAGGATGGATACTGGTGCCGCACGAAGTGCTGGAGATATAGTCAATACCTGTGACGAAAAAGAGCTTGCACGGCTTATTTATCGATATGGTGAGGAGCCACGAAGCCGGAGCATTGCCAGGGCGATTGTTGCCTCTCGTCAAAAAAACGGCCCCCTCCGCACGACGGAGGAGCTTGCCAATATCATCAGGGGTAATGCACTGGGCAGGGATAAGGTCATCAAGACACTTTCGAAGGTGTTTCAGGCATTGAGGATTGAGGTGAACAGCGAGCTTGAAGTGCTCCGCCAGGCGCTGGATGAGGGCATTGACTCTCTTGATGATCATGGGAGGATGGCGGTTATCAGTTACCACTCTCTTGAGGACAGAATTGTTAAAACGGTTTTTGCAGAGAAAGCCAAAAGCGACTGGGGGCCAAAAGGTGTTGGATTGAGAGAGCCGCTCCATCGGGGGACAATCTCGCTCGTTACCCGAAAACCGCTGATCGCCACCCAGCAGGAGACAGATGCAAATTCCAGATCAAGAAGTGCAAAATTGAGGGTTATAGAGAAAATTCCAACCGGAGAGGGCATTGAACACCGCTAAAAGTGTCATCGTTTTTCTGAAGGGATTTCCCCAGGGCATTAAATGCTTTGCGCAAAAAATGTTCGGCGATTCTCCGCAAACACAACAGTCAGGAGGAGATAAAGAGGCTCTTGCGCTCCTTGACCCCATACTGACCGAGGAAAACCTGCTCTCTTCCGGCAGGGAAGTTAAACTCTCCGGGTTTAAAGAGATGCTGAGCAATACCTTTGAGTTTGATATCAACACCCTGTTGCGTCTGAGGTCTTTTGTATACCTTCCGGCGGTAACCGGAATCTTTCTTTTTCAGACCCACAATACCCTGGCGATAATCAATCTCTCCTTGCAGAATGAAAAGCTTCGAGAACAGATAGCGATGACGTCAAGCGTGATAACCTCGCAGGAGCTGAAAGTGCATGAGTTGCACAGTATTCACAATATTGCGCAAGTTGCCGCTGCACTGGGTCTTAACGCCTCAGGTGTTCCTGCGGTTGAGCTTAAACCGTAACTGATTTGCAGCCTAACAGAGAGGTGACAGCTTATGACTAATCAACATAACAGAGCAAAACCCAATGACCACGAGTTCGGAAAACGGCTTGGTATTGTGGTTCTTATCTTTGCGTTATTTATTATTTCGATTATTGGCATGCTGCTCCATATTCAGGTTGTCAATGTCAAGAAATACAAGCAGAAAGCTGCCAAACAGTATGAACGGGAGGTTACTGCTCATGCGCAGCGTGGGGCTATTCTTGACCGCCATTCGCGCATGCTGGCTGAAAGTATTGAATCAATCTCCTTCTATGCCGATCCTGTGATTGTCCGTCATACACCAATGGTAACGGCAAATGGGGTCGCTGTCATTGAAAAGAAAACCAGAAAACAGAAGACATTTGATAACTCCGGGGCTATTGCAACCCTTTTTGCCCGGCATTTGGGGTTAAGTCGGCAGGTTTTTCTTAAAGAGTTGAGTCGCGCCAGGGGTATGGCTGTTCTGTGTCGGAAGATACCTGTGGCAAAAGCATTGCCGTTAATGCAGGAGAAGATTCCCGGAGTCTGGTTTGACCGGGAGCAGCAACGCTATTACCTGAATGTGGCGGCACAGGTTATTGGTTTTACAGACAGTCAAAACGAGGGAAGCAGCGGACTGGAGCTGCAATTGAACAAAGAGCTGAAGGGACGCGACGGAACGAGGATATTTCAGCGTTCCGCCACAGGCATCCGTTATCCGGCTCCTGATGTCCAGCAGCAGGAGGCCATCAAGGGCAATTCCGTACAACTGACGATCGACGGGGATATTCAAAGTATTGTTGAGGACGAACTCTCCAGAGCGGTTGATATGTTCAAGGCTGATGCAGCAGCAAGTATCGTCATGGATGTCCGTACCGGAGAGATTCTTGCCATGGCCAACAACCCGACATTTGATCTTAACCGTCGGACAACCTGGAACCCTGAGCGTTCAAGAAACCGGGCAGTCACAGACAGTTATGAACCTGGTTCGACCTTCAAGCTGGTCATGGCTGCCGCAGCGACAGAGGTCCTTGGCAGAAAGGCTGAGGATATGGTGTTTGCCAATAACGGCATCTTGCCAATCTATAACCTGAAAATCACGGATCATGAACCATACGGAAACATAACATTCCGTCAGGCAATCATGTATTCGAGCAATATTGTTGCGGCAAAGACCGCCATGGCTGTCGGGCGCACGACATTTAATAACTACACAAAAAATTTCGGGTTTGGGAAAAAGACTGGCATAGGCCTGGTTGGGGAGTCGCCCGGCAGGGTCAGACCGCTTGACCGATGGGATAATACCACTCTTCCCTGGATGGGATATGGCTATCAGGTAATGGCCACTCCGTTGCAGATCCTGCAGGCCTATGCTGCCCTTGCCAATGATGGCGAGCTCATGAGGCCCTACATTATCAAGAGGATTATTGATGCCGATGGGAAAGTTATCCGGGAGAGTGTTCCAGAAAAAGTCCAGAGGGCGATTTCGGCAAAGACAGCGCGATATCTTGGCAAGGAGTATTTTAAGGCCGTTGTTGACAGTGGTACGGCTAAAAAAGCTGCCCTGCCGGGAATGAGCGTTGCTGGTAAAACCGGAACGGCAAGACGGGCTTCGGCAGGATCATACTCAACTGCAGCCTATGTATCTTCGTTTGTCGGATATTTTCCAGTCGAGACTCCCCGTTATGCCATTATTGTGCTTGTTGAAAATCCTAAAACAGCATATTATGCCGCCACCGTTGCCGCGCCTGTTTTTGCCGGCATTGCGTCACGAATGATTGCCTGTTCTGAGGAGATGCAGAAAAACCTGGCTATTCTGTCGCCGGAGCAGGCAGCTATCGACTCTGTTTCGGCTGTCGCAGTGCCTGAGCTTCGAGGACTCAGGGGGCGGGATGCCCAGCGACTCTTGACGTGGCTGAAACTGAAAATGGATTATTCTGGAGATTTTGATGGTGTTGTTCTCAGCCAAAGCGTTCTTCCTGGCAGTATGGTTTCAAAAGAGGTACTGATAAGGGTGAACCTTACGGGAAGTAAGATGAACGGGAAATTATTATGACTGGCCCAGAGGTGAACGCCGTAACTTTTGAAAGAGTGATGGATGAACTGCTCAAGGGGATCGACTATCTGGCCCTTGCGGGGAAAACCGGTTCCGGTGCTACAATCCGGATGGTGACCAGTAACTCGCGAGAGGTCATAGCTGGCTCTCTTTTTGTGGCGGTAAGGGGATTCCGTACTGATGGCCACCGTTTTATTCCCGATGCGTTAGAGCGAGGTGCGGTAGCTGTTGTCTGTGAGGATTTTCCTGTTGATCTTGACCCTTTTTGCCTCTACATAAAAGTTTCCGATGCTCGAAAAGCGCTTGCTGAGGCTGCCAGAATCTTTTATGGGATGGCCTCCGATCGGCTTCATATTATCGGTGTCACCGGAACAAACGGTA
>SESG01034085.1_pt1 | contig 10605 bp, 11 predicted proteins | sample 3171421 | NCBI WGS metagenome assembly SESG01 (sample SAMN10866946, study PRJNA518727) | freshwater metagenome | biome: subpolar coniferous forest; feature: holomictic lake; material: water; isolation source: holomictic Lake 227, 6 m and 8 m depth | place: Canada: near Kenora, Ontario | collected... | reverse complement strand
GCGATGAACTAACGAACCTTGGAGAATGCCAATACCAATACCGCCCCGCAATGGCTCCAGTGCTTGTTCACCGAGGGCGGTAAACATGTCAGAGGATGGTGTTTCTGGAATAGGTTTTTCGATCATTAGGGAGATACTTAAACTCATATCATCTATGTTTCTGTAGATTGATAGCAAAAAAACATCCCCATCTTTTCCTCCTTGTTCACGCTTAAAATTGCAGGAAAATATATTGTTTTCATCGAACGCTATTGGTATCCCAAGTTCGGAGAGGGATTCTTCAAAAATATCCACAAATATCTCTCAATTAATGATGTGTTTATAATTTTTCATTTGTAATGAATTCAAAAATATTTAATGGCTTTGAAGGCTTGTTTTTTTCGATATGATTCAGATTATATGATCTGCAAGTAAACATATCTATAGCATTATTACCAAATAATGGTGCTACTTGTTTATCAAAATCACTAAGCGGTAATTTCCCCTCACATCCGGCTTCACAAGAAAGAATAACGCCTATTTTATCTTTATCTTCCACGCTAGTTTGCATGAAACGAAAGATTTGTTTTGTTGTATCTGAAGCCATCTGATAATCTAGAGGAACAAGGGAATAATTTGAAAATTCACCACCACCAGAGAATCTATCAACTGATTTAGTTCCAGTAGATGAAAGAATTTCTTTAGCTAAAAGGGCCTCTCCATGATGAACCATAAAATTGTAACTATGCTTTAACCGTGTCATTCCATCTTTTGGCCCCCATGACCCATGTGATGAAAACATAGTGCCATTAGATTTATTCATGCCATCTCTATAAAAGTAAGAAAGTAGTATTTTTCCGTTTTCACATAATGTAGTTTCATTATGTTTATAATTAACACCATTAAATTCTATTAGTGATTCTTTACCTCCTTTCCCATCTGATTTTGATTGTAAAATTTTAAATGTATTCGATGTAATAGGATTAAAATTCATAATTTATACTTCCATAAATGGTTAGTGAGTAACCCAAAACAATTTAGCAGCACACGTAATGACATTGAAATAATATACGCATATAGCAATATTTAAATTTTGCTATATTTCATATTTATGTCAACCGCCCTAGCAAAACAGTGAAGCTTTGCGCTTGTTTAACGTAAGGAGATGACTCTGTTGCCGGGTAAGGTTGCTATGGAAAGTCCGGGCCTGCAGTGATGATCCAGGCAGTCGTAGTGAGACATCCGCCTGGGCCTCGTCAGCTTTTCCGGAGTCGGCAAATAGGTTAGAAGCAAGCCATGTTTTCGCTTCGCTCAAACGGCTTGGCAGGGGCTGCGCTGCGCTTGCCCCTGCACCCCGGTGGCGGTCGCTTCGCTTCCTGCCACCTGCCGCATTCACTCGCTGGAGGCTCGTTCATGACGGCAACACCAACACCACCGCGCAAGGGTAGAGGAGGCCGCCCCAAGGGCGACCCCTCAGCCGTGCGCGCCTCGACCATTGGCGTTCGGGTGTCGGCGGAAGAATACGCCGCACTCCGGGCCAAGGCCGAACAGATGGGTATGACCCCGGCGCAGTGGCTGCGGGAAGCAGCGCTGACGCGGCGTCTGCCGTCGCCGCCAGTGCCAGCAATCAACTGCGAGCAGTACGCCGAACTGGCGAGGTTGTCGGCCAACCTCAACCAGCTCGTCAGGCTGGCGAATTCCGGCCAGCCGGTAACAGTGGCTAATGGCCTACTGGAGCGTTTGTCTGTAGAGGTCAGGTATCTGCGCCTGGCACTCATTGGGGCAGAGGTGGACGAATGATTGCCAAGCTGGTTAAGGGCAAGGGCTTTCGTGGCGCGCTGGAATACGACCTCACGAAAGAGAAAGGCCGCGTCATTGATAGCAACATGGCCGGGCAAAACCCGCGAGAACTGGCCGCCGAGTTCGGAGAAATTCGTAAACTGCGCCCGAACTTGGGTAAGGCGGTGTTGCACGTTTCACTCTCCGCTTCGCCCGGTGAAAAGCTCACCGATGAGCAGTGGTGCAAGATTGGCCAGCGCTACCTGCGCGGAATGGGTTTCCGTGACAACCAGTACGTCATCACCCGGCATACCGACACTGAGCACGAGCACATCCACATTCTGGCGAACCGCATTACTCACGCCGGTGGTGTGGTGAGTGATGGGCAGGACTACAAGCGGCAGGAAACGATGGTTAGAGAAATCGAGCGAGACTATGGCCTACAGGTGGTCGCGCCCAGTCATGAAGCCGAACGCCACGGCCTGACCAAGGGCGAGATTGAGCAGGCCATTCGGACGGGGCAACCCTCCGTGCGTCAGCAGTTACAGCAGCTTTGCGACGCTGCCGCCCAAGACTGTGGCAGCTTTACCGAATACCAGCAGAGGCTGGAGGGGGCAGGCGTAGAAATATTTCCGGTGGTGCAGCTTGAAGGTGCCAAGCTCTCCGGGCTGTCTTATCGGCTGGATAGCGTGATCATGAAAGGCCGCGACCTAGGCAAAATCTACACCGCCGCCGGTATTCAGAAACGAGGAATAAGCTATGAGCAAGACCGAGACCGTGAGGCAATTAGCCGCTGCCAAGAACGAGCAGCGCATAGAGCATTTGGCGAGCCAGATGCAGGCGTTGAGATCGGCAGAAATCCAGAAAACGGAAGAGTTAGCGGCCTTGCTCGAACCGTTGGCGCAGGCGATGGCCGCCCTGACGGACGAGACGCGGCAGACCTTGGCCGAGATCGAGCGCAAGACGAAGGAACAGGCCGAAACGTTCAACCAGCGATTAGAGCTACAGGCGAAGCACTTGCACAAGGCGGCGGAGCAGGCGAACAGCGCAGCGAGCAGTCTGAGGAGCGCCGCTTACAACCTGAACTGGACGCACTACGTGATCGTGATTATCACGGGGATCATTTCGGCGGTCATCGTGAGCGGCTTCTGGCTTTGGCTGGCGCCTCCAACCATCCAGAATTCACTGGACGCGGAGAGCGTAGCGAAGTTTCTCAAACCCGCCGTGACCGCAGCGTTGAAGCACTCCAGAAGCAGGTAGTGGCCTTCGGTGTTAGCCGCGTAGAGGTTGGCATCCGGGACGCCAAAACCGGCCAGATGATGAACCGGGAATGGAGTTGTGCCGAACTGGAGCAGTCTGCTGCTTGGCTCAAGCGGATGAACGCCAAGGGTAATGACGTGTATGTCCGCCCGGCTGGCGAGCATGGACTTGTGCTGGTGGATGACCTGAAGCCAGATGCGCTGGCGCGTATGCGCCGAGATGGCTGGACGCCAACGGCCACCATCGAAACCAGTCCGGGCAACTACCAGGCATGGGTAAAACTCTCTGAAAAGCCCGTGAATGCTGAGGTTAGGCGCGAGGTGGCGCTTGATCTGGCTAAAGCATACGGCGGTGATTTGAACAGCGCAGCCAGTCGCCATTACGGGCGGCTGGCTGGGTTTACCAACCAGAAGCCGCAGCATTGCCGTGATGGGCGTCAACCGTATGTACTGGCGCATGACTGTTCTGGCACGGTCGCTAAATCGACAGAAAGGCACCTAGAAGGCGTTAAAGAGCGTCTGGATATACGGATGGCTGCCGAAGATAAAAAAATGCGCCTAGAGGCGATTACGGGGCAAACTAGAGGGGTTTATCTGCATGAGAAAGACCCGGTAAAGGACTTCAGGCGGCGAGCGAAGGTGATTTTAGAGAAATACGGGGCTAAAACCGACCTGAGCCGTCTGGACTGGATGGTGGCCAAGGATATGGCGAAGGCCGGGCGCAGTGGGGCTGAGATCTGCAAGGCGATCACAGAAGCTTCGCCGAACATCGAGAGCCGGAAAGCTGGGCATATGGAGGACTACGCCCAGCGGACGGTCAACAATGTCTGGAAGGTGCCGGAGGTGGTGGAGGCTAGGCAGAAGCTGGCGATGGAGCAGCACCAGCAGCGTGGCCATTCACGGGATAGAGGCATGGAGAGGTGAGTTTTTTTCGCCTGTCGCGTAGCGGCGGGGCGGTGTGTAGTATTGCGAAGGGCGGCGCAGAACGGGGATGCAACCCCAGTCAGCGCCTAACCACAACCCGACTAAACCGGAGTCGAATCATGGCTGACACGAAGACTAACGACGCGCTAGCAAGAATTCAAGCCCGTGCCCTAGAGGCGCAACAGCGGCAAGAGGGAAAAGCGGCAGAGACACCGCGGCAGATGTTCTTGCCTGGGTTGGAAGAATTTATGCGTGCAATGCCGAACCACATCGCCAGATCGAGCTTATTTGCGCCCGTGGCACGAGGAAGGAAACGGATGCATAAGGACACTGTACTGGTGAGCCGGGCTGACGCGGAAATTCGGTTCTGGGGTGAACAATTGGATGAGGCGCAGGCTGATGTTTGGTTGCAGGCGATGCACGAGGCCAGCAAACAACCATTGGGTACGCCGGTAGTTATAACTAGAGCGGCATTCCTCAAAGCCATTGGGCGCACGACTGGCAAAAACGATTACGAGTGGTTGAATCGGTCGATGGAGTCATTAGCGTTCGCCATGTTGGTTATCGAGGTGAAAAAGCCTGATGGCCAACATAAGTTGGCGATAGGTAGGACGCGAGCACTACATCTGATCGAGGGGTTTGATTATGACGATGGGGCTGAGGCGTATACGCTGCGCATAGACCCTCGTTGGCATGGGTTGTACGGAAACCGCGAGTTTGCGTTAATCGACTGGGACAAGCGCTTGCAGATCGGACGAGGACAGGACATGGCCAAGGCGCTGCAACGGTTGGTGGCTACATCGGACGAAACGATTCAGCGGTATGCGCTGGATTGGCTCAAAAGCAAGCTTGGGTACAGCGGAAGGATGCGGGACTTTCAAGATGCGCTGGAGCGTGCCATGCGTGAGCTGGAACGACTGGAGATCATCGCAGCAGGACGCATCGAGGCAAGCAGCAAGGGCAAGAAGCAAGCTGTTTGGGGCAAACTTTAACTGTTGGGGTAATGCTTCACCAAAAGCCCGTATCCAGCGGGCTTTTTCGTATCGGGATAGCGTCGCGCTTTATCGGGATAGCGTCGCGCTTTATCGGGATAGCGTCGCGCTTTATCGGGATAGCGTCGCCCCCCCCCCCTCTGAAAGCCCCGTCTGGCGGGGCTTTCAGAGCTTAAAAAAGCTCTCTACCTTTCTTCTACCTTCTTTCTACCAGAGAGGGGTTGTGGATAAGTCGTTGAGCAGGGCGAAACGACCGATTTTTTACACGCCCCCCCCCGCTCTACGAGGCAGGGGGGAAATCCCACTTTAAAGACTATTATGCTTTACGTTGATTTAAATAATCTAAACAGTGGAAAAAACAATTCCCATCATCAGGTATAAAAGATTTTTCTTTTCCTGAGATATAAAAGTGATTTTCAAAGAATGTTATCTTGGAAAAATCAAATTCATTTTGCATACAAAATAAATTTGCCATGTCTAAAAATGGGTGTGTTTTATCTGTCTTAAATAATATGTCAACAAGTGCAAAAATTTGTTCACCAGTATAGTCCTTCCCTTTTTTAAGGTATTCTAAGCAAGCGGATTTATTTTTCCCATGGAATACCTTTGTTTTGATTTTAAAATCAAAATCACTTCTTAAGCCCTTTTTGTCTTTCCAAAAGCTATCGTTTTCGGGTATAGATTCAAACTTTGACAAAACAGCATCATTTATATAGCCAATGACAAATATCCTATCGTCAGTTGCCATTTTGTCTTTTATAAAGTCAGCCATTTTTTCTCTAAGACTGGAAATATTTTCTTGACTAGCGCGATATGTTGATTGTTCTACAACAGGCTGGTTCTTAGTAGAAATATCAACAGCTTTTTCTGCTAAAACAAATTTTGTACTATAGAATCCTGGATTTTCTACAAAATCTTTTTCTATCTTTTCTTTAATGGATTGAAAAGTTTCGTCTTTGCATGTAGATGAATTTCCATTAGCATCTGTAATGGTTACACCTTCTCCTGTTTTCTCTAGTGTGATGATATTACCATCCACCGTTTCGACGGAAATTCGACTTTTCCCTTCGTTTTTTGAATCTTCCAATGCATTAAATATGCGACAAGCGTTGTCACAAAATTCATGGACTTTCGGCTTAACAAAAGCGAATTCTTCAATTAATCGCATCACACCATAGCCAATTCCAAGCGTCAATATTCCGACTAGTGTTTTAGCAATTTTTGTACCGGTTGTATTTTCGTAATTTCCTGCGGCGTCTTTTATATTTTTTGTGGCTGTAAATGCTCTTGCATAGGTATTGAAAGATGTATTTGGCATGATTTTAAGTTTGAAGAGTTTGAAGAGTTTGAAGAGATAACACGTTTTCTTTATGCGTGCTTTCAGATATATACCTTTGTATATCATTTTAAAATGAGCCGAAGCCTTATGGCCTAGCCACTCAGAGGGAGTAGTTCACACACCGCCCCCACCGCTACGCGGTAGATGGAAAGAGAACCAGCGGCTTGCGTAATGTAACGAACTTTTGTAATATCATGTTATTACGTTGACTGGGGTGTACCATGCGTACCGAGTTCAAAACGAGGCAATTCAAAGCGGGGAATTCGCAAGCAGTACGAATTCCGGCAGATATGGCCTTTCCACCAAAGACAGAGTTAAACGTTCATCGTGAAGGGGAACGGATCATCATCGAACCCGTAGAAAAGACTTTGGCGCACTTACCACTACTGTTTGCTGCTATCAAGCCGTTCCATTCTGGTGAACGTCCGGCATTTGAAGCAGAAGAAAGAGACTGGCCATGATTAAGCGAATGCTGGATACCAATATTTGCATTTACCTAATCAACCAGCAGCCGCCAGAGGTCGTTAAAGAGTTCAGCAAATACCGCAAAGGCGAAATCGTCATCAGCGCGATTACTTGGGGCGAGCTTTGTTGTGGGATCAACAAAAACGGCAAACAGATTATTGATGCCTTGCTTGAGTATCTGGATGTCGTGCCGTTTGACCTTAGAGCATCTGAAATTTTTGCCACCTTGACTGTGAAGCATCCGAACCGCAAGGCCAATTTTGATCGTTTGATTGCGGCGCATGCTCTTGCTATTGGTGTTCCTTTAGTGACGAACAATGTGTCCGATTTTGCCGTATATCAAGACAGTGGCTTGGTGGTTGAGAACTGGCTATCGGCTGGAGTCTGATTGCGTAATCAACCAACTTAAGTTAGAAGCAAGCCATGTTTTCGCTTCGCTCAAACGGCTTGGCAGGGGCTGCGCTGCGCTTGCCCCTGCACCCCGGCGCGGGCACGCGTCGCTGCCCATCGCCCGCCGCATTCACTCGCTGGAGACCCGTTCATGACGGAAGCAGCAACCCCGCAGCGCAAAGGCAGAGGTGGCCGCCCCAAGGGCGACCCCTCCGGCGTGTGCAACTTTGGGTATCGGCGGACGAGTACTGTCAAAAAAATCAATGAAAATCCTAATAGCCTGTAAAATGCCTACGTACCTATTTTAGAGCCTACTTTAACCAAATATTCCTAATAGCATTCTAAAAAATACGTATTAGTATTCATGCCCAGTGTTGCAACGCTTTTAAAGACAAAGTACCACTATAAAATAATACAAACCGAAATGTAGTACCGTAATAATTTTTCAGCCTGTAACCATGGGCTATAGAGCAATGCAGCATAGTTGCGTGGTGTGTGAGAGGTTTTAGCGAAGAGCTGCAAAGCGGCGATTGCTAAAACCTCGCTTCTTCAATTGGGGGAGTGGGGGCAAAGCCACCACAAAATAACCAATTCAACGTCTCGATTTCGTTGCGCAAATCTAATCGTTTTTGATCCAAAATTAACACCTGCTCCATGCGGATTTTTTGTTACACATTACGCACGCCTGGCGGCGAGCAGCGGGTATTATCCAAGTTGTTGATTGTTAAAGAAAAACTGCCTGCCATTGTATGCACGTGCATACAATGGCAGGCAGTTGTGTATACGATTGTAGACAGCCTTATTTGGCAAGGGTTTTAGAGGCAAGGCGGTGTATACAATCGTATATACCCCTAGAATTTCGTCATGCCGCTTTACTAGGGCTATGAGTCATGTCGCCACGACCAGCTAACAGCCCCTCAACCGAAATGTCCTCGTCAATGGCTTCCCAGTGAAGACCATTTCCTGTCACGCTAATACGGTAATCATTGCGTTGATCTGGTGTTGCCTGAAGTAGGCGAGGGAACCATGCTAGGGGTACGCCAAGCGTGCGACCGTCGTTCAGCTCAACCCACATGGTGTAATCATCAAAGCGCAGTTCTTTAGCTGAAGTGTTCATTCCAAGCCCTTTCAATTTCGTCACGGTGTTGCTCAACCACGCTTTCTAATTCGATCAGTGTTCTTCTGTCAAAACCAACGCTACTTGCTAATCTCACCTCAGGATAAACCCAAAATTTTGCTTCGGCATTTCCACCATCAGCATGAACGTGGATTGGTTCTCTCGGGTTCCCCTCGTTTGAAAAAAAGTGAAATCGAATGTTTTTGTAGCGAAATACGGTCGGCACTATGTCATACCTCCAGTTGAGGCAAATCAGGTTCTAGCCCATCGAAACTAGGTTGGCTGGGCGGATCCTCTCCAACCCCACTGGGTAGCTGCCGCTCTCCGGGATAGATGGTAGGAATTCGTCGTAAATCAGCGCTTCCGAGCATGGACTCTTCCTGATCGTCAAAGTCTGCAATAACTGTGGCAGAAAACACAGACAGTCGTAGTTGGTCACGAGATTGCCCCCACGCCACACGGTCGTTGACAACGTAGGCAGCCTCTTTCCCCTTGCCAATCCTAACAACCTGAATCCAGTTTTCCGCAACCAGGTCACGAACAGCACGCTTCACTGTTTCCACACTACAGCCCATCATTTTGGCCAGAATGGTTTGAGAAACCACGACAGCGTTTTGATGCCCCATCTGAGCTACCAGAAAATGCGCAAGCGCAGCTGCCCGTGGCTTGCGAGCAATCAACCTTCCCCAAGCCTCATGAGTTTTGCGTTCGGTCTGTACCCAGTGACCGGTTTTGATTTTGGCTGGAGTGCCAATTTCCTGATCGGATATATTTTTCAACGACGTTCTCCTGTGACCTAGGGAGGGGTCATATTTGTTTAATTTTCACACAAGTTTGTGTAAATATAATACAGAATTATCACAAAAATTTGCGTGATTTTTACACAAACCTAGGTCATAGCTGGTGACCTAGGGTGGGGTCATAGCTGGTGACCCCACCCCCCTACGTAACGTATTGATTTAAAACGATTCTCAATGTCGCACTATATCTAGATCTTTGGGACACAAAATGCCCGGAGTCAGCCGCCCTTGGCGGTGCCCTCCGCGCAAGCGCTCCGGCTGACAAATTTGCCCGCTTCGATGTGCCGCTCGATGGCGGCACGCGGGCAATTTGTGCCACGGTTACCCCTTCCGCAGGTTTGCCGTGGCGGGGGACATGCTGCCCCCCCCATCCTCGCTGCGCTCGCCACGTCGCCCCCCCTTGGGGCTTGCAGCCCCCACGCCATAGGCGCGGCTCCCCCGCTAAGTCAACAACTAGGGGGGAGGGTTAGAGTTTTTCACCAAATAAAATTAATTGGGGCGGGGGTGTGGGGAACTGGCGAACCGCTTGCGGCTGTCCACGGCGACCATCGGGAGCGGTGGACAGGCCAGTTGTCCATGCCCCCCAAGCTTTTTCCATGCATAGGCCACAGAAGGGTTTGGGTCGGGCTTGCCCGACAAATCTAATTCGCGCCGCAGGCGCTCATTGCAACCGTGAAAGGCGATTGGGCAGAGTGCGCACAGGGTGCTAGCACTTCTGACCCATAGTGCCTATCCTGCAATGCTATTGCTGGAACTGTTTTCTTCCTAAGTCTTGTTGGTTAATGCTTTCAGCCGTTTTTTATTCAGCCCGTGTTTTGTCCCGCCGGTGTTCCGTTGGGGTTGGTTCTGGGGTGGTCGATTCTGTGACTTGTGGGCAGGCTGCTTGAATCTGGGTTGGGGTTGGCGGCCAGATATACCCTAGAAGGCCCGCAAATGCCCCTGTAAGCAACGATAAGGCAATGGCAAGTCCTACCCATGCCTGAGTTGTTTAGAAGCGCTTAAACGGGCTTTACGTAGGCTTTCTACGATGGCGGTTGCTATGTCGCTCAGTGCTTGGCTTGCTTTGATGGCTGAATTTGAAGCCGCCAAGGGTAAACCCCAGCTTGCCCTATGGCTAGAGCCATAGGCATAGCGTCGCGCTTTAAGTGGCATAGCGTCGCGCTTTAAGTGGCATAGCGTCGCGCTTTAAGTGGCATAGCGTCGCGCTTTAGTGGCATAGCGTCGCCCCCCCCCCCTCTGAAAGCCGCGTCTGGCGTGGGTTTCAGAGCTTCAAAATGCTCTCTACCTTTCTTCTACCTTCTTTCTACCAGAGAGGGGTTGTGGATAAGTCGTTGAGCAGAGCGAAACGCCCGGTTTTCTACACACCGCCCCACCCCACCCCCGGAGGGGAAAGAAAACCTCCTACGTTATGGTCAATACCCCTTTAACCGAAGCAACCACTTCTCGGCTGTGCTAACGATCCGCTTAATGGTAGTTATAGCGGCTCCTTTTTGTCCGCCTAACAACGGAACTATTTGGTAAAGGATTAGTTGATTTGTACCTTGATGATAAGGAATTTGAA
>SESG01027972.1_pt1 | contig 10607 bp, 8 predicted proteins | sample 3171421 | NCBI WGS metagenome assembly SESG01 (sample SAMN10866946, study PRJNA518727) | freshwater metagenome | biome: subpolar coniferous forest; feature: holomictic lake; material: water; isolation source: holomictic Lake 227, 6 m and 8 m depth | place: Canada: near Kenora, Ontario | collected... | reverse complement strand
CTCCAAAACTACTGATTGCAGGCCATTCCCATATCCTGAAAGTGATTTATGACCCGAAGCTGCAACTGCTGTTCATCAATCCGGGAGCAGCGGGTCAGCACGGTTTTCATTTGGTGCGCACCATCATAAGGTTTACCATTGACGGCGATCAGATCAAAAACCTGGAGGTGGTGGAATTGGGTCAGCGTGGTCTTCTAGCGGCAAAACCGGGCGGCACACCAGTCTGATCTCTCATAGTTGGCGGTAAGTTTCAGATCCAGCGAGGCAGCTTTCTCCGTGATGGATGCAAGATCAGCAGTGTAAAATCCGCTCATAACCAGCTCTCCCCCCTGATTCAGAACTTTTCTGTAGGCTTCCATATCCTGCAGGAGGATGTTTCGCTGGATGTTGGCCAGAATGATGTCGAATGACTGTTCCTCCAATAGTCCGGCATCACCCAGCAATACCTTGATATTCCTGATTTGGTTGAGTTCAGCATTCTCAAGGGTGTTGTTGTATGACCATTCGTCGATGTCGATGGCAGTTATTTCTGATGCTCCTTTCATGGAAGAAAACAGGGAGAGGATACCGGATCCGCAGCCAATGTCGAGAACCCGCTTGCCCTTCATTTCCAGTTCAAGGATGGCAAGGATCATCAGGTGAGTGGTTTCATGGTTGCCGGTGCCGAATGCCATCCTGGGATTGATGATGATTTCGTACTCGGCGCTTGGATAGGTATCGTGAAATGGCGCCCTGATCAGGCACTTGTTTTCAATCAGCAGTGGTTCGAAATAATTCTGTTCCCAAACTTCATTCCAGTTTTGATCGGCAATTACCTCAGTCGAATATTCAAAATGGAAGAAGTCATTCTTCCGAAAGTGCTCTGAAGTGAGGATTTCCGGTGAAAAATCGGGGGATTGAATGTAGGCCTCGACCGTATCATCTGTTTCGACAAAACTTTCAAAACCCACATTTCCGAGATCGGCAATCAATAATTCCCGTGCCAGGTGGTTGTCGGGGTTGAGTACGCAGGTGACTTTGGTATATTCCATTTTTAATAGGCAATTCTAAAGGCCAGGTTGACGCCGACCTTGGTTACGTTCATTTTGTCAAACCCTACGAAAACGCCTACATTGGTCGAATAGAATACTTCGAGCAGGGTATATCCGATTTCTGTATGGTGCGAATTGGTAGGCGAGCTGTAATATCCGGCCCAGATCATCTCCCGCCAGAGCGTGTTACTGAGGATTGGTAAATATTTCAGGATGATGAAGGGAGCCTTGTAGGAGATAAACCCGTTGATGAACCTGTCTCCTGTTGACAGGGCATAATAGTTGGGGATATAAAAGGAATGCCTGTATTCATGCGGGAGGATAGGACTCGTCTGGGTCATTACATGGGCAAAATCAGAAAAATGCAACTGGTCGCTTTTTGTGTACCAGCCTACGGCCAGATTCCAGCAAAGACTTGATGTTTGGGTTAGCTCCCTTCCATAATCAATACCGCCGTACAGATAATCGAAATCTGAAGTACTTGAAAAAATGTTTTTGAAACCCTTGTCATAACCGACATAAAAAGTTGGAAAATCTGAATGGGACATTTCCTTCACACCATTGCGTACCCGGTAATAGTATTTCGGGGTATAATCAATCCTGATTCCTGCTTTTGATGTAATCTGATTTGCCAATTGCGCTGCGGTTACCTCATCATTGGCGGGCAGGTTGGGCATGTAATTGTCAAGGCTGTTGACCAACGAAAAGTTGGTGATATTCTCCATTTCCCTTGTGTTCTTGTATTCCAGTTTGGCACGGATGACCAGTCCGTTTGCCAGATCGACGCGATTGGAAAGTTTCACGAAACGGTTTTCAAAATATCGTGCATAATTGGTCTTGAAAAATAAGGAAGCAATGCTGTTGACGAAAGGAGTGACTGCCGATTCCGGATCGTTGAAATCCTCCGAATTGCTTCCGCCACTCAGTTCGATCGTGCCCCGGTGCATTGGCGCATAACTGTATTTGATGTTGAGTTTTCCCATCAGGACATTTCGGTTAATGGCATAGGCCATTTTTGGGCGAATCTCAAGGGATTTTCCGGGTTTATAATCCTTGGTAAAAAGAAACTCCTGGTTGAGTGTAAATCCATCCACTGTGTTAAATGTGAAGCAGTTGGGATTGATTAGTCCAAAATACTGGAAACGTTTGGTCGAATCACGAAAGGAAGAACGACCGCCGAAGATGAGTGGAGTCAGAAAGCCGAAACTTACTTTGTGTTTGTCGAAAGAAATGGTCCTGGGTTTGTTTTGTTCCTCAATAACCAATGAGTCACGTTTGCGGAAGCTTTGCAGCTCATCAGTAGCGAGGGGTATTGGACGCATGGTGTTCCAGAAAGCAGTGTCCTGGTTGGATGCCTTCGGATCAATCTGTACTTTGACCGATTCGTGTATTTCGAGGGATTTGACGGAATCTTTCTCTGCGGTCTTGTGGGTGGACTCCATCAATCTGGAGAGTTTACTCATTTCGCTATTGCTCAGCTCTTTTTTTTCGAGCAGATTGTCAATTTTTGCTCTTTTTTTCTCAGCCGATTTGGATGGTTTTGGAACGATGGAAGGAGCAGCAGCGGCAGGTTGGTTGACCTGTTTGGTGGACCCATCAGGAACAGGAATATTAAGCAGTGCAATAACTGTTTTATTGAAGTGCACATCCGTATATTTCATGGATGTGGAGAATTTCCCGCTGCCCTTAATTCCCATCATGCTGGCATCGAAGGAGAACTTGTGGCTCACCGGAAGCCAGATTGCGGGAGAAACTTCATCGTAGGTCATGTAAAGGTTAACAGGACCGACAGGAGTATCAAACGTGAGATCCGCCTGTCTGAGGCACCAGAATACCTCCATCACATACAGGTATCCTTCGAAAAGCAATTTGCTTTTGCGCTTTGGGGTCACCTTGATTTTATTGACAATATTCTTCCCTTCGTAACTGAATCCTTCATATTTATAATCATAATGGGCCAGTGCATTTTTTCCAACCGGGGAAATCATAATGTCTATGTTGTCCTGGTAAAGACTTGAAGCGAGTATGTCAGTAACCTGGAAGTCTATGCCTTTAGGGAATGAGGAGTTGATTGATTTGATTTTGAGATCGTATTTGTCGGGAGCTTTGAATGTAATCTCATTGACGCTCTCCTGCACCAGAATATCTCCCGACTTGACGTCAATGTTCTGTTTTTTTAATTGATTGCGGAAGATTCCAGGGATATTATCTACCTTGATGGTGCCCCTGAGATAGGCGGTTGCAGAGTAGCTCTGCATCTGATTCAGGTGTACATAGGAGAGACTGATCACTTTGCGCATGATGGGATAGGCCCGGTCGATGCCTGCATTGATGGTAATTTCCTGGATTTCCTGGATCTGCTCTTCCAAAACAATGCTGATGGTTTTGGAAAGGGAGGAAAGGTTGACTGTTTCTGTTTTGGGTGAAAAACCCAGGCTACGGTAGGTGACAGTATATTTTCCCGCCGGAAGTACGATTTCAAAATCACCTTTTTCGTTGGTGGTTGTTCCCTGGGATGCTTCCTTGAAGAACACGGTTGCGAAAGGAATAGGAAGGCCATTCTTGTCTTTGATGTTCCCTTTCAGGTTATGAGCCACAGACATTCCTGCCCACAAAAAGAAAATGGTAATCAGAATCATGAATTTTTTCATCCTGCAACGCTTTTGCTTTGATATACGGAAATCCGGTATAAAGGTAGCAAAAACGCACGAAGGGCAGAATTTATCTGCCGCCTCGTGCGGTTAAAAGTTAATTCCTTCGGTAATTAATAGGCATTGATGATGACCAGAAAATCTCCCGCTTTCAGGGAAGCTCCGCCAATCAGTCCGCCGTCGATATCAGGTTGTGCGAATAACTCCTTTGCATTGGATGGGCTGCATGATCCACCGTAAAGGATGGAACACTCATCCGCAATGGTTTGATTGTATTTTTTGGCAATCAGACTGCGGATAAAGGCAAGCATATCCTGAGCCTGTTGAGAACTGGCTGTACGTCCGGTGCCAATGGCCCAGATAGGTTCGTAGGCGATCACAACTTTGCCGAAATCATCGGCAGTCAAGTTGAAAATGGTCTCTTCCAGTTGGTTCTGGACGAAATTATTTTCGGTTCCGGCTTCGCGGATCGCGAGGGCTTCTCCACAGCAATAGATGGGAGTTAATCCCTGTGCGAGGGTCAACGCAACTTTTTTGTTGAGGGTCTCGCTGGTTTCGTGGTAGTATTCGCGGCGTTCTGAATGTCCAAGAATGACATAGGTAGCTCCGGTTGATTGGATCATTGATACGGAAACCTCGCCGGTATAGGCTCCTTTTGGTTCTGCTGCACAGTTTTGAGCCGCAATGCATACCCGGTTTTGATCAACAGCGGCCGATACACTTGTGAGGTGGGTAAAAGGTGTGCCTAAAACAACAACTACATCTTTCGCGCCCTTTTCGCTAACCAGATCGCTTACCTGTTTAGCCAGTGTGATGCCTTCGCTGACAGTCGTGTTGCATTTCCAGTTACCGGCTACAATTTTCTTTCTCATGGTCGGTGATATTTATTTTTTGAGGTTAATAATCTTCGGTCAAAGATAAGAATCAGTCATTGAACCTACTATAAACAGAAAGTAATTCAGACTGATTTAACTATTTGATTACGTTTGAAACCAGGCGTGTCATTTCTTCGACGGACGGAATATCGTTGTAGTGCCATTTGCCGAGAATAGTCCCGCTGCGCACGTACAAAAGCCCGGGATTACTTCGGATCACTGTCTTGAGTGTTATTTCATCGCCGAAAAGAAATTCATAGGTCGGATTGGCTGCTTTTTTGAATGACTCAAGTCGCTCACCGTTGGTTGAGGTCAGGCAGACGAACTTGTATCCTGCAAATCTTGCCCAGTTAGCCAGTTGGTTAATTTGCTCCTGCTTTTTTAGTGAACTTTTCGTCAGATTGGGTGCAATCAGGAAAAAAGTAGGCTTGTCATCGGCAAAAAAGAAATTGGTGACATCGTCTCCTGGGGCCGTGCGCATTTGAAAATCATGAATGGGAGGGGTATATCCTTTCTTTACCAGAACGGATTCGCCCATCGACTCAAATTTCCAGTTCAGGGTATCCTGCCAGGGATAATCGGTGTCAGTAAACTGTTTAACGATGTTGCTGTTTTTATTGCGGTAGAAAAAGCTGTTTTTATATACATCTGAAGCTGCCCCGGCCGGTATTTTCATCGATTCAGGAATGTTGATCCCAATTTTATATGGCCTGAAATCGAAAACCGGATCGTGCCTGTACGACCAGGTTACAAAACCCAAGTAGATGCAGGAAATGATGCCAATCCGGTAGTATCTCCATTTTCCCAGCATGGCCGGCTCAATGGAATTTCGCCTGATATAAACCAGAACTGCGATGGCAGAAAGAAATATGTTTTTAAAGAATGTTTCCCAGTTGGTAATCACCAGCGCATCCCCAAAACAACCGCAATCAGTCACAGGGTTTTTGATGGCTACATAGAGCGTCAGGGGAGTGAAGAATGCCATAAACAGCAATCCCAAAAGTGAGGCCAGCCGGATTCTGACACAAAGGAGCATGGCAGCTCCGATGAGGAATTCAGCAAAAGGAAGCAGATAGGAGCCAATTGGTGCCAGAAAAGTCAGGCCGTTGAGTCCCATGGCATGAAGATAATCCACCAGTTTGTACTCAAGTCCGGAGGGATCAATGCCCTTGACGAACCCCGAAAAGATAAATACGAGTCCGAAAACCCACCGCAAAATCGTTGTAATATTTTTCATTGTGCTTTTTCAAATTCCATTTTGATCAGGGCGAAAACAGAATAGTTGATCATGTCAAGATAGTTGGCATCTACACCCTCCGAGATCAGGGTTTTGCCCTGGTTGTCTTCGATCTGCTTGGTACGCTTGATCTTCATCAGGATCAGGTCCGTAAATGAACTGATGCGCATTTTTCTCCAGGCTTCTCCATAGTCATGGTTTTTATCCAGCATGAGGTTTTTTGCCTTGTCCAGGTTGGCAAGATACATGGCCTCGGCCCTGTCGTGCGGCAGTTCTTCTTCCATTGCACCCAGTTCGAGCTGGATCAAAGCAAGCGCACAATAGTTGATGATTCCTATGAATTCTGACCGGGCATCATCTTCAATTTTAGCCACACCTGTCTCCTCAATAGTGCGGATTCTCTGGGCCTTGATAAATATTTGATCGGTCATGGAGGAAGGGCGCAGGATTCGCCAGGCCGTGCCGTAATCTTTCATCTTTTTGATAAAGACTTCCCTGCAAAGGCCGATCACATGATCGTATTGTTCTTTGGTTTTCATCACATTGTCAAATTAAAGCCTAAAAGTATTATTTTTTCAGGGAATGGATGTGGCTATAATTACTATTTTTGTGAATATTGATCAACTTTAGTCCGCTTTTTTCTTACTGAATCATTGAATTTCAGTAACTCATTTACGGATATTCAATTATAAAATCAGCATCTGTCCATGTTGTTTCAAAAGAACGACCGTCCATTTTACCGAAAGAAAAGGTCAATTCAGCTGAATGGTCACTTGATCCTACTGGATCAGCCTGCCGTTATGGGAATTCTGAACCTGACCTCCGACTCTTTTTACGATGGAGGCAGGTATCAGACCGAAAAGGCCCTGCTTTTGCGTGCGGAAGAGATTCTTAGTCAGGGAGGAATGATCATTGATATCGGAGCTGTTTCTACCAGGCCAGGGGCAGCAGAAGTTACCACGGAAGAAGAGATTCGTTTGTTGCTTCCGGCGGTTAAGGCCATCAGGAAAAATTTTCCATCTGCAATTTTGTCAGTCGACACTTACCGGTCGGAGGTTGCAGAACAGGTTGTTGGAGAAACCGGAGGCTGCATCATCAACGATATCTCCGGCGGAACGCTGGATGCCAAAATGTTTGAAACAGTGGCCCGGTTAGGAGTGCCATATGTTTTGATGCATATTCAGGGTACTCCTCAAACGATGCAGAAAAATCCCTCGTATAGCGATGTTGTCAAGGAGATCATGCTCAATCTTTCCGACAAAGTCAATACCTTGAAGTTGCTTGGGGTGAATGATATCATTGTGGATCCTGGTTTTGGTTTTGGGAAAAATCAGACGCACAATTACGAACTTTTAAACCGCCTCGATTCGTTTCGTCTTTTTGAGCTACCTTTGCTGGTAGGGTTATCCCGCAAGACCATGATTTGGAAACTGTTGGGTGTATCCCCCGAAGAAAGCCTGAATGGAACAACGGCACTGAACACGCTGGCCCTGATGGGTGGAGCTGATATTCTCAGGGTTCATGATGTTCGGGAAGCGGTTGAAACAGTCAGGCTGGTTTCCGAACTTAAAAAATGATTTATGTCCGAATTCTTTATACATATTAAATTTCTGGACGTCCTCGACATATTTTTCGTGGCGATTCTGTTTTATGAGTTGTACAGTCTGGTGAGAGGTACCGTCACCTTCAGTATTTTTCTGGGAATATTCATCGTTTTCGTGGCCTGGGTTGTTGTCAGGGCGCTTAAAATGGAGTTGCTGGGGTCTATACTTAGTCAGTTGTTTGGTGTTGGTATGATCGCGCTGATTGTTGTGTTTCAGCAGGAGATACGAAGGTTTCTGCTGATGCTAGGAAACAGTTACAAAACCAACAAGCGGATTTCTATCGGATCCCTCATTTCCAGTCAGTTTAGGAATATTTCTCCCGGGGGAATCAAATCGATCGTGGATGCTTGCACCCAGATGGCCAAAGGAAAGACTGGGGCATTGATCGTTATTTCAAGGGAGAATGAGTTGAAAGAGTATATCCGGACCGGCGAATTTATTGATTCAGAGATACGCACAGACCTGATATGCAGTATTTTTTTTAAGAATTCGCCGCTTCACGACGGCGCCTGCATTGTAGCTTCCAATCGCATTCAGGCGGTCCGGTGTATTCTGCCGGTTTCTTCAAGCCAGGAGATCAGTCCTGCGCTGGGATTGAGGCACCGTGCCGCCATCGGCTTGTCCGAGGTCACGGATGCCTTTACCATTGTGGTCAGTGAGGAGACAGGTAAGATTTCGATCACAGAAAGTGGATTGCTGATTGAGAACGTTACTCCTGATGAGTTGTTTCGGATTCTTCAGTCCGAAAAGAAAAACTGAGCACCTATTAAATGACGGATTCACTGTGAAAATAATTCCGGTCGCTGGAATGATTTAATCCTTTACAAACCCGATCTCATAACTCATAACTCCTAACTCATAACTCAATGAGCCTGCTTTCAAACCTTAACTATTTTGATTACCTGATTTTACCCTTGCTGATTTTTCTGGCGAGGATTTGCGATGTGACCATTGGCACCCTGAGGATTGTCATGATCTCCAAGGGTCAGAAGAAACTGGCGCCTTTTCTGGGTTTTTTCGAAGTGCTGATCTGGCTGATAGCGATTGGAAATATCATGCAGCATTTGGATAACTGGGTCTGCTATATCTTTTATGCCGGTGGTTTTGCAACGGGCAATTACATCGGGATGCTGCTGGAAGAGCGGTTGGCTGTGGGTATTTCCCAGATTCAGATCATCACAGGCAGTGATGCATCGATTCTGATCCGTGAATTGACAGATGCCGGATATGGAGTGACACTCCATCCAGCCGAAGGTGGTTCCACAGGCAGAATGGTAACCATCATTTACAGCGTGGTGAAAAGAAGTGAATTGGACAAGGTTGTAACTATTGTCAAAGCGCACAATCCTGAGGCATTTTATACCTTCTCGGATGTGCGCTTTGTCAGTAAAGATCTCTTTGCCCCGTTAACGAACAGGTTTTTTGGAATCAGTAATGGAAAATAGCCGAAGTTCAATCGTTGAAAAAAGGCTAACTCATTACATTCCCAGCGGTTTTTTATCTAGTTGCTATCCAGGTGAACAGATTTCACTGCTCTTCCTGAAGGGTCAGCATTGTTTTTGAATGAAGGATCCCATGCCAGTGCCTCAGGGGTACTGCATGCAATGGAGGGCACGGAGGGAACACAGGAAGCCGCAGTGTCGGAGGGGAAGTGTTCGGCGAAAATGGAACGGTAAAAATACTCTTCCTTCGACATCGGGGTATTGATCGCGAAGCGAAACTTGGCACTTTTCATCTGTTCGTCAGATACTTTGTCTGCTACCATCGCCTTCAGCGAGTCAATCCAGTTGTATCCTACGCCATCCGAAAATTGCTCTTTCTGGCGCCATGCAACACTTGCCGGTAAATAATCTTCAAATGCCTTGCGCAAGATCCATTTTTCCATTTTGCCGTCTTTGGCCATTTTGTCCTCAGGATTCAGGGTCATGGCTACATCCATAAACTCCTTGTCCAGGAAAGGTACCCTGCCTTCAACTCCCCATGCTGCCAGCGATTTGTTGGCACGAAGGCAGTCGTAAAGATGTAATTTACTAAGCTTCCGGATGGTCTCCTCATGGAAAGCCCGGGCATTGGGAGCTTTGTGGAAATAAAGGTAACCGCCAAAGATCTCGTCGGCGCCCTCACCTGAAAGCACCATTTTAACTCCCATGGATTTAATCACCCTGGATAATAAATACATCGGAGTCGAAGCTCTGATGGTGGTGACATCATAGGTCTCGAGATGATAGATGACGTCGCGGATGGCATCCAGTCCTTCCTGTACTGTGAAGTGTACTTCGTGGTGAACAGTTCCGATATGATCTGCAACTTTTCTGGCAGCCACCAGGTCGGGAGAACCGATGAGTCCGACAGCAAAAGAGTGCAACTGTGGCCACCAGGCTTCCAGTTCATCGTTTTCGGATTCAATACGTTTGGCTGCATATTTTTTGGCAATGGCTGAAATTACTGATGAATCGAGTCCGCCTGAAAGTAAGACCCCGTAAGGTACATCTGACATCAACTGACGGTGAACGGCTTCTTCGAGGGCATTCCTGAGTACATCAATGCTGGACACGTTATCCTTCACATTGTCATATTCAGTCCAGCTTCGGTTGTACCATTTTTTGGGTATTCCGTCCTTGCTCCAAAGATAATGGCCCGGTAAAAACTCTTCAATCTTTTTGCAGACTCCTTCAAGCGCTTTGAGTTCGGAGGCGATATAAAACTGTCCGTCTGCGTCCCATCCCATGTACAGCGGCATCACGCCAATGTGGTCGCGGGCAATCAGGTAGCAGTCCTTTTCGCGGTCGTACAGGACGAAGGCAAAGATGCCATTCAACTCTTCCAGGAAATCGATTCCTTTTTCCTGATACAATGCCAGGATTACTTCGCAGTCTGACTGTGTCTGGAATTCAAATTTATCCTCAAGTTGCTTCCTGAGTTCCCGGTGATTGTAAATCTCACCGTTGACCCCTAAGACCAGGTTTTTGTTTTTGCTGTAAAGTGGCTGACGGCCGGAAGCCGGATCAACAATGGCCAAACGTTCATGGGCGATAATGGCATGCTCATCCACAAATATTCCCGACCAGTCCGGACCGCGGTGACGGATCCGTTTTGACATTTCAAGTGCTTTGGTACGCTGGTGCTCCGATGAGCCGTTGATTTCAAAAATTCCTACTATTCCGCACATATTGTAAAATAATTTGTTTTCTGTAATATTGAGTTGAATG
>SESG01014746.1_pt1 | contig 10608 bp, 9 predicted proteins | sample 3171421 | NCBI WGS metagenome assembly SESG01 (sample SAMN10866946, study PRJNA518727) | freshwater metagenome | biome: subpolar coniferous forest; feature: holomictic lake; material: water; isolation source: holomictic Lake 227, 6 m and 8 m depth | place: Canada: near Kenora, Ontario | collected... | reverse complement strand
CTGTCCGATGAAGAAGATTGCTACAAAAGGAGCCGGGGCAGGGCTATTGCGGGACATTCCCAAAATGGTGAAAATGGCAGAAGAGGTGGTCAGGGCAGTTCAACTTCCGGTTACGGCAAAGACACGGCTCGGCTGGGACCACAACGACATGCCGATTGTGGAGGTGGCGGAAAGATTGCAGGATGTGGGCATACAGGCACTGGCCATCCACGGACGAACACGCAGTCAGCTCTATACAGGCGAAGCCGACTGGAGCCTGATCGCCGAGGTGAAGAATAATCCAAGGATGCAAATTCCTATCATCGGAAACGGTGACATCACAGGTCCTGAAAAAGCCAAAGCCTTGCTGGATCAATCAGGTGTTGACGGACTGATGATCGGTCGTGGCTCGATCGGCAGACCCTGGATCTTTTCTGAAATCCGCCACTTCCTTACTACCGGTGAATTATTGCCGCCACCCACAGTGCCCTTTGTAGTAGAAAATGTCAAGGATCAGCTCAATCAGTCAGTAACCTGGAAAGATGATACCCATCGGGCTGTTCTGGAGATGCGTCGCCATTTTGCAAGATATTTCCCACATCTGCCCGATTTCAAGGACTTGCGCATCCTACTGCTTCGCGCCAATGAAATTGAAGAAGTGCTCCGAATCCTCGATCTCATTGCAGAAACCTATGCAGAGACGAGGGTTGATTATACCGACATCAGCCTGAAATAGGCGGTTTTCATAGCTCCCAATTTAAAATGCAGTGATGGATTGCAAATCACCTGCTCAAAATCATTGCCACACAAAGAAAAAAAGCAAAAATACCAAATCGATTTTTGGATTCTACTTTTTCCTATTTTTAGAGAACTAAATTATTAACTATGGCTGAATTAACACGACGTCATTTCATCCGGACAGGACTCACGGGAGCGCTCGTTGCCTCTGGCGGTTTCTCTACCCTGTTGGCCGAATCCAAACTTCCCGCTCAAGTTGACACTGTCGAATTAGGCAAAACAGGTCTACGCGTTACCCGATTGGCGATGGGTACCGGCACCAATGGCTGGAACCACGGGTCCAATCAGACTCGTATCGGACTTGAAAAATTCAAATACATGGTACAGACCGGATTTGACAGGGGCATCCGCTTTCTGGATACTGCCGACACATATGGGTCTCATCCATTTGTAAAAGAGGCGCTTAAGCTACGCCCCAGAGAAGAAATTACCCTGATGACAAAAATTTGGACTGAAAATCTGGACTGGCATCCGCTCCAACCTGTCGATCAAATGATTGAACGCATCAGGAAGGAATTGGACACTGATTATCTCGATATAGTCTTGCTCCATTGCATGACAAAGGCCAACTGGACGGACGAGAAAAAACGATTCATGGATGGGTTGAGCGAAGCCAAATCAAAGGGCTTGATTAAAAAAGTCGGATTTTCAGCACACGATTTTGGAGCCCTGCAGTCAGGCGTTTCCCATGAGTGGCCGGATATTGTGCTTGCCCGTATCAACAACAAGGAGATCAGAATGGACGGGGCTCCCGACAAAATCATGCCGTTACTGGAAACTGCATGCTCCAAAGGAAAGGGTGTATTGGGAATGAAAATTTTTGGATGTGGTGGCCTGATCAAGGAAGAAGAAAGAACTGCCTCCCTCAATTTCGTAATCAAAAGCAAGAATGTGCATGCCATGACGATCGGTTTCGAAGATGCCGTTCAAGTCAACGACGGTGTGGACAGACTAATGGGAATTGTGAATCAGGCCTAAGGAAGGTCGTCGAGACGGAGACGACCAGGATGAGGGGACGATGGCGAACATTTGACCAAATGTTTAATCATCCAGTGTATCAACCCCGTTGCAACCGGGGATATGAATGGACAGCATCCAGCATTAGTGTAAAAATTTTCGACAAAAGCAGAGTTCAGGTATCGGACGGAATAATAAAATTCTGAAAATAGGCCGAGCATTTGGCTATGAAAGCTTGAAATATATTATATTGCAACCAATATTTATTGCTAATTATAAATTATTTAATTTTAATTATATGAAAATCAAAGGATTATTATTTACGTTGACGCTTATGTTTGCTGTCTTCGTACAACTTCGGGCAGCTTCAATCGACCAGAAAAAGCTCGTTGGCAAATGGGAATACTCTGCTCCTACAGCTCCGCCCAGCTACACCTCCGGTCAGGTAATTTTCACACAAGTCGGAGATAAGCTTAAGGGACAATTGGTGATCGAAGGCCAGAGTGTAGATTTTTCAAGCGTTACCATCAAGGAAGATGTTGTCTCAGTAGGAATCTATCTGGAATCTACCCTGATTAACGTCAATTTCAAAATGGTAGGCGACGCCCTTGAAGGCAAAGCCGAAACTCCCGATGGTCCGGTTGCATTAAAAGCCGTAAAAAAATAGGTTTAGCGTTGGTGATACTGCTTGTCGTAATACTTTTCGTAAGCACCGGATGAGACGTTTTCGAGCCAGTCTGAATTGGTAAGATACCAGTCGACAGTTTTGCCGAGGCCCTCCTCAAACTGCAAGGAGGGTTTCCAGCCCAGCTCTTTCTCAATTTTCGAGGAGTCGATGGCATAGCGCATGTCATGACCTGCGCGGTCTTTCACGAAAGTTATCAATTGTTGGGAAGTGCCTTGGGCTCTTCCCAATTTTTTGTCCATCACGTCGCACAATGCCCTGATCAGGTCAATGTTGGTCCATTCATTGATGCCCCCGATATTGTAAGTCTCGCCAATAACCCCCTGATGAAAAATCACATCGATGGCAGAGGCATGATCCTCCACATAGAGCCAATCGCGGATGTTCTCACCTTTCCCGTAAACAGGAATGGGCTTACTATGCTGGATATTGTGGATGCACAGCGGAATCAACTTCTCCGGAAACTGGTTGGGACCATAGTTGTTGGAGCAGTTGGAAATTAATACCGGCAGGTGAAAAGTATTGAAATAGGCCCGTACTAGGTGGTCGGAACTTGCTTTGGATGCAGAATAGGGACTTTTAGGATCGTAAGAAGTAGTTTCGGTAAACAGACCGGTTTCCCCGAGAGAACCATACACCTCATCCGTTGAGATATGGTAGAATTTTTTCCCATCCATGTTCCCTTTCCAATGCTCCTTGGCCGCATGGACCAAATTAAAAGTCCCGAAAATATTGGTGCGGATAAAGGCAGCAGGATCGGTAATCGAACGGTCAACGTGAGATTCTGCCGCCAGATGGATCACCGCCTCTATCGGATAGGTCTCAAAAATACTGTTAACCAAATCAATATCAGTGATGTCTCCCTTGACAAAAGTATAATTCGGCAATGTATCAATGTCCTTCAGGTTCTCAAGATTTCCTGCATAAGTGAGTACATCCAGGTTGATAATCTGATATTCGGGATAATTCTTTACAAACCGCCGTATAACGTGTGAACCTATAAATCCTGCACCACCGGTAATTAAAATTGTCTTCATGATATTTTTAGTTGATGTTTGATAAGTAAAAATCTGACAGTAAGTTAAGTTTTTTCGGAATCCAACAGATTCAATTGGCAAGGTAAGGTCTTTATTGGAGTTGTGCGCTTCCGGTTATTTGCATCTCCCCCATTTCAAGGATTTCTTTCTGTCCTCAATCAATATTCCTGATCTTCTTCTCCCAGTTCCAGGCTGAAAGAAGGGTGGCTTCCAGCGAGGCAGCGGCGTTCCATCCTAAAACCCTGTTGGCTTTGGTGGTATCGGCAAAAATCTTTTCGATATCGCCCGGCCTTCTGCTGACAATCTTGTAATTGACCTTTTGTCCTGTAGCTGCTTCAAACACATGTAACAATTCCAGAACCGAGACTCCATTTCCGGTTCCGACATTGAAGAATTCGAAAACCGATTCATTTTTCCGGTTGAGCAGCCTTTCGATGGCGATTACGTGGGCCTTGGCCAGATCCACCACATTGATGTAATCGCGGATACAACTGCCATCCGGTGTATTGTAATCATCTCCGAAGACCTGAAGTTGCTGACGAATTCCTGCTGCAGTCTGGGTCACAAAAGGCACCAGGTTGCTCGGCACTCCATTGGGAAGTTCGCCGATCAGGGCGGAAGGATGGGCGCCGATCGGATTGAAATACCTAAGGGCAATGGTTTGTATGCGTTGATTGGCTTTCGTGAAATCGCGTATAATGTCCTCACCGATGATTTTTGTGTTTCCATAAGGTGATTCAGCAGCTTTCCGCGGGGTATTTTCAGTAACCGGAAGTTGGTCTGGTTGTCCATAAACGGTACAGGAAGAGGAGAAAACAAGGTAGTCTGATTTGTACTTTTCCATGCATTCGAAAAGATTCACCAGTGAAATCAAGTTATTGCGGTAGTAAGCCAAAGGCTTTTCAACAGATTCACCCACTGCTTTGAAAGCAGCAAAATGAATAACTGCATCGATCCCTTTCGATTGTGCGAAAAAAGCATCTAGCAAAACCGCATCTTGCATGTTCAGACAGTGAAATTCAGGACGTATCCCGGTAATTTGTTCAATCTGACCAACTACCGTTTCGGCTGAATTGCTAAGATCATCGATGATGACAACCTCAAACCCTGCCTGCTGCAATTCAACAACGGTGTGTGAACCGATGTATCCAGTACCCCCTGTGACCAATATTTTTCCCTTCATGTGGTGCTTTTTATTCTTAAACTTTTAGTTGGTTCAGTTGTTATGTTCTCTGGAGTGAATATAATGGCAACAAACCCAGGATTTGATATTTCAAAATCGAGCCTTTCTTAAGTCCCGATGACGGAATTCAAATTCTTTTGGCGCAATTTCCCTTCAATTTTATTCCTCTATCAAAGTCAAAAGTACTAAATCTTGGATTTATTCTTATATTTGAGACCCAATTATTCGATCATGAACCTTTCAGTTTACATTTCAGAATTGTTGAAAATCAACGATTGCGTGATCATCCCCGATCTCGGAGGGTTTATTGCCAACTATCAGTCAGCACGATATGAAGGGCAGAGCAATCAATTTTCCCCACCAGCCAAGGAAATTATTTTTAGCGGAAAACTGAAAAAAAATGATGGTCTACTTGTCAATTACGTTTCCGAACGTGAAGGGGTAGGGTATCTTGAAGCCAGAAAAATCGTTTCTGAATTTGTTTCTGAATACCTTTTTAAGCTGGAAAACGGTGAAAATGTGGATTTTGACCAGATTGGCACGCTCCGGTTCGACCAGAATGAGAATCTTTTGTTTCAAGCCGGTGCCTATCAACCTGTCAGGAGGGATGCCTATGGACTGGATGCTTTTCATTTCCCTGAGATTGCCAGAAAACACAATCATCCTGTCAAACCAGTTTTCAGAGACAAAGCACCTGAGCCACAAAGAGACCATCGCCCTATTATGAATCGTCAGGCAATCAAATATCTCCTGATCGCAATACCCATTGTTGCGTTGCTGTATTTTCTTCCTCTAAGTAATTTGTTTAAACACAAACAACTGATCAATCAGCTCGCTCCGAATAATGCCTCTCTTGCCATCTCAGATACACCTGTCAGCCTCAGGCCTGAAGCCAAAGTTTCAGAGAAAGAGGACACCCAGGATGTGCAAATGTCTGAGCCAAAACTGATTGTGGAAACCGAAAAGGTTTTACCCGTAAAGGTGAAGCCTGACAATTCCTCTGCTGAAACCACAATTCCGGAAAAAAATATGCCTGAAATGGTTTCAATCAATACTTCTCAGCCAGAGAAGTCCATTGCCCAGACCGTCGTCAATGAGTCGTCAAAAGGCAGATACCATGTAGTAGGCGGTTGTTTCAAAATAAGGGAAAATGCGGATAAACTGGCACAGGAGCTGATCAGCCAGGGTTATCCTGCTCAGGTTTCAAGTATGGGCAAAGGTTTCTTCAGGGTATCTGTTGATACTTACCCAACCAGAGGTGCCGCTGAGCAGACCCTAAAAAAATTGCTGACGGCAGAACCGGACGGAGGATTTTGGGTGATGGCAGACAAGAAGTAATTACTTTGTTGCCAGTTTCTGAACTTCCCGGAAAACCCGCATAAAATTTCCTCCCCAGATCTTCCTGATGTCTTTTTCGGAATATCCCCTCTTCACCAGTTCAAGCGTTACATTTCCCATTTGGCTCACGTCCCTGCATCCCGACAAGTCGCCGCCACCATCGAAGTCGGTTCCAATTCCTACATAATCAATTCCAATCACTTGAACGATGTGATCTATGTGATCGACCATGTCCTGAACGGTTGCCAGTTTGTTGGGGTATTTTTTCCCCGCTTCGCGGTATTCTTTCCATGCTTCCCTTGATTTTTCATCCGACAGATCCTGGAAATCGTTGTATTTTTTCCTGACAACCGCCATGACTGAATCCCTTTTCGGGTTTGGATCCGGTTTCTTCACATAGTCAGAAAGAAAGCACATCTGGATGACTCCTCCATTTTTTGCCAGAGCTTTCAAGTCATCATCGGTCAGATTCCTTGGATTGTCGCATATGGCGCGGGCGCAAGAGTGGCTCGCAATGATCGGGGTTTTGCTTAGGCGGACCACATCCATAAAAGACTCATCAGAGATGTGGGAAACATCGATCATCATGCCGGCTTTGTTCATTTCTGCCACGACTTCTTTCCCGAAAGAAGACAACCCATGATATTCCGCTCCCTTTTTCTTGTCTGTTGAAGAATCACATACATCATTGTTGGAAGTATGGCACAGGGTGATATACCTGATTCCCATGTCATAATATTTTTTCACCATGGTGATGTCGTTGGCAAGAGCATAACCATTCTCCAGTCCGATAAAGATAGCCCGCCTTCCCTCTTTTTCCAGATTGTAACCATCATCCGGAGTTAGGGCGATGGCCGCAACACCTGAATTTGCTTCCACATTCTTTTTGACCGCCGCCAATATGTCGAGTGCCTTTTTCTTGACATTGGCATCGCCCTCCGGTGTTCTGGGACCCTGTGCCACAAAAACAGCAAAAAACTGTGCATCCAGTCCGCCCTCTTTCATCCTCGGAAAATCACACTTGGTACCAGTCGTTGTTTGGTCATTCCTTTTTGCCACGTCAAAATCATCACGCAACAGATTCAGAGGAGTATCTGAATGGGTGTCAATGGTAAAAACTGATTGATGAATCCTCGCAGCCTTTGCCTCGGGGGTTTCCTTGGCAGCCACCGCTCCGGAAATTAAAAGAAATGATAAGATGAGACAGGATCTCTGGTGTACATTTTTTCCCATGGATAACAGTTTAATTGATCAGAAGTATGATAATCTTGAAAATCTATTGGAATATGGATAAACACTTACCATAAAAAGACCAATAAAGTCAGATATGGTTTAATCGAATTTTACCACTAAGGGAAGGAAGGACAGATCTCAGGTGTTGCACTCGCCAAGTCTCCCAGTCTCTCATTCATTCCTTCTCTCCGGCCTTTTACGTGATCCAAGTCGTCCACTCATCATTTGTACTCGGCTAACCTGCTCAAATATTTACCGATGATATCAAATTCGAGGTTGATCACGCTGCCCTTTTTGATGGCATGGAAATTGGTGTGTTCGAAAGTGTAAGGGATGATGGCCACCTGGAAAGAATCTTTTTGCGAATTCACAACCGTAAGACTGACCCCATTGACTGTTGCCGAACCCTTTTCCACGGTCATGTATCCCTGTCTGGCTTTTACAAGGTCAAAATCATATTTGAAAGTATAGTACCAGCTCCCATCCGCTTCGATTACTTCCGCACAAACAGCAGTCTGATCCACATGACCCTGTACAATATGCCCATCCAACCGGCCGTCCAGCTTCATGCTTCTTTCAAGGTTGACCTTGTCTCCCACCCTCAACAGTCCGAGATTGGATTTAATCAATGTCTCCTTGATGGCTGTGACCGTGTACTGGCTTCCATCCTTCCTGACCACCGTGAGGCAGACACCATTGTGAGACAGGCTCTGGTCGACTTTTAGTTCCTGTGTGAAATCGCAACTCAGCGTCAGGTGAACATTCTCCTGATCTTTTATGATAGATACCACGGTACCCATACCCTCTACAATACCTGAAAACATTTGATGAAGATTAAAATTTCACGAAGATAAAAAAAAGCACCCAACCTTTATTGTCATTAAGATGTTCATTCTAATTCAAAGTCATACTTCTGCACGCTTTCGTTTGGTGCCAACCTTTCTGTTTCAATCATCATTTTAGAAAAGACATTATTATTAAAATGCAGACTATCTGGCAATTACTGATTTTTAAAGAAAAGTTATCTCCTAACTTTCGCTTTTCTCAAAAAAACAGGGTAACTTATTGAATAATTGGCAGATTAACATGGAAGAAGGACAATCCTCGTTTCCCTTAAACAAATTCAAAGCTATTTGGACAGGATTGTTTGGATACTATTTCGACCCACATTTTTAAAAACAGTCAGCGATGGCCATGAATAAATTTATTCGGATGGCCGCACCGGATTACTTTTCACCGAAGTGTCCCTCAAGATCCTGCGGATAGGGCTCACCGATGCGGCCAATAAGTTGGAGTTTTCCTGCTTGGAAGGAGCCCTCCTTATGGGGTTAAACACAGCTTTATAAGGAAAATCAATTCGTGAATTTACTGTTTTTAAACAAATTATAAAAATCAATACAATGAAAAAGTTCATCTTGCTTTTGATGGCTCTTTTTGTGGTTTCATCCATTGGATTTGCATCCAACGATGTCAAAATCGACAAAACCCAAGCCGGGATTCAACAATTGAAAAATATCTCCATAGATCTTGGCGATATTACTTATCTGACTGAAGGTGAATTATCACAATTAATCACCGAATCAGTTCATGCGAGCTTATCACCATTGCCGGTTATGCAGTGCTCGGTTACAGTAACTGTAAGCGCAAAAGTAGGCGTGTTTAATGTTGAGGCGTCAGCAACTGCCTCCGGAGACTGCTCTGAAGTAAGAGCAATAGCCAAAGCACTTGCGAATCAAGTTCTTGCTGATATTAGAGCTTTTCTCATGGAATATTTTTAGCAATTCACCCATAAAATTTTAATGCTAACGTATACTGACTGCCAATAAAGGCAGTCAGTATTAAAGACAAAAAACTATGAAGAATAAACTACTTGTTCTGTTATTTGTCCTGTACGGACTTGACTCTATGGGCCAATTTGATAGTCTGTATCATTACAAAGTTAATTACGAGATGAAATTAAATTTTTTTGGTCCGATTTCTTATAATGCTAATTTCTCTTTTAATAATTCACAATCATTATTTGAATACAAAGAGACTTTTGGAGAAGACAAAGAAGATGATACACTGGAAGACGCGGATGGGAATATATATATCAAAAATCACGACAAATCCCTTCTATACATCAAGATAAACAGACAAAAGAATTTGATCAGAGAGTACGTTGGTGATTTTGATAAAAAAGTAGATTTTGAAATTGAAGAATCAATTCCTATCATTTTCTGGAATATTTCAGATGATACAAAAAAGATCAATCAACACATTTGCAGCAAGGCAACCTGCACCTTCAGAGGGCGCAACTATACCGTCTGGTTTACCACTGACATACAGACCAATTTAGGGCCTCTGAAATTAAACGGATTACCCGGACTGATACTTGAAATAAGCGATGATACCAAAGAAGTATATCTATTTGCTAAAACTGTGAACATGGAAGAATGCGTGGTCGAGAACAAACCTTCCAACCTCAAGGTTATTCCGCGCACAGAATTCAGAAAAAAGTTTGAAAAAAGTCTGAAAAAGGCGGAAGAAGCAGGCAAGATACTATCGTCCCGAATGGATAGAGGCTTCAAGGTTAGTTTCAAAATCTCCAAACCAAAATCCATTGAAATGGATTATGACTTTTAGGGTCTGAAAAGTAAAATTGGTAATTGATCTAAAAAATAGATCATGAAGAAAATTATTCTATACTTGGTTCTTTTCCCTCAATTTGCCTTTGCCCAAACCACACTTAACGGAACAGTTAAAGACGAGAAGAGGATTCCCGTTCCTTTCGCCAACGTCTTCCTCAAACCCGAAAAAAGTGAGGCCATAGTCGCATATTGTCAGACAGATGAAAAAGGAAATTATAGGCTTATTACCAACAAAAAGGGCAAATTAATTCTGAACTTTACTGCCATGTCTTATAGAACAATGGTAATTCCGGTCGATTTGGCAAACGGAATCTTTGAGATCACAAAAAATGCGACCATGATATATGAGCCAATTGAGCTCAATGAGGTCATAGTTTCGGCGGATAAATCAATGGTTATAAAAAGGGATACCATCATTTTCAATGCCAAAGCGTTCGCGAAAGGGGGTGAACGTGTTCTGGAAGATTTACTGAAGAATATCCCAGGGTTAAATGTATCCAGTGACGGCACCATCAAAGTCGGAAACCAGGATATTGAGAAGATCATGATCGACGGGGATGATTTCTTTGAGAAGGGCTATCGGATCTTATCGAAAAACATGCCTGCCTACCCAATTGAAAAAATCGAAGTCTATCAGCACTATTCCAACAATAAACTCCTCAAGGGCATCGAACACAGCGACAAAGTTGCACTGAACCTGAAGTTGGACGATAAATCGAAAAGGCAATGGTTTGGAGATATGTCTGCAGGTGGCGACCCGGTAAGTGG
>SESG01011787.1_pt1 | contig 10609 bp, 8 predicted proteins | sample 3171421 | NCBI WGS metagenome assembly SESG01 (sample SAMN10866946, study PRJNA518727) | freshwater metagenome | biome: subpolar coniferous forest; feature: holomictic lake; material: water; isolation source: holomictic Lake 227, 6 m and 8 m depth | place: Canada: near Kenora, Ontario | collected... | reverse complement strand
TTGGTTGACGTTTTACTGATAACAGGAAGCTATTACAAAGACGACCACTTGAGTTACTGTAAAAGAAAAGTCAAGGTGTCCGGTCCAATCTGGCCTGCTTCAGTAGCGCACAGGATCAAAGGCCCATACTTAAAAAGCATTTTTTAAAATACGCATAATGTTAGCCTGCTGACTGGGGCGATTGTCCTGGCTACTATCGGGAAGGTGATACAATGGGGTGTGCGAAAGTTAATAAGTGGGTAATTTTTTGCTGGCCTTAATGCTTAGTGCAGCTAAAACCGCTGCTGCAATAGACATGATAGCGGCGCCATAAAGACCAAAAGTATAAGAACCAGTCTTATCAAAAATAATACCAAACAAAGGTGCTCCTGCGGCATATCCTACAAAATTAAGTGCCGACATAAAAGGGTAGATAGAATTAAAGTCTCTCGTGCCAAACATTTTAGAGGTAAGCAGCGGATAAAATACTGTAGTGTAAGCCAGTCCAGCAGAATATAGTGCAGATGCTGAGATAGCAATTGCATAATTATCAGCAATAGTCAGCAGAAAAAATCCAGCCCCCGCACATACCAGGGTAATTGTAGATACCATGCTTGTTCCAATGCGATCATTTAGCCAACCTGCCCCAATTTTACTTACTATTAATCCAATCATTAAGATGGACATAATTGAGCCGATCACAGTCAGAGCAAAATTCTTACTTGCTAAATGCGCAGGTACATGTGCGGAGAACCCTGATGCACTAAAACCAACCAACAGAGTGGCCGCGGCAATGCCGAAAAAGGCTCCTGATTTAAGGGCTACTTTAGACGATACGCCAGTTACTTCAGGATAATCTTGCCGTCCAGGTGCCCGTTCTTGGGCTCCGTAGGCTGTTAATCCTGCATCTGCGGGACGCTCTTTTATAATAAACAAGGCTACTGGTATCGTCAGGACTAGTGAAGTTACCCCTAACAATATATAGCCAGAGCTCCAGCCACCATGTCCTATAACTCTAACAACGATAGGGCTAAGAATAGCGGCTGATACACCAGAAAAAGACATGGCTATTCCCATGGCCAGGCCTTTTTTCTCTACAAACCAATTGTTAATAATAATTGAGGTGGGTAACATACTCGCTGCCGGGGTAGCAAATCCTACGAAAAAAGCAGCAATGTAAAATTGTATCAATGAAGTTGATGTGCTCATCGCAATCAAGCCAATACCGGTAATTGTTCCACTAATTACCACCACAGCTTTAATGCCAATTTTGTTTATTATATTTCCCCATAAAGGCATACTCAAAGCAGTCATGATAGCGGTAATGCTAACATAGATAGTAAAAGAACCTCTTTGAAAATAAAACTCATCACAGACTGGCTTGACAAAAAAAGATAGTAAGGTGGTTACCGTAGGCAGTTCTGACATCAGGCAAATACATCCAAACAACATGAGCCAGGCTTTGTGAAATTTAATTTTTTTCATACCTATGCGCTTACATGTGCGATTTTCAGGATAGGCTTTATTGACTGCTAAGCAGTCGTTTCATTTGCCGTATGTCAGATATCGTAATTCCTCATGGAATAGATCTTCCAAGTCTTTATGGATAAAAGATTTTATTATGGTTTGTGCTGTAAACAAGATGGTTACGCTTGTCAAGAAAAAATCACCAGTTCCAAACAAATTGATCTACCAGCAATATTTGTTTGACTTTTTACCCTTGCCAATTTAAGTACGATAAGATTTAAGTAAGCAGTTAATCATAACACTTTCAGATTGCCACGATCACTGTCGTGATCCCGCAAGGACATATTTAGAACAGGGCTTTGACTTGAAAAAACGTATTGTAATTACAGGATTAGGAACGCTCAACGCCATTGCTAATAGTGTTGCGGATTTTGCGGTTTCTTTGCAGGAAGGTATTTGCGGTATAAAGGAAATTGATCTCTTTGATACGGCTGAATTCCGCACTCATAAAGGCGGCCAGATAAAAAACTTTATTGCCCGCGATCATATCCCCCAGGGATGGCCGCTCAAAAGAATGTCACGGGCGGATATGCTCTCTTTTGCCGCGACACTTGCGGCTCTGCGTGATGCCGGGCTTGATCCTCTGACCGACTCGCAAAAAGTTGAAATGGGTGTGGCAATTGGCGGAGGTTCCGGCGGCCTTTTGGAGGCGGAAAGTTTTTATATGGAACTGTTGAAAAAGGGCACGGAAAAAGCGCGCTTTTCTCAACTCTCCACAATTTACTGCGCGTCTTCGGCCGACCGTATTGCTTCAGATTTGGGACTATCGGGCCCCAAAACAACATTTATGACGGCATGTTCCGCAGGCGCTACGGCATTAGGATACGCCAGAGACTTGATAGTAAGCGAACAGGCATCAATAATGCTTGCCGGTGGGGTGGAACCGATGTGCCGGATTACTTATGCCGCCTTTAACGCGCTTCAGTCGGTTGATCCGAATGTCTGCAGACCTTTTGATAAAAACCGCGCCGGCCTTTCGCTTGGCGAAGCCTCGGCAATAATGGTTCTGGAAGAGCTGGACGCGGCGATAGAAAGAGGCGCAAGAGTTTATGGAGAAATTCTGGGATACGGCGTTACCTGTGATTCTTTTCACATGACATCACCTGATGAAAAAGCGTCTGGCGCTATTCGTTCTATGCAGGCGGCGCTCCTCGACAGCGGGCTTACCATCAATGATATAGATTACATCAATGCGCATGGCACGGCCACGGCCGTCAATGATGTTACGGAAACCAGGGCAATCAAAGAGCTATTCGGCAAGCGTGCCTATAAGATTCCGGTTAGTTCAACCAAATCCATGCACGCGCACACATTAGGTGCCGCAGGGGCATTGGAAGGAATTGTCAGCATTCTGGCGCTGCTTCACGGTTTTATCCCGCCAACAATCAATTACCAGGATAGCGATCCACTGTGTGATTTGGATTATGTCACCGCAGGTTCAAGAAAAGCCAATCTGCGCACTGTACTTTCTAATTCCTTCGCCTTTGGCGGTAACAACACAACCATTATCTTTGGCAGATATAACGGAGCAGGGGCGCGTCATGGATAAAAAAAGGCAAATAGATAACGCCCGCCGCGTGGTTGTGACCGGTATCGGCATGGTAACCCCGCTGGGTGTAGGCAAAGAAGAATTTGGCCGCAGACTTTTTGCAGGCGATTCTGCGATTGATACAATTAAATCATTTGATACAGCTACTTTTCCATCCCACCTGGGTGCGGAAGTTACCAACTTTACACCGCGAGATTTCATTTCTGTAAAAAACCTGCGGCGGATGGATAAAATTGCCCTGATGACTGCGGCATCAGCCCGCATGGCACTAGATGACGCGGGGATTAAAATAACTGAGGGGAATCGTGACCGCACAGGCATTATCCTCGGCACTGCCTTTGGCGCAACAGATGTAACTTTGCAGTTTGCCTCGACCCTGCTAACCGATGGACCTGCTTTGGTCAACCCGATATTGGTTCCCAACACGGTAATGAATGCACCGGCAGGTCATACGTCAATTGAGCTGGGATTTCGCGGCATCAACACAACTGTAACACATTTCGCGGTTTCTGCTGAAACCGCTATTGCTTATGCGGCGGCAGAAATTCGGCGTGGTACTGCTGATTTTATTCTTACCGGCGGGGTGGATATTTTATCTAAATTTTACTATGAAGTCCTGACAAGATTTCACGCTCTTTCTCCGCAGGATGGGAAGCCGGAAGTTTGCCGTCCTTTTGATAAAGATCGCAACGGAACGATAGCAGGAGAAGGTTGTGGAATAATTTGTCTGGAGAGTTTGCAGTCCGCAATGGAACGAGGCCACAAGCCCTATTGCGAAATTACGGGTGAGGGGATGGGATCTTCACCCGCAACACCTACCGGTTGGCCGGAAAACACTGATGGCATCAAACGGACATTGCACAGAGCTATGAAAAACGCGGGAATTGATGCTGCTTCCATACAAGCAGTTTCTGCGGCTGCTAACGGCGGTAAGATTCTTGATGCCCTGGAGGCGCAAGCATATACTGAAATATTTGCTGATTCCGAAAAAAATCCTTTAATTACCTCGCTCAAAGGTGCTATAGGGGAAAGCTTCTCCGGCGGTGGCATTCGGGCGTGCGCTTTGGCCCTGTCTTTGGAAAAAAATATCCTGCCGCCTGTGGTAGGTCTGACAAAGCCTTTGCGGCCAATGGCTTTTGTTGCCGGAGAAAAAAAAGAGGTAGAAATTAGTAATGCTGCTCTTGCCGGCATTTCTTTTGGCGGGACTTACGGGTATTTGATATTCGGCAGTTGGCAGAATGGGGAGGCAAAAATTTGAACATCGGCGAATGGATAACTAAACGGGCAATAATTCAGCCGGATAAACCGTTTTTGAGTGAAAAAAATAGAGCCTACAGCAATCTGCAGTTTAATGAACGGGTGAACAAAACTGCTCGTGCCTTTATCCATTTGGGGATAAGAAAGGGAGACCGCGTTTCCCTGCTGATGTCCAACTGCAGTGAATTTTTGGAAATATTCTTTGCCTGCGCTAAAACCGGCTCGATTATGGTTCCTCTAAACCTGCGGTTGGCTGTGCCTGAGCTATTATATATTCTCAAAGATTCGGCACCAGACACCTTGATTTATTCTTCTGAGTTTGCCGATAAAGTGCGCGAAATTAAATCCGCCGACATCGGGTTAAAGCAGTATTTACGCCATGGTGAAGAGAGTCTTAAAGAGGATGCTGCTTTCGCGGATTCGGTAAATAGCTTTTCGGGAAGTGAACCATTGGAAACGGAAAATGTCGATCTTAATGATCCTCTTTTTATCATGTACACTTCCGGCACGACAGGCGATCCCAAAGGTGCTGTGCTCACCCATCAAAATATTCTCTTCGGGGCGATTCATTCGCTTCTGGGATACGGTATCAACAAGACTTATAAATCACTGGTTGTCGCGCCGCTGTTTCATATTGGCGCGCTTGCAGCCTCTGTTACGCCAATTATTTATGGTGGCGGCAGCATTGTGCTCAGCACTTTTTACAACGCCGCGGAAATGCTCAAGACTGTCTGCCGCGAAAAAATAAATTATTTGTTTGCCGTACCGGTAATGTTTCAGTTGATGACTGAAGTTGATGAATGGAAAAATGCCGATCTTTCGCATGTGCATTTCTTTATTTCCGGTGGAGCGCCGATACCGCTACCGGTAATTAAAAAATATCAGGAAGAAAAAGGCGTCGGCTTTGTGCAGGGTTACGCGCTTACGGAAACAGGACGACTCACGTCGCTTGACCTGGAAGATTCGATTAGCAAAGCAGGCTCCGTGGGTAAGGAGGTATTCCACGTAAATCTGCGCATTGTTGATGACAACGGGAAAAATCTTCCGGCAAATCAACCCGGAGAAATTATCGTTCAGGGCCCGAATGTTTTTTCCGGTTACTGGCGAAAAGACCTGGCAACCGCGTCAGCGATGAAGGGCGGCTGGTTTCATACAGGTGATATGGGAAGGCGTGATGAAGGTGGCTTTGTTTATATAGTCGGTAGAAAAGTGGAGATGATCATATCTTCAGGTGAAAATATTTACCCGGTGGAGGTGGAAAGAGCAATTCAGACGCTGCCGCAAATTAAAGAAGCAGCGGTTGTGGGAATGCCCGATGAAAAAAGGGGTGAAGTAGTCGGCGCTTTTGTCATCCTGCAAAAAGACGCGAAACTATCGGAGAATGAAATATTGACCGCCCTGCATGACAAAATTGCCCACTATAAGATTCCCAAGAAAATATTTTTTGTTGATGACTTTCCCCGCAACCAAGCGGGCAAAGTGTTAAAAAGAATTTTAAAAAACCGGCTGGAAAGTAAATAAAAAATGGACATAATACCTTATCAGGAAGAGCACAGAATTTTTCGGGATACTTTCCGTAAGTTTTTGGAAAAAGAAATTGTTCCGCATGTAGATCAGTGGGAAGAAGACGGTATAGTGCCACGCTGGGCATGGGAAAAACTTGGGCGAAACGGCTTTTTGTGTACGGCAGTGCCTGTAGAGTATGGCGGGCAGGAGGCTGATTTTCTCTACTCGGCAATTTTGATTGAAGAGATGGCGAGGGCAAATTTTTACGGTCTTTCCGCGCGACTGCACAGCGATGTTGTGGTTCCTTATCTTGTGCAACTGGCAAGCGAAGAGCAAAAGAAAAAGTATCTTCCCGGCTGTATTAGCGGTGAAATACTCATGGCGATTGCCATGACGGAACCGCAGGCGGGCAGCGACCTGGCGGGAATTAAGACAACAGCCACAGAAGATGGGGACTCATTTGTTCTAAATGGCCAAAAAACATTTATCTCCAACGGCATCAATTGTGATCTGGTAATTGTGGCGGCTAAAAATCCCAAGGAGGCGAATCCGCATGCCGCGGTTGACTTGTTTTTGGTAGAAGCAGGAACGCCAGGGTTTGAGAAGGGAAAAGTGCTGAAAAAAGTCGGTTGGCGCTCTCAGGATACGGCCGAACTTTTCTTCCATGATTGCCGGATACCCGTCGATAATCGCCTCGGCGCTCAAGGTTCCGGCTTTAAGAATTTAATGAAAAACCTGCAGCAAGAGCGTCTGATTTGCACTATCGGCGCGATCACCGCGGCAGAATTTATGTTGGCAGAAACCATCAAATACTGTAAAGAGCGCCAAGTGTTTGGGAAGCCGTTGACAAAATTTCAAAACACGCAATTTGCTCTGGCTGAAATGGCTGCAGAAATAAGAATCGGCAGGACTTTTGTTGATAAGTTGATTGTGGAACACTGGCAGAAGAATGTTGTGGTCATTGATGTATCCATGGCCAAATTCTGGGTTACGGAAATGGCCTGGAGGGTTGCTGACCGCTGTTTACAGCTCTTCGGCGGCTATGGCTATTGTGAAGAGTATCCCATTGCCCGCGCTTGGCGCGATATTCGCATTACGCGAATTCTAGCGGGATCAAACGAGATTATGAAGCAGATTATTGGCAAAGCAATAACTTCATGAGTAATTAATTTATTAAAAAAGAGGATGTATGAAATTTAAATTGATTTATCCGAAGTGGGAAAAGTTAGACAAACAAACACCTTTTATCTTGCCGCCGCATGGCCCTGTTGTTTTTGCCGCAGCCATCCCTGATTATGTGGATGTGGAATTTATTGATGAAAACGTGCAGCCGATTGACTTTGATCAGGAGGCGGATTTTATCGGCATTTCCGTAATGCTTACTGCTCAGATCAAACGCGGCTGGGAAATTGCTGATACCTTCCGGCAAAAAGGAGTTAAAGTTATCTTTGGCGGTATCGCCACAATGCTGCATGCCGAGGAAACTCAAGATCATGCCGACGCGGTATTTCTGGGTGAAGCGGAAGGCCGGATGGAACAGGTATTTACGGATTTTCAAAACGGCAAATTGCAAAAGGTTTATAACTACATGCAGAATTTTCCGGCAATTGAAACCGTGGGAACGGCAAGGCGAAGTATTTTAAACCGCGAAATGTATAATTACCGAGGCGTGCAAATGGTTGATCTGGTGCACGCTTCGCGCGGCTGCCGGTTCAATTGTTATCCCTGCTGCGTTAATTTTCTGGGAGGCAAAAGTTTCCGCCCCCGCCCGTTTGATAAAGTAGTTGAGGAAATGGCCGGCATTAATAATAACCGGCTTTTCATTGTAGATAATTCGCTGGCGCAGGATAAAAAATGGGAAATGCAGTTGTTCAAAGAAATGATCCCGCTGAAAAAGAAATGGTGCTGTCACCCCATTGAAAATGACGATAAGGTGCTGGATCTGGCAGCTCAGGCCGGAGCGTGGTTTGTGTATCAGGCAATTTTCGATTCATCTGATTTCATCCGTGACCGCATTAAACGCTACCACGATTACGGCATTGCGGTGGAGGGCAGCATTCTGCTGGGGCTTGATTACCATGATGAAGATTACATAAAAAAGCTGGTTGATTTCCTGTTGGAAGTCGAACTGGATATGGCGGAGTTCACCGTGCTCACTCCTTTCCCGCATACGCGGACATTTGATGATATGCATAATGCCAAAAGAATTTTTTCTTACGACTGGTACGATTATACCTGCGGGAAAGTTGTTTTCCAACCAAAATTACTGACACCCGATCAATTACAATCCCTTTATTATTATGCCTGGGACAAGTTTTATGAGGAAGAGCCGCAAAATTATAAAATGTTCAAATTGTTGAAACAAGTGATGGAAAAAGAAAAACTCGATGGCACTTACAAACAGAGGGTACGCCAGTAATGAAGGGGGATATTTGTCTAATGAAAAAAAATGGCAACAAGGCCGCTTTGGTAATCGATGGCGGCAATGTCAGCTTGAATGATATTATTGCCGTAGCAAGAGACGGAGTATCTGTTCAAATAAGCAAAGCCGGAAAATTTGTGAAGATGATGGAGCGAACACAGCAAATGCTCAGAGACTCTATGCAAAAAGGAGTCGCGATTTATGGAGTAACTACAGGATATGGTAAATCATGCGGGAAGCGTATGTCCTTGAATGCCGCCATGAACCACGGCATTAATATTTTTCGTTTTCACGGGTGCGGCACGGGAGAGCCTATCGGCATTGAGGAAATAAGAGCCGCGATGCTTTGCCGCATTATTTGCCTGGCACGCGGCTATTCCGGCGTGTCGGTTGGTTTGCTTGAGCAATTGGCAAATTTCCTTAACTGCGGAATTACGCCTGTTGTGCCCTGCGAAGGATCGGTTGGCGCCTCCGGCGATTTAACACCAATGTCTTATATCGGAGCATGCCTTGCAGGCGGGGGCGAAGTATTTTATCAGGAAGAAATAATGCCGACAGCAAAGGCTCTGAAGAAGGCCGGACTAAAGCCTTACCAATACCTGCCCAAAGAACCTCTGTCTATGGTCAACGGGACGACAATAATGACCGGCATTGCCGCAATGGCTGTAGATCGGGCCTGGCGCATCTTGACTTCTACCATATACGCGACAGCATTATCGGTTCATGCGATGAAGGGAAACGCGCATCATTACCATCCGGTAATATCCGAGGCCAAACCATTTCCGGGTCAGGCATTTGTTGCCGCGCAAATCACTCATCTTTTACAAGCCAGAGTATCAATGCTCCAGCTCGAAGATGATACCCTGGAAACTTTGCAGGATCCTTATTCGCTGCGTTGCGCGCCACAGGTGCTGGGAGTTTTATATGACAGCCTCGTCTGGATTGAAAAATGGGTGGAAATTGAAGCCAACTCATCCAACGATAATCCCATTTTTGATCCGGCCACAGGCGGTGTGTTGATGGGCGGTAATTTTTATGGCGGGCATATCGCTTTTGCCATGGACGGGCTCAAAGCCGCGCTGGCGTCAGCAGCTGATATGTGCGACCGTCAGGTGGCACTGCTGGTTAATCCTAATTCAAACAGAGGGCTGCCTGGTGATCTGGTCATGAAGCCAGCCAGGGAAATGGGCCTGTATCATGGCTTTAAAGCGATGTCTATTTCCAGCTCCGCATTGACCGCTGAAGCCCTAAAGTCAACAATGCCCGCGGCATCTTTTTCGCGCTCCACGGAATCACATAATCAGGATAAAGTCAGCATGGGAACAATCGCGGCGCGTGATGCAGAAAGAGTCTGCACTCTCACTGAACGCGTGATCGCCATCCATTTGCTTGCGGCTGCTCAGGCTTGTGACATAAGGGATAACACAGGTTTAAGGCCGCTTCTGGCCAAAGCACTGAAGAACATCAGGCTTGTCAGCGCGCCGGTTATTGCAGACAGGCCACTGGACAAAGACATCGAAAGTATGTGCGCGGCAATTCGTTATTCAGACCTTTTCAGGATTAATACCAAGTTGCTTTCAAAAAAACTATGAATTTTTGAAAGCTTACTTGGTATTATACCCGGTAAATTAACCTTTTAATGTTTGATAGCAACTTGGTACAAAAAATGAAAGAAAAATCAAAGAGCTTTGAAATACAAATTCGTGTGCCTTTTTTTGATCTTGATCCGATGCAAATAGTCTGGCACGGCAACTATCTCAACTATTTTGAAATGGCACGGGCGGCGCTGTTTGAACATAACGGCGTTGATCTTTACTCCTATTATGAGCGGCATCAATTAATTTTCCCCATAATTCGTACTTCCACAAAACATATTTTCCCTTTGCGCCACCGCGATGAAATCGTTTGTAAGGCGACTCTTATCGATGCGCATGTAAAACTGATTGTTGATTTTGAAATTCGGAAAGTCGCCGATGGTAAGATTTGTGCCCGCGGTCGCACAGAGCAGGTGACGGTAAAAACTCCGGAAATGGAAACGCTCTTCAGTATCCCGCAGGATATCCGCAGCGCGCTGGGATACTAAATTATTATTAAGTGCAGGAGAATCAATTGAAAACACAAACAGAAAGTTCACTTACAAAATCTTTTGTTGCCGGCGTTGAGCGTGTAAATGCCTGGGCTTATTTGCTCGACTCGATCAACGTATTTCCTGTTGCCGATGGAGACACAGGAAGAAATCTTGCTATCAGCCTTACTCCGCTGCGCAACGCTGGAACGCCCAAAGAAAAAGTTATTCATCAGCTTCTTTTGTCGGCGCGTGGCAATTCCGGAAATATTGCTTCCCGATTTTTTTCCGCTTTTTATACTGC
>SESG01003515.1_pt1 | contig 10612 bp, 9 predicted proteins | sample 3171421 | NCBI WGS metagenome assembly SESG01 (sample SAMN10866946, study PRJNA518727) | freshwater metagenome | biome: subpolar coniferous forest; feature: holomictic lake; material: water; isolation source: holomictic Lake 227, 6 m and 8 m depth | place: Canada: near Kenora, Ontario | collected... | reverse complement strand
TTCGCTGCTGGCGGCGATCAATACCGCCTCCGAATACGGCTTCGGCGCGGTGATCGCGGCGCTGCCGGGCTTCATCGCCATTCGCGAGGCGCTGACCGCCATCCCCAACCCGCTGGTCAACGAGGCGGTGACCGTCACCACCCTGGCCGGCATCACCGGTTCGGCCTCGGGCGGCATGAGCATCGCGCTGGCCGCGATGAAGGACCAGTTCATCGCCATGGCCACCGCCAACCACATTCCGCTTGAGGTGCTGCACCGGGTGGCGGCGATGGCCTCGGGCGGCATGGACACCCTGCCGCACAACGGCGCGGTGATCACGCTGCTGGCGGTGACCGGCTTGACTCACATCCAGTCCTACCGCGACATCTTCGCCATCACCTGCATCAAGACCTCGGCGGTGTTCGTCATCATCGCCGTCTATTACCTGACCGGACTGGTCTGACCCGGCCGCTTTTCCGCCCCTCTCCCGCCCGGGCGGGGGAGGGGCGGTTGCGTCCGCGCGCGGGAGGAAAAGAGACCATGCACCACCCCGTTCACCCCATTCTCACCGCCGCCGGCAAGCAGGCGATGGGCAAGGTGGTCACCGCCGACGAGGCGGTGCGGCTGATCCATAACGGCGACACCGTGGCCACCGGCGGCTTCGTCGGCATCGGCTTTGCGGAAGGCATCGCGGTGGCGCTGGAGGAGCGGTTCCAGGCCACCGGCTCGCCCACCGACCTCACCCTGCTCTATGCCGCCGGCCAAGGCGACGGCAAGGAGCGCGGCCTCAACCATCTCGGCCATGAAGGGCTGGTGCGCCGGGTGATCGGCGGTCATTGGGGGCTGGTGCCCAAGCTGCAGCGCCTCGCCATCGACAACCGCATCGAAGCCTACAACCTGCCCCAGGGAGTGATCTCCCAGCTCTTCCGCGACATCGCCGCCCATAAGCCGGGGCAGTTGTCCTCGGTCGGTCTCGGGACCTTCGTCGATCCCCGCTTCGGCGGCGGCAAGCTTAACGCCCGCACCACCGAGGACATCGTCGAGCTGATGACCATCGGCGGCCAGGAGTACCTGTTTTACAAAACGCTGCCGGTCAACGTGGCCATCATCCGCGGCACCACCGCCGACGCCGAGGGCAACGTCACCATGGAGCGCGAAGCCCTGACCCTGGAGGTGCTGGCGCTGGCCATGGCGGCGCGCAACTCGGGCGGGGTGGTGATCGTCCAGGTCGAACGGCTGGCCGAAAGCGGCTCGCTGCATCCCCGCCAGGTGAAAATCCCCGGCATCCTGGTGGATTGCGTGGTGGTCGCCAAGCCCGAGCATCACTGGCAGACCTTCGGCGAGCCCTACAGCCCCGGTTTCAGCGCCGAATTGCGGGTGCCGCGCAACGCCATCCCGGCGATGGCGATGAGCGAACGCAAGATCATCGCCCGGCGCGCGGCGCAGGAGCTGCGGCCCAACGCGGTGGTCAATCTCGGCATCGGCATGCCCGAAGGTGTGGCCTCGGTGGCCAACGAGGAGAAGATCATCGATCTCCTCACCCTCACCGCCGAGCCGGGGGTGATCGGCGGCGTTCCCGCCGGCGGCCTCAGCTTCGGCGCCGCCATCAACACCCAGGCGGTGATCGACCAGCCCTATCAGTTCGATTTCTACGACGGCGGCGGCCTCGACATCGCCGTGCTCGGTCTGGCCCAGGCCGACCGCGAGGGCAATCTCAACGTCTCCAAGTTCGGCCCGCGGCTGGCGGGAGCCGGCGGCTTCATCAACATCAGCCAGAACGCCAAGCGGCTGGTCTTCGCCGGCACCTTCACGGCGGGCGACCTCGAGGTGGCGGTGGAGGAGGGCAAGCTCCGCATCGTCGCCGAGGGCGGCTCGAAGAAGTTCGTCGAGCAGGTCGAGCACCGCACCTTCAGCGGCCCCTACGCCGCCAAGCGCGGCCAGAGCGTGCTCTACATCACCGAGCGTTGCGTCTTCCAGCTCACCGCCGAAGGGCTGGAGCTGACCGAGGTCGCCCCCGGCATCGACATCGAGCGCGACATCCTCGCCCATATGGCCTTCAAGCCGATCATTCGCCGGCCGCTGCCGATGGACCGCCGGCTGTTCCTGCCCGACCCCATGGGGCTGCGCGACGATCTCCTGGCGCTGCCACTCTCCAGCCGCTACTCCTACGATCACGAGAAGAACCTGTTCTTCGTCAATTTCGAGCGGCTGACGGTGCACTCCCACCGCGACATCGAGGAAATCCGCAAGGAGGCGACGCGCAACCTCGAGGTCATCGGCCACAAGGTGCCGGCGATCGTCAATTACGACAATTTCTCCATCCTGCCCGAGCTGGAGGACGATTACGCCGAGATGGTGCGCGGGCTGGTGGCGCGCTTTTATTCCAGCGTCACCCGCTACACCACCAGCGCCTTCCTCCGGGTCAAGCTCGGCGAGGCGCTGGCCCGGCGCAACCTCTCGCCCCACATCTTCGAGACCGCCGACGAGGCCCGCAGCTTCGTCGAAAGCGCCGGACAGGATTGAGAGTCATGAGCCGCCGCAACGTCGCGTTCGCCCTTGCCCTGCTGCTGTGGCCGGCGGCGGGGTTCGCCAACGACAGCACCGCCTTCCAGGCCACCACCGGCATCGAGCTGACCACCACCCCCGACATCCGCATGGTGTCGGAAGAGCTGTTCGTCAGCCCGGCGGAGATCCGGGTCGCCTACGTCTTCCGCAACGTCGGCGCCAAGCCGGTGGAGACGCTGGTGGCGTTTCCCTTCCCCGATCTCGATCTCAGGCCGGGGCTGACGGCCTCCAACTGGCAGTTCCCGGTCGATCAGCCCAACTTCCTCGGCTTCAAGGTCTGGATCGACGACCGCCCGGTCACCCCCACCCTGGAGCGCCGCGCCTTCGTCGACGGCAAGGAGGTCACCCGCGAGCTGGAGCAGACCGGCGCCCTCGACGTGCTGGCGCCGTGGGCGCGGGGCGGCTACGACGCCCAGGTCAACAAGCTGCCGGCGGGCGCCATCGAGCGGCTGCGGGCCGCCGGGCTGGTCAAGGAGGGCGACGACAGCGACAACCCGCAATGGACCCTGCGCTCCCGCTACTACTGGCGTCAGACCTTCCCCCCCGGCGTCGATGTCCGCGTCCGCCATATCTACAAGCCTTTCGTCGGCGGCGCGCTGACCGACAGGCCCTCCACCATCGACGGCCGCCGCGTGGTCGGCCGCTATCTCGGCAGCGAGAGCACCCCCACCGGCGACCGCTACTGCATCGACGCCGCCACCCGCCGCGCGCTTGCCAAGCTGGAACAGCACCCCCCCGGCGAAGTCTGGGACTACGGCGCCACCGAGCTGGACTACATCCTCACCACCGCCCGCAACTGGCGCGGCCCCATCGGCCGCTTCCACCTCACCATCGACAAGGGCGACCCCAAGGGCATCCTGTCGCTGTGCTGGAGCGGCCTCAAGAAGACCGGCCCCACAATGTTCGAATCCATCCTCACCGACTTCGTTCCCGACCGCGACATCCGGCTGGTCATTTTCGGGGCGAACAAACGGCCGCAGTGACGGGTGGACATTGCCCGCCGGCCGCTCCATCATCCCTGTGGATCGAACCAATTTCGGGAGGGTGCGATGGGCGATAGTGAACTCAAGGGATTGTTGGATTCGATGGGCATCGGCCGGCGGGAGTTTCTCGCCGGAGCCACCGTGGCCGCCGGCTATGCCCTGGCCGCCCAGCCGGTGAGCGCGGAAGTGATCGCGACGCCGGCCGAGGGGTTGACCGAGGGCATGACCATCATTTTTTCGGCGGGGACGCCGGTTCCGGCCTATTCGGCGCGGCCGGCGGCGGGCTCGAACTGGCCGGTGGTGCTGGTGGTGCAGGAAATCTTCGGCGTCCACGAGCACATCAAGGACCTGTGCCGCCGGCTGGCGAGGCAGGGCTATCTCGCGGTGGCGCCGGAGCTGTTCGTCCGCCAGGGCGATCCCAAGACCCTGCCAGACATTCCCTCCATCGTTCAGACCATTGTCCCCAAGGTGCCCGACGCCCAGGTGCTGGCCGATCTCGACGCCGCCGCCGATTGGGCGGTGGCCCGAGGCGGCGACCCCGGCCGCATCGCCGCCACCGGCTTCTGCTGGGGCGGGCGGATCGTCTGGCTCTACGCCGCTCGTAGCGCCCGCCTCAAGGCCGGCGTCGCCTGGTACGGCCGCCTCGCAGGCCCGGTCACCGACAACGCCCCGCGCCATCCGGTCGATGTGGCGGCGGAGCTGAAGGCCCCGGTGCTCGGCCTTTACGGCGGCGCCGACCCCAGCATTCCCGCCGACAGCATCGAGGCCATGCGCGCGGCGCTGGCCGCCGCCGGCAAGGAAGCCGAAATCGTGGTCTATCCCGAGGCCCCCCACGGCTTCAACGCCGACTACCGCCCGAGCTACCGCAAGGAGCCGGCCGAGGATGGCTGGCGGCGGCTGCTCGACTGGCTCAAGCGCCACGGAGTGTGAAGAGAACACCATGAGTGAAAACGGCAGCGCCTACCCGGCCCTGGAGCGGCGGTTTGCCCGTCTCGCCGCCCTCAACGACGCCATCGGCATCCTCGACTGGGACAGTCAGACCATGATGCCGGCCGGCGCCGCCGAGGGCCGCGCCGCCCAGGGCGCCACCCTGCGCGTGCTCGCCCACGACATGATGACCGATCCGGCGCTGGCCGAGTTGCTGGAGGATGCTGCGGCCGAGCCGGGGCTTTCCGAGTGGCAGCGGGCCAATCTCCGCGAGATGCGCCACGGCTGGCTGCACGCCACCGCCGTTCCCGCGGAATTGGTCGAGGCGTCGTCGCGGGCCACCTCGGCTTGCGAGATGGCGTGGCGGAGCGCCCGCGCCGCCAGCGACTTTCCCGCCCTGCTGCCCTATCTGACCGAGGTCCTGCGGCTGCAACGGGAGATCGGTGCCGCCAAGGCCGCCCGCTTCGGCTGTTCCCCCTATGAGGCCCTGCTCGACGGCTACGAACCCGGCGCCCGCACCGCCACCATCGACGCCCTCTTCGACGATCTCGCCACCTTCCTGCCCGGCTTTCTGCCCCGAGTGCTGGAGCGGCAGGCGGCGCTGCCGGCGCCGTTGCCGCTGACCGGTCCCTTCCCGGTCGAAAAGCAGCGGGCGCTGGGCGAGCGGCTGATGCGGGCGGTGGGGTTCGATTTCGCACGCGGCCGGCTCGACGTCAGCCTGCATCCCTTCTGCGGCGGCGCCACCGACGACGTCCGCCTCACCACCCGTTACGACGAATCGGACTTCACCCGCGCCCTGATGGGCGTGCTGCACGAGACCGGCCATGCCTGTTACGAACAGGGCCGCCCGCGCGACTGGCTGGGCCAGCCGGTGAGTGCGGCGCGGGGGATGGCGCTGCACGAGTCGCAGTCGCTGATCGTCGAGATGCAGGCGGCGCGCTCGCGGCCGTTCCTGGAGTTTCTGGCGCCCTTGGCCCGCGACGCCTTCGGCGGCTCGGGGCCGGCGTGGGAGGCCGACAATCTCTACCGCCTCTATACCCGGGTCGAGCCCGGCTTCATCCGCGTCGATGCCGACGAGGTCACCTATCCCGCCCATGTCGTGCTGCGCTACCGGCTGGAAAAGGCGATGATCGCGGGCGATCTCGCGCTCGCCGACCTGCCGGCGGCCTGGAACGACGGCATGGCGGCGTTGCTCGGCATCGTTCCCCCCGACGACCGCCGCGGCTGCCTGCAGGACATCCACTGGCCCTCGGGCGGCTGGGGCTACTTCCCCACCTACACCCTGGGCGCCATCGTCGCCGCCCAGCTGTTCGACGCCGCCGCCAGCAGCGTGCCGGCCATGCCCGACGCTCTGGCGAAAGGCGATTTCGCGCCGCTGCTGGGCTGGCTGCGCCCCAACATCCACGCCAAGGGCAGCCTGCTGGAGACCGGAGCCCTGCTCACCGAAGCCACCGGCCGCCCCCTCGACGCCGCCACCTACCGCCACCATCTCGAGCGGCGTTATCTTTAGGGAGCGGAATCATGAACAGGGGCGCGATGGTGGGGTTGCTGGCGGTGCTGGGGTTGGCGCTGGTGGCGCTGTCGTTCCTCGCCACCTCCTACGACCGCAGCTACCTCCAGTCGGTGGAACAGGCTCTCGGCGCCGCGCTGCTGTTCGGGGCGGCGGGGCTGTGCATCGGCAAGATGGGCGATCCGGCGGCGCCGAAGGCACCAAAGGCACCGAAGGCGGCGGCGGACCCGGCGGCGGACGAGAAGAAATGATCCGCCGCCGGCGCCGCGGGCCTCAGTCGGCCGGGGTCTGTTCGTAGGCGATGCTGTAGTCGCCGGAGATGTATTCCATCATCCAGTCGTTGTCGGCCTGGACCTCTTCGAGCTTGGCCGAGACGAGGTCGGTCATGCTGATGACGCCGATCAGCCGGCCGCTGGTCACCACCGGCAGGTAGCGGGTCTTGCTGCGGCCCATGATCTCGAGGGCGCGGGCGATGCTGTCCTCGGGGCGACATTTGAGCTTGGCCTTGGTCATCACCGCCGAGACCTGCAGGGCGAGGATGTCGGCGCCTTTTTCTCCGAGGGTGTTGACGATGTCGCGCTCGGTGAGCACCCCGGCCACCTTGCCGGCCTGATCGATGACGATCAGCGAGCCGGCCTTGTTGCGTTTGAACCGCGGGACGACGTCGCCGATCACGGCGTCGGGCGTGGTCATGAAGACGGCGTTTCCCTTGTTCTTCAGTACGGCTTCAACGGTCATGATCGAACTCTCGCCTGATACGGCCCCTCGCCGGTCGGGGGGCGTCCCGGCCGGAGTGACACCGAGGCAAACTACGCCGATCGGCGGTATCAGGGCAATCGCAGGATTGCAGGGCTGCATCGCCAACGCTTGGCCGGGCGGCCGCTCGGGAGTACTCTCCAACCTCGGCGCAAAAGCAGGGGAGAGGACGGATGCAAACCCGTAAACTCGGGTCTTCGGGTCCGGCGGTGTCGGCCCTCGGGCTCGGCTGCATGGGCATGAGCTGGGCCTATGGCGCCGCCGACGAGGCCGAGGCGGTAGCCACCCTGCATCGGGCGCTCGACCTCGGCGTCACCTTCTTCGACACCGCCGAAATCTACGGCCCCTGGACCAACGAGACCCTGGTCGGCAAGGGGCTGAAGGGCCGGCGCGAGGGCGTGGTGCTGGCCTCCAAGTTCGGCTTCGCCCTCCAGCCCGACGGCAGCCGCACCGGCCTCGACAGCCGGCCGGAAAACGTCTTCGCCGCCTGCGACGGCTCGCTGAAGCGGCTGGGGGTCGATCATATCGACCTCTACTACCAGCACCGGGTCGACCCCGCCGTGCCGATCGAGGAGACGGTGGGGGCGATGGCCGAACTGGTGAAGGCGGGCAAGGTGCGCTGGCTCGGGCTCTCGGAGGCCGGGGCCGGGACCATCCGCCGCGCCCATGCCGTCCACCCCATCGCCGCGGTGCAGAGCGAATACAGCCTGTGGGAGCGCAACCTCGAGGCGGAGATTCTGCCCACCCTGCGCGAGCTGGGGATTGCCCTCGTTCCCTACAGCCCGCTCGGCCGCGGCTTCCTCACCGGCGAGATCAAGCGGGCCGAGGAGTTTCCCGAGAGCGACTACCGCCGCCACGAGCCGCGACTCCAGGGCGAGAATTTCGACCGCAACCTGCGCCTGCTCGAGGCGGTCAAGGACCTGGCCGCCGCCCGCGGCGCCGCTCCGAGCCAGATCGCCCTGGCCTGGCTGCTCCACCAGGGCGACGACGTGGTGCCGATCCCCGGTACCAAGCGCCGGCGCTGGCTGGAGGAGAACCTGAAAGCCGTCGACCTGCGTCTGAGTGCCGCCGAGTTGGCCGCCCTTGCCGCCGTGGCGCCGCCCGGCGCCGCCGCCGGCCCGCGCTACGAGGCGCCGATGATGGCCTGGATCGACCGCTGACCCCGCCGGCTCGGGCCGAACAGGGGCGAGGGTTGCAATAAGGGTTGCAGCCCGTGGGCAATCGAGCCTTCCCGCCGCATATGGCTCGGGCAATGGTTCGCCGACCCCAAAAACAACAGCTGCGAGACCGAACGACATTTGGTCGCAGGCGGCGAGGCCCTTTTGTCAGTATTCTCCAGGCTGCTTTCGTGGTCGCCTTTAGGTAAGATCACGGATCGACGGCAAGGCGCCGGTCATCGGTGACGGGAGCGTCGGGCGACCCCAAAAGACAATGTGCAGCCACCGCTGGCAAGAGGGAAACACGGAATGTTCAGCTTCCTCAACTCGAACGCGGCCATGCTCCGTATCGATCACGCAGGGCAGGTGGCGGCCATCAACCGCTCACAAGCGGTGATCGAATTCCATCTCGACGGCACCATCATCACCGCCAACGAGAATTTTCTCGGGGCGCTGGGCTATACTCTGGACGAGGTCCGAGGCAAGCATCACAGCATGTTCGTCGAGCCGGCCTACAAGAACAGTCCGGATTACGCCCAGTTCTGGGACAATCTGCGCCGCGGCCAGTTCCAGCGCGCCGAATACAAGCGGATCGGCAAGGGCGGCAAGGAGGTCTGGATCCAGGCGTCCTACAACCCGATCATGGACGCCAAGGGCAAGCCCTTCAAGGTGGTCAAGTACGCCACCGACGTCACCGAGCAGAAGCTGCAGAACGCCGATTTCGCCGGGCAGATCGATGCCATCGGCAAGTCCCAGGCGGTGATTGCCTTCAACATGGACGGCACCATCATTACCGCCAACCCCAACTTCCTCAACGCCCTCGGCTACACGCTGGACGAGGTGCGGGGCAAGCATCACGGCATGTTCGTCGAGCAGGGCTACCGGGGCAGCCCCGAATACCGCGAGTTCTGGGCGGCGCTCAACCGGGGCGAATATCAGGCGGCGGAATTCAAGCGCATCGGCAAGGGCGGCAAGGAAGTCTGGATTCAGGCGTCCTACAACCCGATCAACGATCTCAACGGCAAGCCGTTCAAGGTGGTCAAGTACGCCACCGATGTCACCGCCATGGTGACCAACCGCCAGGAAAACGAACGCGGCATGGCCGAGTGCGTCGAGGTGCTGAACGCGGTGGCCGGCGGCGATCTCACCACGCGGATGACCCTGCAGTACAAGGGCACCTTCGGTCAGATCCAGACCGCCCTCAACGCCACGGTGGATCAGCTCGCCGATCTCGTCAACAACATCACCGGCGCCGCCAATTCCATCAACAGCGCCGCCGGCGAGGTGTCTTCGGGCAGCACCGATCTCGCCGAGCGCACCGAGCAGCAGGCCTCGAGCCTGGAGGAGATCGCGGCCTCGATGGAAGAGCTGGGCGCCACCGTCCGCACCAGCTCCGACAACGCCCAGCGCGCCAACAAGATGGCCGGCGACGCCCGGGGCGCGGCCGAACAGGGCGGCGTCGTCGCCGACTCGGCGATCGAGGCGATGAAGAAGATCGCCGAGGCCAGCCGCAAGATCACCGAGATCATCGGGGTCATCGACGAAATCGCCTTCCAGACCAACCTCTTGGCCCTTAACGCCGCCGTCGAGGCCGCCCGGGCGGGCGATGCCGGCAAGGGCTTCGCCGTGGTGGCGCAGGAAGTCCGCGTGCTGGCCCAGCGCTCGGCCCAGGCGTCGAAGGAGATCAAGACCCTCATCACCAACAGCGACAATCAGGTCCAGGCCGGCGTCGAGCAGGTCAAGAAGGCCGGCGACTCGCTGGGCGGCATCGCCAAGAGCGTGCAGGAAGTGGCGGCGCTGATCAGCGATATCGCCGCCGCCAGCCGTGAGCAGACCTCCGCTCTCGACGAGATCAACTCCTCGGTGGCGGCGATGGACGAAATGACCCAGAAGAACGCGGCGCTGGTGGAGGAGACCACGGCGGCGGCGCAGTCGATGGCCGGTCAGGCGTCCGATCTCGAAGAGCAGATGGCCTTCTTCACCGTGTCCGAAGGCGCGGCGCGCGCGGCACCGCCGCCCCGCGCTCCCGCCCATCGGGCTCTGCCGCCGCCCCCGGCCCAGCGGGCCCCGGTGCGCAAGCCCGCGGCCAAGGCGCCGCCGCCGGCTCCGCGCAAGGCCGCTCCCGCCGCCAAGCATGCGGGCGGCAGCGCCCTTCGTCACGCCGACGGCGCCCACGACGACGAGTGGAAGGAATTCTGACCGCCGCTTCGTCCGCAACAGCGGCCGACAGCATCAAGCCGCCGGAGCCTGTCGCGGGCTCCGGCGGCTTTTGCTTTTATCGCGCCGGCTTTACTGGGCGAGCCGCCACAGCATATCGACGATGGCGTCGGGGAACGGCATGTTCTGGGGTTCGAACGGGCCGGGGGAATAGCTGGTGACGATGTCCTGGTCGATGTCGGTATGGCCGACATAGGCCATGGTCCAGCCGGGAAAGCGGCGTTCGGGGATCACGGTCACCTGCAGCAGTTCCACGTCCTTGTGGCGGGGGTCGGCGGCGATGGCGGCGAAACGCCGGGTTACGGTGAGGCGGCCGCCTTCCAGGCACTGGAGAAAGTGGGTGCCGTTGTAGACGAGAACCCCGGTGATGCCGTCGAGTGCGTTGTTGGTGCGGGATTTTTCGAGAATGTCGGCGATGTCGGCGTCGCCGATCCCCTTGGGGGTGCTGCAATAGATCAGGCGAACCAAGGTCATGGCGCTATCCTTCGGGCATAAAAGCCGCGGCGCCGGCCGTGGAG
>SESG01029842.1_pt1 | contig 10615 bp, 4 predicted proteins | sample 3171421 | NCBI WGS metagenome assembly SESG01 (sample SAMN10866946, study PRJNA518727) | freshwater metagenome | biome: subpolar coniferous forest; feature: holomictic lake; material: water; isolation source: holomictic Lake 227, 6 m and 8 m depth | place: Canada: near Kenora, Ontario | collected... | reverse complement strand
TTTTGATGTTGAACTGCCGCTGAAGCGCCCTGGCATGGCACCCAGAATCCGGAAACACCCGCTGACCCGGGCACTTCCTTCCGTACTGTTGGTCAGGATTGGCTTCCCCAGGATGGAGAACCCAGAGGTATGACTACCGCTTCCGCGGTCTTCCAGGACCATCTCAATGGGAAAAGACTTGCCGGCCTCGAGTCCGAAGGTGGCACCTCCGGAATATCGCATTACATGGATGGTCCCCCGATAGGCCCTTACTGATGCGGCAACGGGCAGGCACGTGCTGATGAGAGCCAGCATGGAACAACAGCAGCCACGCAAAATGGAGCGGAACATGCGTACCCCTAGTATTAGGTAATCACTTAAGTTATTAGCGGAAGACCTATGCAAGACACAGAGTAAGGCTTCGTAGAAAAATAAAAAAAGATGAAGGAAGGCGGCCTGCTCTAGTCAAATTGGCATCACTTCGTGGTGATTACGGTCACTCGATATTCAACAAACTCCACGATGTCCTCCGGGGGGAATGCCTCCATCCGGATGCCTCTTGTGATACGGGCTATATCTTCCAGAGTCCCCTGGACGTCATAAACAGCGCCCCTGTCCTTCAATCTGAGGTCCCCAAGGGGTGCCGTGCTCGCGAAGAAAATGATCTGTTCCTCACCGAATGGAGGTGTCACGGTCACTTTATAGCGATCAGCTCCTCCAGGGATTGCAATGATCTCGGCAGCAGGGAACGTGCTAACAGTGCGGTGCGGATTCGGTAGGATTTGAAGCAACTTCCCTTGGGCGTCGCGATAGAGAACTCGGGCATGGAAGGGGTGATTTCCTTTCATGAATACTTGGATGTCTTCGCCCTGGCGATAGCTTTTCCGGCTTGTCCATAGACTCGCCCCCAGCAGCCCTCCGTTGTCAGACATTCGACGAGCAAAGAATCCGCTGAATTGAGGTTGGAATCGGATTTCCCAACTTGTTCGGACGTGGTAGGTATCCCCTTCCCACTTTGTCGATGGCTCTCTTATCGGAACGATAGTTGCTGAAGCCAAAGCGGCCTGTAGCTCGCCATCCATGGGACCACTCTGCGCGAGGAGGTAGGCCCGGGCCTTTTCCAACGCTTGTTGCCTGGTGCTCTCGGAAGCCGCACTCTGGACATCCTGTCGAGATAGGCCCGGTTTCATAGGCATGGACAAGTCCGTACCCACCATCAAGGAATAGATGGGACGGTTCTCAGATATGGCCTGGACTTCCTGCTGGGGCCGCAAGGTTCGAGTTGGGTCCTGGGCACCGGCGCACACAGCACCCAGGCTCATAAGGGTTCGCAGTAGCAGGCTGCTCATGGGGTTCCTTGACCAGGGAATGGACTCCCCATTGTAGGAAGAGTTACCCGACTCTCGATGGTCCATTCGTAAGTCTGGTGCACTCCCTGGGTAGTAACCCGCGGAGTGAGGCTTTCGCAGGACCGGTCATCCAACCAAGACAAGGGAAGCCCCCCATGTGGTTACCGTCAATCGGATTTTGCCCTTGTCGAAGCAATCGGAAAGTCCTGGATGGTGGTGGGTTTGGCGGTAGTGGGTGACTGTGTGCCCTTGGTTAGTTCCTTCACACGCTCGCTGATGTAGAGATCGAGCATGTTCAGCGTGATCCTGCCGGTTTTCTGGAAATCAGCCTTGCCCGAAAGGCCTTCAATCACCGCCTTGGTGAAAGCGCCATTGCCCCATTCGGGGCTTTCCTGGCTCCCCTGGCGGCCTGTGCTGGCGCTGAACACCACCACGCCATTCTCCGCGCTGGCAAGTTCATTGATGAATCCGTTGACGTCCGAGGCCCCGCGCTGCTTGACGTTCCCGAGGATGTTCCCACTGTGGCAGGTATCCAGGAACATGATTACCTTGCCTGGCAGTTTGGCCAGGGTGCTTTGCACATCTGAGTTGGCAACCATGGACCCCTTCACGCGTTTAGGGTCTGCATTGGCGGGTAAGAAGTAATACTGACCGCTGTTGTCATTGATGCCATGCCCCGCCAGAAAAACCACGGCCAGGTCCTTGGCTGTCACCTGCCGTTCCAGCCACTCCAGACCATCCAGCACCGATTCCTTGGTGGCCTCACCATCCGTGATCAGCCGGACTTCGACCTCGCGGTAGAACAGCCCTTCCTGTGCCTTGAATGCAGCGGTCAAGTCCTTCGCATCCTTAGCGGGGTAGTCCAGAGTGAGGCTTGGGTCCTTGTAGAGGGCCACTCCCACCGCCAGGATATAGAGCTTGGGCTTGATGACGAACCCCTGGGCTTGAACGACTCCCGTCGGGCGAGCGGTCTCCCAACCGAGATGCACACTGGCGGGCTCGCTGATGGTTTCACCGCTTCGGGCAAACATGGAGACGATGCAATCCTGAGAAGGAATTGGAACGTCCAGCGTGTAGGTCTGGTTTCCCTCCTGCTCCTGTTGGGGGCGTAGCCCTCGTATTTCGACCCGGCGCCCGTCCACGCAGGCCCAGACCGAGTCGATGGGCAGACCCTTGGGATGCCGAACGGCTACTTTGACGGCGACAGAGTTGGTGTTGACCTTCGACTCGAAGGCGGGGCTGAGGATTCTCACGATGGGGGGCAGCTGGGGCCCAGTGGCGGGCTGGGCGCGACGGAGCTGCTCAAGGTTGGCCGCTGCGATGGCAGTCCCTTCATCCCGCGTTTCCAGGACCTTCGACGCGAGACTTGGATGGAAGTAGGTCGCCCGGAGTCGCGACCCGGGGAAGAAGTCCGGCACCTGATCCTTGCCCCGGTTTATGAGCCACCCGATCAGATCCTCGCCACCGGGGGATGCGTCGTAGTGGCCAGACGGCGTCCAGAGCACCCAGCGCTTTTTGTCGCGATGGGGGAAGAAGGCCAGCAGCTCCTTGCCATCTGACATCCGGTGCCAGCGGATGGTTCCATCGTGATAGGCCGCCACACCAAGGGAGCCATCCCCCGAGATGTTCAGTGCCCAGGCTCTCCCTCCCCCTTGGTTATTCCAAATCCGCTTGCCTTGTGCATCGATACAGTCAACCCCTCCTGCCGAGCCAATAAGGAACGAACGAAGATCCGGGGCGACCGCAAGGCACCTGGACATCCCCGCAACAGGAATCGGCTTGCCTTCAAGCGTCGGGTCCATCCTGTCCTTCCAGTTCTTGATAGAAAGACCTGTTGTGAGAGGGGCATGTTGCCCCGAGCCTGCACCGGCCTCCAGGTGTCGAGTTGATGAATCGAACCGGATCACCTCACCATTCCCTGCGTACTGGAATGAAACCGTGGTTCCGGCCTGATCCAACCCAAGGTTAATACCGGCGAAATCAGCCTTCTCACCGGTGCACTGCCCGCCACTGACATAACCCCATGCAGGGCCTTCGGAGGCCCACAGCACACCGCCTTGAGGCAGTGCCACCAGGTCCGAGATCCCGTTATTGAATAGTGGAACCTCCGCATCCTTGAAGCCCCCCTTGCCTCCATCAGACCAACCGCGAACGAGCAGTTTCCCCTTCCCATAGATGTTCCCTCCGGCGAAGAGCGTCCGGCCATCCGCCGACCACCCAACCAGACGACAGCCTGACCCTTTTTTAAGCCCCGTGCAGTTGGGCTGGGGTTGAGCGGTGAGATCCGGAGCGGAATAGAGACCCACTCGAACCTCGTTGGAATAGCCCACCGCGAGTCGTGAGCCGTCCGGACTGAATCGGACGCTCCCTAGACGTTTGTTGCTACCAGGAGCCGCAACTTTGGTCATCAGCTTGCCTTCCAGATCATACATCCTGATCTGTCCGTCATCCGACACGGTAGCTAGCCTTCCCTCAGCCTCAAAATCGGAGCGGGTGCAGGGCGCCCCATAGGCCACATCTCTCGCCAGTTCCAGGCCGTCCACCGTACGCACGATTCGGAGGCCGCCTTTACTTAGTGAAATGGCCAGCCTGGACCCATCCCGGGAGAAGGCCAGGTGAGTGGGTGCGCCAGGCAGATTCGGAATACGCCACAGGAGGTTGCCACTGGCCAAGTCAAATAGGAATACGAACCGGGAAGGTTGTCCAGAGTCGGAGGAGCGTCCGAGGACGGCCAAGGTTCCATCGGGGGTAATGGCACATGAGGATAAGCGCCCCTCGTCAGCGTCTCCCATAGGCGGGCGTAGGATCATAAGCAGCCTGCCCGTAGTTGGGGTCCAGAGACGGGCTGTCCCGTCATCAGAGGCAGTCAACAGCAGACGCCCCGTCGCATCCACAGCGAGACTTCTGATTGCTGCAGTATGCATACCAGTTTCTAGCCGCAGCAAGGGCTTGGGGGGTAGGTCCGCTGCAGGAAGGAAGAGGCCGACGGTAACCAACCAGACAAGTAGCAGTTCTGAAACCGTTGACATGAAATGCTCCGCATACCGCCGAGGAGGCTTGTACTCTCGCTTCATATTTAGAGGTTGATGGACAGGAGTTAATAGCAAAGGCAGGGTAGCATGTATGGCTATAGGGTTTGTACGTCTAAGGAAGGTAGCCATCGCACCTGTCCAGTGAACCGGCTCAACGGATGTGTTAGCTGTCCCAATAGGTCAGGAGTTGGTTTGTTATCGTCAAACCAGGGAAACCCTTAATTTCAAGTTCCAATGATTACGAATGCTGCCCAGTAGAAGGGGTTCGGGTGTCGTTTGGCCATGGCGCTTTTAGACTCTAGTCGTGCCACAGCTTTGGATTTGCCTATTGCAAGGTGCGACCTTTATCGAACCCCTTCAACCGCAATATTCGGGTCCGGCTTTTATCAGTAAGTGACAGAGACACCAATGCCACCGCTGGGAACGGTGAGCGGGCAGCTCACATTGGGATCACCCCGCCAGGAATTGGGATAGGTGAAGGCCCAGGTCGTCCACTCGGAACCGCTGGCCCCCGCGGCCGTAAAGGCTGGGTTGATGAAGAAAACACCCTGGAAGTACTCGGTCCCGGAAACAGCGTTACCGTTGGAGTCCCTAGCCGTAAGCGCATTGACTGTTAGTGAGTTGCCGTTGATGGACGGTGGGTTGTTATAGCCCACCGTGATGCTGCCAGTGAATGGAGACGTGCTCGTATTGAGAAAGCCAGCGAGGGTCAGGGGGTTGGGAGCCGTAAATCCGACCGTGATGGGATCGCCTTCGCTCGCAGTAGAGGGCGGTGTGATGGTTGCCGTAATGGGTTGGAGAACCATAGATACATTTGTAGTTGCATTTTTAAGTACACTAATATTTGTAGTTTGGCCGTACTTCAGCATGTAATGGAGAAAGTTGAAGCCAGCTGCCGATGAGATCACATCCAGGACATATCCCTCCCCAATCGGCACCGGAATATCAACCGCGGTGACAGTGCCTATCTTAATATCCTGGATGGATTTGAAGCCATTTGTAGCATTTGTGACCACAAAACGAATGTCCGTTGTATCGGCGAAATAAGCGGCCGTGTCTGCCGCTGATCTGGAACAAGGTTCCACTGCCTCAGCAGTGGTGGCGACAGCACCCGCGGAACTGGTAGCAGGCGCCATCAGTGTAATGCTGATATTTCCCATCCCGATGGGCGTAGGAGTCACCGTGGCAAGGGTGTTTCCACCACCACCACCACTACCAGCGCACCCAATGAAGAGGGTGAGAAAAGCGCAGGTCAATAAGGCAGGCTTCATATGTGCTCCTGTGAAGGGACCACAAGGGGTCCACTGGTTACCTACGGCAGAGCCCGCTGAAATTTTCAGCCGGTCTAGCTGCGAACTTTTTCACACACGGATTCTAGGCGTGGTGTATGCCCAGGAACACTGTGCAGCCAGGGGGGTCATCACTGACGTCCCTGGGGGATCTTTCGATAAGCGGTTCTCCGCCAACCCTCCCTGCTAGGGAAAGAACAAGCCGTCGGGAAATAGTTGACATGGGTTGCTCCATCAGGTGATTGCCAAGGCAAGATGACCACCTAGGATGAGACTCGCCATTTTTACGGGGGTTCCATCAATCGTGTCGCTACCAGACATTCGTCTGCCGACGGCTCTTTATTCCACTAGGGCTGCTTCAAACTGAGCCCCGGTCCAGTGGCCACCCATTCGGTCTGAAGGACTGATTTGTTCAGAAGCACGGTCTGAAGCAGTCCTGCTTCGCCAGCAATAAGTAGAATGCGCCGGTATCAATCCGGCGCTTATCTCATCACCAATGGGAACGGCTTTGTGGCACTGGATTGAGCTGCCACTGGGGTTTGTCGGCCTCCGGTGATTTCGGGAACGCGCCTGCGGACGAAGGCCTCCAGAGCGTCAGAGGTGATGCGGCCCGTCCTGGCTGGGTCCGCGGCGCCCGCTAACCCTTCCCGCAAGGCCTTGGTAAAAGCGCCATTGTCCCAGGCGGGACTTTCCAGGCTGGTCTGGGCGCCTGTGCTGGAGCTGACAACCATGGTTCCAGGTCCCGACTGCACCAGCTCATTGATGAACCGGATGCGCTTCATGTGCTCATCCAGGCTGCGCATGCGGTTCTCACCCAACACGTTGCCGCTGTGGCAGGTATCCATGAGCATGAGTGTCCGGCCCTGAGTCGCATCTAGGCGGTCCCGTATGGCCTTACCCTCTACGCCCCAACTGCCCTGGGTGAAATCAAAGGGCACCAGGAAGTAGCTCGATTTTTCAGCATTGGTGCCTCCGTGAGAGGAAAAGAAATAGAGCGTGATGGAATTGGGCCCCGAGGTGGCCGCCAGGTCATCCATGGCCTTCAGAATGGCCTTTTCTGTAGCCTGCTCATTCACCAGCTCCTGCACCTCCACCTTGGAGAACAGCTTGCCCGCCTGATCCCTGAAGATCTGGCCCATGTCCGCGGCATCCTTGGCTGGGAACTGGAGGTTGTACTTCGGGTTTAGATACTTGGTTATACCCACGGTCAGCACCCTGAGACTGGGTGGTACGATCGGAGCCACCGAGTCTGGCATGGCGGGCAGGCTGGACGGATGGGTGGGCAGGTTAATCGCGGGCACCTCCGGCAAGACAGCAACAGGCGCAGGTGTGGGTGCAGACGCTGGTGCAGGCGTTGGTGCAGGCGTTGGTGCAGGCGCAGGTGCAGGCGTTGGTGCAGGCGCAGGTGCAGGTGTTGGTGCAGGCGTTGGTGCAGGTGTGGGTGTAGGCGCGGCCGCGGGTGCGGGAACGAGGGCGACCACAGCTGGAGCAGCAGTCGAATCAGGGGCCAGGATCACTCGGCGTTCCGCCAACTCCGAGAGTTGGCCGCCTTCCATCTCAGCCTGGATGCCCACCGTGACAGGATGGGGTGGGAGATGCACGAGTACGGGAAAGGTACGAACGACTCCCTCCACCGAGTCCGTCGTCTGCTGGGACCGGAGGCCACGGCTGGGTGCTACCCGGGCCCCGTCCAGGAACACTCGAAATCCCTTCACCGGCTTGACCGGACCGTACGTCCGAACCGCGACCTGGAATGGGGTGGCGCCACTCGGGAGGGCGGCTCCTTCGAGGGGCGTAAGGATCTGGAGGATCGGCGGCAGGTCCTCTGTTCCGGGGAGGACCACCACCTGGGCCTGGGGGTTAACCTGCCCTGATTGGAGCCTCCTCAGGGCGACCGCTTCGTCCAGGCTGTCGAGGAGCTCTCCCATGAGTTCCGGCTTCCAGAAGTGATTGCGGAAGTGGCTGAGGGGGAAATGGTCCGCCGCCTGGTTCACCCGATTCACCTGCCAACCCAGAAGGCTCTCCCCCCCCAGGCTGGTGCAGAAATAACCGGAGGGGGTCCAGAGCACCCAACGCTGGTCCGCTGCCAGAAACAGACTCATGAGTTCCCGACCATCCGAGGTGCGATACCAGCGGAAGGTGCCATCGGCCAGCATGGCCACCACCACCCGGCCATCCGCGCGCTGGGTGAGGCCCCACACCGCTGCCGGGGCATGGTGCTTCCATCGTTCACTCCCCTGGGCCGTATAGGCCCTCAGGTACCAGTCCGTGCCGAGCAGGAAACCCGTGCCTCCGGGATCCACCGAAAGAGACCGCGAGGTTTCCGCGGGCTCCAAACTCAGGGGTGTTCCGTTCAAGACGGGGTGTTCTCCATCCTTCCACGCTTCCATCCGAAGGGACGGCGTCACCAAGCCGGATACCAACCCCGACGAAGCCTGTACCACTCCCAGCTCGGCGATGGAGAAGGCCAACCCTCCCCCGGTAGCTCCGGAGAGGGACACCTGCTCGCCCCTGGCATCCGTGCGGAACCCATCCCGGGCGGCCCGTAGGTCCGTTTGATGGATGGCCCGAGTCAGGAGGGGCCGGCCCTGGGCATCCAGAATGCCCCAGGCGGGGTCCTGAGCGGCGTAGGCCACCTCCCCACCGGGCAATGGCACCAGTTCTGACACGGTGGCCCGGGCGATGGGAGTCTCCGTGGCCGACCCCCGGCCGCCCAGGGTCCATGAACGCAGGACATTCCTTGAAACGGCGAAGTCCTCGCCTCCCGAACCCATCAGGGTCTGGCCGTCCAGGCTCCAGGTCACCAATCCGAGCTTCGACCCACCTTCCAGTGGAAGGAAGGCGAGGCTCAGGTCTGCGGTCTTGAGAACCTCCACCCTTGGGCTGTCCGCGTAGGCCACTGCCAGTTGGCTGCCGTCGGGGCTGAATGCGATGCCGAAGGGACCCCGCTCCGAGGTCTTCGCCTTGTTGATGAGCTTGAACCCTGCATCGTAGAGCCGGAGGAACCCGTCGTCGCCGGTGGCGGCATAGCGGCCCGTGCGGTCGAAAGCACCTCGGTAGCTGGGCTGGGCGTAATCGGTATCCTGGTGGAGCAGGGCCCCATCCGAGGTGCGCAGGACCCGCAGTCCCAGGTTGCCCCCCAGGTGGGCCACGAGTCGCTGGCCGTCGGGGCTGAAAGCCAGGAAGTTGACCACCTGGGGGCCCACCTCGAAGATGCGCATGAAGGAGCCTGTGGAGGTATCGACCAGCAGGATCCGGTGCCCCCCAGTTCGGCTGTCCCGGGTCCAGCCCCCTAGAGCCGCCGTCCTGCCATCGGGGGACAGGGCCGCCGCATACAGCATCCCCACCTTCCCGTCCTCAACTGTGGGGCGGATGGTCCTGAGCAGGCGCCCCGTCGACCGCTCCCAAAGACGGGCGGTCTTGTCTTCGGAGGCCGTCAGGGCCAGCTGCCCATCCTGACTAAAGGACAGGGCGCGGATGGCGGCCGTGTGGAGCCCCGTCTCCAGGCGGAGCACTGGCGTGGAGTGGAGCGCCGCTGGGGCCGGGGATGGCGCGATGGAGCTCTCCTGTTCCCGCGTAACTGGCACCTGCACCACAGGCACGTGGACCGTGATGTTCACCACCGGCGCGAGGAGGGGCGCGGGAACCGGGACCTGGGGAGGCAATGCCCCCCCCGCCGCTGGGGTCAAGGCACCCTTCAGCACCTGGTCGTAGGGCCGCCAGCGCATCTCCTTGAGCTGGGTCATCAAGGCTCCGCGGCGGACCTTGGCCTCCTCCCGGCGGCGACCGATCCACTCACCCATCCACCCGATGAAGCTGGGCAACCGCTCGGCCACGGCCAGCACCAGCGGTGCGATTTTCGCTTGCCCCTGCCCCTGGCAGTCCGCCCCGTCGAGATAGGCCAGCAAGTCATCCACGGCCTTCTGGGAGGTCCTGAGCTGTTCCCGGTAGGCCTTCTCCCCCCGCATCTCATCCTGGCTGAGATCGAGGATCAGCTGGTCCAGGAACCCGTTGCTGGCCTCCCGGGCGGCCCGATAGCGTTTTTGCGACTCCTGAAGCTTGGGGCTGCGATCCGGGCAGGTGATTGCGGTCTGCCGAAGGGCCTCCTCCGCTGAGATGCGTCGACTCGACAGCGTGGCCAGCAGCTCGTGCAGCGAGGGTCCAGCCGCCATGGAAGCCGTCGATACCGCCAGGATGCAGGACACAGTGCGAAGGAGATGCGGCATGGTTCACCCGATAGGCCCCCGGATGGGGTAGATACGTTGGACTGCAGGTGATTCAGACGGTTCCATCAAGGGCATTCGGCCCAGCCTCATGAAAACCCCAGGGACTAAGGCGTGAAGGTCACCTTCATCACCCCGTTGGCAGTCGTGACGTATAGGTTACCGTTAGGACCAACGGCGATACCTTGAGGAAGAGTCAAGGCTCCGTAGTTCGAAGGGAGTGGCAAATCCACGCCACCACGTAGAAGCCCTGGGCGGTTGATGCCGGCGGTAATGTCACCGAGGATTGTCCCGGTAAAGCCATCAGGTGTGACCATACGGATGGCATTGTTATATTCATCTGTAACATAAACATTATTATTGGCATCAACGGCCACACCGGTCGTCCCGTGAAACAACGCTGCACTGGCTGTGCCATCGTTATAGCCAAACCCCAGATACATTCTTGCTCCAGATAATGTGCTCACGACCCCATCAGGGGTGATTTTTCGTATACCCATATCCCAATAGTCACCGACATAGAGATTTCCGGTGGTGTCTATGGCAATGCAGCGGGTCCAGTTGAAAGTAGCCACTGTTCCTGGACCGTCAATTGGAATGCTACTCCAAGCTCCTGATCCCGCGAATGTTGTCACGAGTCCTGAAGGTGTAATTTTTCGAATGATGGAATTGGCTCCGTCTGCAACGAAGATGTTTCCTGCAGCGTCAACCACAACCCCGCATGGATTATAGAAGCGAGCTGC
>SESG01014573.1_pt1 | contig 10619 bp, 9 predicted proteins | sample 3171421 | NCBI WGS metagenome assembly SESG01 (sample SAMN10866946, study PRJNA518727) | freshwater metagenome | biome: subpolar coniferous forest; feature: holomictic lake; material: water; isolation source: holomictic Lake 227, 6 m and 8 m depth | place: Canada: near Kenora, Ontario | collected... | reverse complement strand
AGCCAGCAAAAAGAAAAGAATAGAATAGTCACGATCTCGCCTAAAGGTATTTCGATAACTTTGCAAAGAGGCGGCACTTAGTCCTTTCAATTGTGGGTCGATACCAGCTAATCCAGTGGTATCATTATGAAACTCTGCATTGTACTTGGCTTCGTAAGCGTATTTCGTTTTTTTATACCAATCATTATTATATACAAATAAGCCAGCTGGTATAGCCAAAGCCCCATAAACTAATGGGATTTTCCAATACTCTCTGTTATACCCTTGACCCCATCCTGGAATAATGGCTGATCTTCTGGTAGCTTTTCTTGGATCGTGTTTTTTAACCAAACTATCTGTAGCTGATTTTTTTAAAGGATCCTTTGACAAAGACTTCACAGAATGGGTGGGAGTGATGCTCGTGTCGATCTGAGCCGAGGATTTACCCAGCGCAACTGTAACCAAAAGAATTATCAAGATGACGCGAACAAATTTCATGTACAATTAACTGACTGTAACATTCATAGCTTCCAGAATTTTATTCAGTTCTTCCAAAGAATAATATTCTATACTGATGCTACCATAGCCTTTTTTATTATGAGCCATTTTTACTTTAGTACCAAAATGTGAGGCTAAATTATCTTCTATTTTTTTATAGGTAGGGGGTAGGTCAGACTTTAGTGAAGGTTTAACAGCTCCCACTTTATCTGCTTTATACATTTTGCGAACCAACTCTTCAGTTTGGCGAACGTTTAATCCCTTGCTTTGAATCTCTTTGAAAACAAAAAGTTGTTTATCAATGGTATCAATATTAACCAACGCTCTTGCATGCCCCATGCTCAAACTGCCATTACGAACTGCAAGCTGAATATCTGGTGGCAATTTTAATAAACGAATATAATTGGTTACGGTACTTCTTTCTTTGCCCATGCGCTCTGCTACTTGCTCTTGCGTATAGTCCAATTCTTCCATCATGCGTTTATAGCTCAACGCTACTTCCATTGCGTTTAGATTCTCTCTCTGTAAATTTTCTAATAAAGCTAATTCAAGTAACTGTTTGTCATTCGCCTGACGGATATATACAGGTACATCTTTTAAACCTGCAATTTTGGAAGCCCTAAATCTTCTTTCACCTGCAATCAGTTGAAATTTTCCATTTGCAAGTTTTGAGACTGTTAACGGCTGAATAATATCATGCAGCTTAATAGAGGCCGCCAACTCATTCAAAGAAGTTTCATCAAAATCTCTTCTTGGCTGTTTTGGATTAATAAGAATTTCAGTAATTGCCAAACGATTGGTGCTAGTTACTTCCTCCACTACTTTGGGTTTAAGACCACCTTCTGTATTCTTTAAATCCGCATCAATATTTTGCAAAAGCGAACGTAGTCCCTTGCCTATTAAATCTTTATTTTGTTTCGGTGTACTCATGTTTCAATTCTAATTTGTAGCAATAGTTCTGGTGTAGAAACTATTCTAAGATTCTTTCTTCATTACTCATTTTAGTGAGTCCATTATTTTGTAAAACCTCTTTTGCAAGATTTAAATAGTTCACAGTTCCTTTACTCTCTGCGTCATATAAAATAACAGGTTTACCCACGCTCGGTGCTTCACTTAATCTTGTATTTCTATGTATGATTGTAGAGAAAACCATATCATCAAAATGCCTTCTCACTTCACTAACCACCTGATTGCAAAGACGTAAACGTCCGTCATACATGGTCATTAAAATTCCTTCTATTTTCAATTCAGGGTTTAACCTGTTTTGCACAATTTTAATAGTGTTCAATAATTTTCCTAATCCCTCTAAAGCAAAAAATTCGCACTGAACCGGAACAATCACACTATCTGATGCAACTAAAGAATTAACGGTAATCAAACCGAGTGATGGAGAACAGTCGATAATGATAAAATCATATTTATCCCTTAAGACATCTAAGATAGACTTCATTACATTTTCACGATTCGGATAATTGATCATTTCAATCTCAGCGCCAACCAGATCAATATGTGAAGGAAGAAGATCAAGATTAGGAACATCAGTTTTTAAAATTACATCAGTTGCAAGTGTATTATTCACCATGCAATCATATAAGCTACTTGTAATATTATGCAAATCAAAACCTACACCAGTAGTGCTATTCGCCTGTGGATCTGCATCCACCAGCAATGTTCTATATTCCAAAACCGCCAGGCTAGCAGCTACATTAATAGCTGTAGTTGTTTTGCCTACTCCGCCTTTCTGATTGGCAACGCCAATAATTCTCGCCATAGTTATTCCGTTTATCCGCTATTGCAGATCGTATGATTAATTCGAATTCCTCTTATTTTCTATTGTACACCAATAAGCGGCAATAATAAGCCAAAAATACACTTTAGCATAGATTTAAAAACAATAATATCAGTTAGTTGTTAGTTTCGCGGGGGAAATGATTGTTAAGTCCTAAAAATATAAATTTTGTTTAATATAAAAAGAAGCAAATTTTATACAATAAAACCCATTTTCAATCGTCTACCCTTTAAACGAATAGAAGTATTATGAAAAATTCAGGTATGTGGTGGATCATTGCTGTAGTGATGTTATTATTAGACTTTTATGTCTATCAAGCTTTAAAAACGGTTACTCAAAATTCGACTGATAAAGCAAGACTATTGATACCTATTGGATATTGGGTGGTGTCGGGAGTTACCCTTTTGTTACTCATGTCGTTCCCTTATATTCAAGCACTTCAGACTTCTAAAATTTTCCGCAATTATATTTTTGCCATTTTATTAGGATTATTCTTTGCAAAATTGATCGCTTCGATTTTCTTTTTAACCGATGATGTAAGAAGAGGATCTGTTTTTATGTTGGGTAAAGTATTGCCAAGTACTGGTGCACAATTCATGGGTGAGGGCAATGCAATTCCCAGATCTATGTTTTTAAGTTGGCTTGGTTTAGGAATTGGCGGAAGTTTGTTTGGAACATTATTATATGGGTTTTCTAATAAGTATAACTATCAGGTGAAAAGGGTAAAGCTGGCGTATCAAAATTTACCAGCTGCTTTTAAAGGAATGAAACTGGTGCATATTAGTGATATACATAGTGGGAGCTTTCAAAATAAAGCAGCGGTGAATCATGGCGTGGATATGATCCTGAAAGAAAATGCTGACTTGATTTTGTTCACAGGTGATCTTGTGAATGATCGGGCAACAGAGATGTATGATTATATGGATGTTTTCGGCAGGCTTAAAGCACCCATGGGTGTATTTAGCACATTAGGTAATCACGATTATGGTGATTATGTTGCATGGCCTACACAGGAAGAGAAAAAACAAAATTTAGCAGATCTAAAAAAAGTACATCAGGATCTGGGATGGAAATTATTGATGAACGAACATGTTGTATTCAATCGGGCTGATGAACAAATAGCATTGTTGGGTATTGAAAACTGGGGTGCTAAAGGGCGCTTTCCTAAATACGGAAAGATGGCTGAAGCTTATCCTGGAACTGAAAATATTCCTTTCAAAATTTTAATGAGCCACGATCCTAGTCATTGGGACGCAGAAGTAAAAACCAAATACGCTGATATTGATTTAATGTTAGCTGGCCACACACACGGTATGCAATTTGGATTGGAGAATCCTTACTTTAAATGGAGCCCTGTTCAGTGGATGTACCATCAATGGGCGGGTTTATATGAAGATGGAAAACAGAAATTGTATGTGAATCGTGGCTATGGTTTTATTGGATACCCAGGAAGAGTAGGAATAATGCCAGAAATTACTGTGATTGAATTTGTATAATATTCTATTGCAACTTTCACACTTTTACATTTCATTTTAAATTGTTGGCACGGCATTAGTAGTTGTAATGGAAACTAGATACTATGAAAAAAATATTGTTAACATCGTTCGCATTCTTTGCGATATTAATTGCAGTAAACGCACAAGGTGGATTTAGATTGGGAATTAAAGGGGGTTTGAATTTAAATCAAATACAAGGAGTATCCTTTAATAACGGCTTTAATTACGGTTACCATTTAGGTGGATTCGCTGAAATTGATTTTACGAAAAAATTTGGGATTCAACCAGAAGTATTATGGAATCAATCTAATACCCAAGTGTCTGCCGAATTTGCAACTTTATACCCTACATTAACAAATCCAAATACTTTAAACCAGGAAGTGGTTCTGAATTATTTATCTATTCCATTATTATTACGCTATAATTTGGGAAGCATGTTCTCTATTGTTGCCGGACCACAATTTGGAATATTGATGAATAAGAATCAGAACCTTTTACAGAATGGACAAAAAGCATTTTCCGATGGCGACTTTTCTGCTGTTGCGGGAATACAGGTTAACTTAAAAACTTTACGACTCTATGGTAGATACAATATTGGTATGAAAAATATCAATCAGATCGATCAAAAAGATAAATGGACCAGTCAGCAAATCCAGCTGGGTGTTGGATTAAGATTATAATAGATTAATCCATGAAAAACCGAGGCATCCTTTTTGGATGCCTTTTTTTTGAATTAGACATTTTATTTTAATAGTTCTAAAGTGTTTATTTTGCATGAAAATTTTATTCATCCCATTTTAATGTGCTTACGTGAATACATTTTCTTACGACCAGCTTTATCAGTTTACACATGCAGTATTTCTTAAAATGGGTTGTTCCTTGCAAGATGCTACAACAGCTGCTACTGTTTTAATTTCTGCAGATCTTCGTGGTATTGATAGTCATGGTGTAGCAAGATTAAGTGGTTACTTAAGATTATGGGAAGCAGGCCGCATCAATACAAAACCAAATATTCGAGTAGTATACGAAACACAGTCTACAGCAGTTGTTGATGGGGATGCAGGTTTAGGATTAGTGGTTGCACCATTTGCGATGCAAGTGGCTATTGATAAAGCAAAAAATGTAGGAACAGGGTGGGTGAGTGTTAAGAATTCTAATCATTTTGGTATTGCAGGCATACACGCCATGATGGCACTGAAGGAAGAAATGATAGGAATGGCCATGACAAATGCATCTGCATTAGTAGCACCCACATTCTCGAATGAAAGAATGCTTGGCACCAATCCAATTGCTGTAGCTATACCTGCAAATGAACAACCTGCATTTGTAGCCGACTTCGCTACAACCACAGCTGCCAATGGAAAATTAGAAATTCTTCAAAGAAAAAATGAAGATATGCCGTTGGGATGGGCACAAGATCAAGAGGGTAATCCATCTATCGATGCTAATATATTAAGAAAACATGGCGCATTACTTCCTTTAGGCAGCGATCGTGAACACGGTAGCCATAAAGGATATGCATTGGGTAGTATTGTTGATATATTTTCTGCAGTGTTAAGTGGAGCTTCTTATGGACCCTGGGCTCCGCCATTTCCTGCTTATGTTCCCATGCCTGAAAATCAACCAGGACAAGGCCTTGGTCATTTTTTTGGAGCCATGCGAATTGATGCATTTCGACCTGCAGAAGAATTTAAATCACATATGGACAATTGGATTGAACGTTTTAGAAACGCAACACCTTCAGCAGGCAATGAACGAGTATTGATTCCCGGTGATCCCGAAAGAGAAATGGAAGCCATTCGTATTAAAGATGGGATACCTTTAGTGGGGCAAGTAGAAAAAGATTTACATGATATTGCAGAGAAGTTTAAAATAAAATTATAGCACATCAGCACATGAAAAAAGAGATCTGCTTTTTTTGTTTTTTATTTTTGCTATTAATTTTTTACGGATGTGTTTCCATGAAAATTAAAAACAATGATACCATCCTTCCTGATAAATCAAATAAAGAAACCAATCTCACCAAATATTTAGATGCAAAAAATTGGAATCGTTTATTTCCCAATAGATTTCATCTTTCAAAACTTTCAGATAGCAGTTTTAACGGATTACCAAAAAGAGAATTTTACAGTTTTGATGCATTTGTGGAGGCGGCAAAACTATTCCCTGTTTTTTTGAGTGAAGGGGGCGATACTTTACAGAGAAGAGAGTTAGCTGCTTTTCTTGCAAATATGTCGCACGAAACAAATGGTGGCTGGGATGATGCTCCAGGTGGGATGGAAAAATGGGGACTTTATTTTGTACAAGAAAAAGGATTCCCGAATAGTCAATTTAATTATGCAGATACAAGCAGAAAGAAATGGATACCTGTGGAAGGAAAATCATATCATGGAAGAGGCCCATTGCAATTAAGTTGGAATTATAATTATGGACAGTTTAGTGAAGCTTATTATGGCAACAAACAAATTTTATTAGACAATCCAGATCTGCTTTTAAAAGACTCCGTACTTTGCTTCGCCAGTGCCATCTGGTTTTGGGTACACGATCAATATCCGAAACCTTCCTGTCATGATATCATCACCGGCAAATGGGAACCTTCACCCAAAGATCTTGCAGGCGGGCGTTTGCCAGGTTTCGGTGCTGTGGTGAATGTAATTAATGGAGGCTTAGAATGTGGTGAGAACCATTCAGACCGTACCAAATACAGATATGCCTTTTACCAATATTTCTGCAACTATTTACATGTAGATCAAGGTCCCAATGCTGAATGTAGCAATCAAAAACCTTTTGGGAAATAGTTAGTGTTTTAATCCTAATTTTTTAATTTCTCGATTACTCAATTCTTTTGTTATTAATTCTGAAGGATGTATAATATCTGTATAAACAGAATATGCTGTTGCTAAATCAATATTGTTAGCGGAGAATACAAATCTTGGTTTTACTGTAAAATATTTTGTTTCAGATGTAGTTTTACTTTTTAAGTTGAGATAAAATACATCATATAACATTGTGTAGTCTTTTTCCTTTTTATCAAAAATTGCTAAAGGCTGCCCAGGAATTACTTTGTCGCCAATTTGTACCAGTAATTTTATAGCGTTTAAAATATTATATCGTGCAATGGTTCCATCAGCATGTTCCAAATAAATATTATTTCTTGTTTTGGTACTAAACACTTCATTTTCTTTTCTGGCTTCTGCATGATCTGTTGCTTCACATACAATGCCGGCTCTACTTGCACATATAGTATCTCCTAAAACATATTGAAATCCCATGGAGTAAAATTCATTATTACTTTTCCCAAAAAGATCGCCAATAAAATAAGTGCCAGAAGTTTTTATACTGCTACCCACAGTTTTTGGTAATAAATAGGGATACAACGAATCTACTTTCGAAATACTTTTACCCTGATAAACGGTATAACCATAACTAAGCATGAAATTGGTTGCATTCTCCATTTGTGTAATAGTTCCTATTTGTTGATTACCCATCATACTCACAGATGTTGTAAAATTATCTGAACCTTCGGCACACCTATAACCAACTATATTAGTAAAAGTAACAGTGCAGGTATAGGTTCCAGGTTGGGTTTTCTCAGCCATTAATCGAAGACCTTTTTTAAAGGTATCAGGCTCTGTATATATTCTAATTTGTTGTTGCGCATTTAAACGAAACCCTAAACTGCATATTATTATCACTAACCAAATGAATTTCATAAAAAATATCTATAACAAAAATTGAGAATTTCTATTTCAAATCAAATATATAATAAATTTATCAACTATTCTGAGTTGCCAATTCCGTTCATATTTTTGACTGTATCCTGTTATATTTGCAACTCAATTTAAAAGCACCACTAAAAAAGTTGCCGAATTCAACCAAAAAAATTGTAGTGAAATGAAAATAATGAAGTTTGGCGGAACAAGTGTAGGTAAGCCAGAACGAATGCAGCAGGTATCTCAGTTGATCACCAAAGATGCAGAATCGAAGATTGTTGTTTTAAGTGCATTGAGTGGAACCACTAACGCTTTGGTTGAAATCAGTAATAGTTTAGCAGAAAGCAATCGCGAAGCCGCAAAACTTAAGATTGATACATTGGAAGCACATTACCGCCAATTTGTATTGGATCTGGTAAAGCAGGAAGCAAATCGTGCTAAGGCAAATAGTATTGTATCAGAGCATTTCGAATTTCTAAATATTATTCTTAGAATTTCATTTAGTGAAGCATTGAACAAAGATATTCTTGCCCAAGGAGAATTGATGAGCACTAAATTATTTTGTGTTTATTTAGAAGAGCAGGGAATCGATCATTTGTTATTGCCGGCTTTGGAATTTATGGTGATTGATGCGAATGAAGAACCCAATTTTCCGCTGATACGAACAAAGCTTACAGCAATACTTGCAGAACATAGGGATAAGAAAATTTTTATTACGCAAGGATATATTTGCCGCAATGTTCGTGGTGAAGTGGATAATTTAAAACGGGGAGGAAGTGATTACACTGCATCATTAGTAGCTGCTGCAATCAATGCAAGTGTTTGTGAAATATGGACCGACATTGATGGTATGCACAATAACGATCCTCGTATCGTTAGTAAAACTGTTGCCATTGAACAATTAAGTTTTGACGAAGCTGCAGAGTTGGCATATTTCGGAGCAAAAATTTTACATCCAACATGTATCTGGCCCGCACAACAAGAAAACGTACCTGTTAAATTGTTGAATACCATGCAACCAGAAGCTGCAGGTACTGTGATTACCAAAGAGGCAGGAAGCGTTGGGGTTAAAGCTGTAGCTGCAAAAGACGGAATCATCGCGATTAAAATAAAAAGTAGCCGGATGTTATTGGCTTATGGTTTCTTGCGTAAAATTTTTGAAGTGTTTGAAAAATATCGCACGTCTATCGATATGATTACTACTTCTGAAGTTGCAGTATCTGTAACCATTGATTCAGACATTTCACTTGCTGAAATTATAAAGGAACTGGAACCATTTGGTACAGTAGAAGTTGAAAAAGATCAATCCATCGTTTCTATCGTAGGCAACGAAATTGCAAAGACCGATGATGTATTGATGAAGTTATTTGATGCCATTCGTGAGATTCCAGTAACAATGGTGAGTTACGGAGGAAGCCCCCATAATATTTCTTTATTAGTTCCAAAAGAATACAGAACTAAAACTTTACAATTATTGAATAGCGGTTTGTTTGGATTATAGAATAATTCAAAAGTAAAAATTCAAAATATTTGAAATATAAAAAAAGGCAGCCTAAACTTAGACTGCCTTTTTACTTTTGAATTTTTACTTTTTACTTTTGAATTATATAATCAACAACGCATCTCCATAACTGAAGAATCGATATTTATCTTTAATCGCTTTCTTATAAGCTTCAATAGCTAAATCATATCCAGCAAAAGCACAAGTCATAATTAATAAACTTGTTTTTGGAAGATGGAAGTTAGTAACCAAACTATCAGCCACATTAAAATTATAAGGTGGGTGAATAAAGTGATTGGTCCATCCTTCACTAGGCTTCAACATTTTCTGAGCGGTAAAGCTACTTTCCATAGCACGCATAGTTGTAGTGCCAATTGAACAGATTCTTTTTCCGTTTTGTTTTGCCTTGTTTACAATATTGCAAGCTTCCTCATTGATCTGATAATATTCAGCATCCATTTTGTGTTTGCTAAGATCTTCAACCTCAATTGGACGGAATGTACCCAGACCCGTATGCAAAGTAACTTCTGCAAAACGAATACCAATAATTTCGCAACGCTTGATCAATTCTTTCGAAAAGTGCAAACCTGCAGTAGGAGCGGCAACTGCACCTTCGTGCTTTGCATAAACTGTTTGGTAGCGTTCTTTATCTTCTTCATCTGGCTTACGCTTGATGTATTTAGGCAATGGTGTTTCTCCTAAAAATTCTAACATTTTTTTGAAGCTCTCATCATCATCATCCCATAAAAAACGAATGGTACGGCCACGGCTGGTAGTGTTATCAATTACTTCTGCAACAAGCTCTTCATTGTCTCCGAAATATAATTTGTTTCCTACACGAATCTTTCTTGCGGGATCAACGATTACATCCCATAAACGGTTGGGCTTATTTAATTCGCGCAATAAAAAAACTTCAATCTTAGCACCTGTTTTTTCTTTACGGCCATACATTCTTGCCGGAAAAACTTTGGTGTTATTAACCACAAACACATCTTTGTCATCATAATACTCTAAGATGTCGCGGAAATGTTTGTTCTCCATATGCCCTGTTTTTCGATCTACAACCATCATTCGGCTGTCTTCTCTTTTTTTGGTAGGGTTCTGGGCAATAAGGTTTAACGGAAGGTCAAACTTGAACTGTGATAATTTCATGTGTCTATTCTATTTTTAAATGATAGCCACATTCAGTCGTTATCCCACCGGGTGGGATGCACTAACTTCATGTTACGGCATGAATTTTGGAAGTTGGCAAAGGTAAGGTTTAATCCCGTTTAAACCTTTTTTTAACAAGATCAACAGGTATTTTTTACACGTTGATGCTATTTATTGACAGCCTTTCACCTAAATTTGCGCTTACATTTGTTAGTTTAAGGAAAGGGACAGAAAAAATATATATATGATTCGACAATTTTGGTGGAAAGCATTGGCAATCGTTCTTTTAATTTATACCTGCACCTATGGGTTTTATGTAAAAATCCCTAAAATGGACGATCGGATGCAGGAGTCTGTCCGAAATTTCTTCTTCCATGTTCCCATGTGGTTTGGGATGATGGTTTTATTATTTGTTTCTGTTTATTATGCAGTCAAATATTTACGAACTCCTAATCCGGTTTACGATTTCTATTCCAATGCCTTTGCCGCAA
>SESG01007119.1_pt1 | contig 10624 bp, 8 predicted proteins | sample 3171421 | NCBI WGS metagenome assembly SESG01 (sample SAMN10866946, study PRJNA518727) | freshwater metagenome | biome: subpolar coniferous forest; feature: holomictic lake; material: water; isolation source: holomictic Lake 227, 6 m and 8 m depth | place: Canada: near Kenora, Ontario | collected... | reverse complement strand
GTATCCTTGTCGTATCGCACGCCTTCGACAAGGATACCCATGCCTCGCTACGAGACTCGCCGCTGGGAAGCCAGCCCGGACGACATCGCCGGGCTGGACGTCGCCCTGCCCGCCACCGTCACGGCTCGCATCTCCGAGGCCGAGCGGGCCATCCAGTCCCTCAACCAGCCTTTCCTCGCCCACCAGCTCGGCGCCCTGGCGCCGTGCCTCCTGCGCGCCGAGTCGGTCGCCAGCTCGTGGATCGAGGGGCTCCAGATCTCGCAGCGCCGGCTCGCCCGTGCCGAGGCGGGCGGGGACGAGGCGCGGGACGACACGGCGAGGGCCGTCCTCGGAAACATCGCGGCCATGGAGTGGCTCGTCGGGCTCGCCGACGGCGGCCGGCCGCTTCGTCGCAAGGACCTGCTCGGCGTTCACAAGACGCTCATGGACCTGACGCCCGACCCGTCCGGAGCCGGGGAGCTTCGGGCCAAGCAGAACTGGATCGGCAGCAACCCCTACTCGCCGGCCGATGCGGACCACGTCCCGCCGCCACCGGAATACGTGGCAGGGCTCATCGACGACCTTCTCCGGTTCTTGAACCGCGACGACCTCTCGCCGGTCTTCCAGGCCGCCGTGGCCCACGCCCAGTTCGAGGCCATCCATCCCTTCGCCGACGGCAACGGCCGTACGGGCCGGGCGCTCGTCCACTTCATCCTCCGGCGCCGCGGACTGGCACCGCGCTTCGTGCCGCCCGTCAGCCTCGTCCTGGCAACGCACAAGGACGCCTACATCCGCGGGCTCGACCGCTACAACACCGGGGGCACGGCCGGCCTGATCGATTGGCTCGACGTCTTCGGCTGGGCCATTCAAAAGGCCGCGAGACGCTCGGAGCGACTCGCCGACGAGGTGGTGAAGCTCCAGGCCTCCTGGCGCGAGCGGGCCGGGAACCCCAGGACCGACTCCAGCGCGGAGGCGCTCATCGGGGCGCTCCCGGCGAGGCCGTTCCTGACCTCGGCCACCGCCGCGGAGCTGACGGGGCGCTCCCTTCAGGCCAGCAACGTCGCGCTCACGGAACTGGAGGCCGCGGGGGTGCTGAAGAGCGTCTCGGCCGGCCAGCGCCGCCGCGCCTTCGAGGCGCCCGAGCTGCTGGCACTCCTGAACGCCTTCGAGCGCGACCTCGCGGTGCCTGAGGGAGAGTCGAAACCCGAGTTTGAAAAGGCGCCCAACAGCTAGGCACGTGTTTCCCGTGTTACGGCGGGATCTTGGATGCACTTCGGCTGAAACGGTCGTGTTACTAGGTTTCCCTGACCCAAATCAAGTCCCGGGGGCGGACTCGATGACGTGGAAGCGCTTCGGCAGGGACACGCCGAGCTGCTGGAGCAGCGCGACGGCCTCCTCGCGCACCTCGGTGGTCTGCCGGACTTGAGCTGCCGCCAGCAGTCCTCGACCCGCAGGAACTGCTTGTACCCGAGGGCGAGATCCTCGGCGCCTACCTCGGCGGGGAGCTTCTTCCGGGGACGGCACGGGATCCCGCATCGGCGCCTCGTGAGACAATCCGCCCATGCGCAAGGTACGGAACTTCATCGACGGAAGGCAGAGCGACGCCCGGGACGGGCGCACGTCGCCCATCATCGACCCGGTCAACGGCGCGGAGTACGGCACGGCGCCGCTGTCGTCGGCCGCCGACGTAGACGACGCCATGAAGGCAGCCTCCTCCGCCTTCGAGCAATGGCGCGAGACCACGCCGTCGGAGCGGGCCCGGGCGCTCCTGCGTATCGCCGACGCCCTGGAGCAGCGCGCGGACGAGCTCGTCGCCCTCGAGGTCGAGAACACCGGGAAGCCAATCGCCTTGACGGCGAGCGAGGAGGTCCCTCCGCTCCTCGACCAGCTCCGGTTCTTCGCCGGCGCGGCTCGCTTGCTGGAGGGCAAGGCCTCCGCCGAGTACATGCGCAACATGACGTCGATGATCCGGCGGGAGCCCGTGGGCGTGTGCGCACAGGTCACCCCGTGGAACTACCCGATGTTGATGGCGGTCTGGAAGTTCGCCCCCGCGCTGGCCGCCGGGAACACGGTGGTCCTGAAGCCGGCCGACACGACCCCCGCGTCCACCGCCTTCCTGGCCGAGGTGGCGGCCGAGTTCCTGCCCGCCGGGGTGTTCAACGTGGTCTGCGGCGACCGCGACACGGGCCGCGCCATGGTGTCCCACGACGTTCCCTCCATGATCTCGATCACCGGTTCGGTCCGGGCCGGCATGGAGGTGGCCGGGGAGGCGGCGAGGAGCCTGAAGCGCGTTCACCTCGAGCTCGGCGGCAAGGCCCCCGTGATCGTGTTCGACGATGCGGACGTCGGCGCGGCCGCGTCCGCCATCGCCACCGCGGGGCTCTTCAACGCGGGCCAGGACTGCACGGCGGCCACCCGCGTGCTGTGCGGCCCGCGCATCCACGACGAGTTCGTCGCAACCCTTTCCGCTGCGGTCGCGGCATCGAGGACCGGTCGGCCCGACGAGGAGGGCGTCCTGTACGGCCCGCTGAACAGCGCCACCCAGCTGGCGAAGGTATCCGGGTTCGTGGACCGCCTGCCCGACCACGCCCGGGTGGTCACCGGCGGGTCGCGCCAGGGGACGGCGGGTTACTTCTACGCGCCCACCGTCGTCGTCGGCCTGGAGCAGGACGACGAGATGGTCCAGGAGGAGATCTTCGGCCCGGTCATCACCGTGCAGCGGTTCTCCGACGAGGGAGAGGCGCTGCGCTGGGCCAACGGCGTCGTGTACGGACTCGCGTCGTCGGTCTGGACCCGCGACTTCGGCCGCGCCATGCGGACGGCGCGCAAGCTCGACTTCGGCTGCGTGTGGATCAACACCCACATCCCGCTCGTGGCCGAGATGCCCCACGGCGGTTACAAGAAGTCGGGCTACGGGAAGGACCTCTCGACCTACGCGCTCGACGACTACACGCGCATCAAGCACGTGATGGCCAACCTCGACAGCTGATCAGCGGGCCTCCAGGGCCTTCCGCGCCGCGGCGAACGCCGTCTTCAGCGTCCTGCGGATGAACTCGAGCTCCTCCTCTCCGGCCACGAGCGGCGGCGCCAGGACCACCACGGGGTCGGCGCGGTCGTCCGTGCGGCAGATGAGACCGGCCTCCTGGAGCATCGGGGAGAGGGTTCTGCGAAGGAGCCACTCGCTCTCCCCGGACGTGAAGGTCTCCTTCGTCTCCTTGTCGCGCACCAGCTCGGCCGCCCAGAGATACCCGCACCCCCGCACGTCGCCGACGAGCGGCATCGTCCCCACGTCGCGCATCACGTCGGCGAAGAGAGCCTCGTGGCGGCGCACGTGGCCGCAGATGTCCTCGCGCTCCATCAGGTCGAGGTTCGCCAGGGCGACCGCACAGCTGACGGGATGGCCCCCGAAGGTGAGGCCGTGCAGGTACGTGAGGCCCGGGTCCTCCACGAATGGGGCCGCGATCCTGTCGCTCACGATCACGCCGCCGAGCGGCGCGTACCCGCTCGTCACCCCCTTCGCGAAGGTGATCATGTCGGGCCGGCTCCCGAACCGGTCGCACCCGAACATGTGGCCGAGCCGGCCGAACCCGCAGATCACCTCGTCGGCCACCAGCAGAACCCCGTGGCGGTCGCAGATCTCGCGAACGCGCTGCCAGTAGCCCGGCGCCGGCACCAGCGCCCCGCCGCTGTTCTGCACCGTCTCCAGGACGACCATGGCGACGGTCTCCGGACCCTCGGCGAGGATGCGTCGCTCCAGGTCGTCGGCGCACGCGAGCGTGCAGTCCGGCGACCCCGCGCAGTCCGGGCACCGGTACCGGTTCGTGTTGCGCACCTTCACCGCGGTGGGCAGGAGCGGCTCGAAGGGCTCGCGGAGCGCGGGGATCCCCGTGATGGACAGCGCACCGAGCGACGTGCCGTGGTAGGCGAGGTTGCGGCTGACGATCTTGCGGCGCCTCGGCTGGCCGATCGCGGCGAAGTACTGCATCGCCAGCTTCCAGGCGGACTCGACCGCTTCCCCGCCGCCGGTGGTGAAGAAGCTCCGGTGGAGGTCGCCCGGCGCCATCCCTGCCAGGCGGGCGGCCAGCCGCACGGCCGGCTCGGTGCCGAAGCTCCACAGCGGGAAGTAGGCGAGTTCCTGCGCCTGCCGGGCGGCCGCCTCGGCGAGTTCGCGCCGGCCGTGCCCCACGTTCACCGCGAAGAGCCCGCTCAGGCCGTCGAGGTACCGCTTGCCCGCGTCGTCCCACACGTAGGCGCCCTCGCCGCGCACGATGATCGGGAGCCCGACCCGCTGCACGGAGGCCAGGGAGGTGAAGTGCCCCCACAGGTGGCGCCGGGCCAGGTCGTCGAGGGGCGTATTCACCGATCCACCGTCTCCGTGGGAGCGCGAAGGGTCACGCGGGCCGCCTCCGAAGTGCGTACGTGACGGCGGCGAGCACGAGGGCGCCCGCCACGCCGGACAGCCCGTCGGCGACGAGCATGGCCGTCCGGCCGTGGTGGTTGGACACCCAGCCGTCCAGATAGGCCACGAAGAGGTACGGGACGTTCGCGAGCGCGGCGAGGATGTTGTACTTGGTCGCCGCGGCGCCCCTGCCGATGATCTCCAGCACGAAGGCCGCGAAGGTCGCGTAGACAAGGCCATTCGCGAAGTTGTAGGCCAGGACCGAGACCACGAAGGCGGCCGGCGTGCGCGGCAGCCCGGCCATGGCGAAGGCGGCGGCGGCCACGGCCAGCCCCGCGACGATGTAGGCGGTCCGGCGAGGCATGGAGTCGGAGAGGCGCCCGCCGACGAGCGACCCGAGGACGGAGATGACGCCCGACGCGACCCCGGTCGACGTGGCGACCAGCGCCGGCGAGGCGCGCCAGTCGGGGGAGATGGCCGCGAAGAGATTCGCGGCCGCACCCATTCCGAGCGGCAGGGCGCAGACCACGAGCCCCAGCTGGCCGCTGCGGGAGCGCAGGATGGAGAGGACCTCCGAGGAGAGATCCCGCGCGGCCTTCCGGAGACCCTCGCCGGCGTCCCGGCGAGGCGGGAAGCGGACGAAGGCGAGCGGCAGGCTGCAGGCGAGCAGCACGACCGCCAGCAGGGAGGCGGCGGCGGGCACGCCCGTGCGTTGCGCGAGGGCGAGGCCGGTCCCCCCGAAGGCGATGCCCCCGGCATTGCCCGCCTGCATCCAGCCCGCCACGCGACCGAGCTGGGTGGGCGGCGTGCGCTCCGCCACGAGCGACTCGGTCGCCATGGCCACGATCGTCGATGCCACCCCCGCCACGAGGGCCAGTGCCCGGAGCACGCCGAGGCTCTGCGGCCCCATGGGGACGATGCCCATCGCCCCGAGGCCGGCGGACGCGACCACGTTGGCGGCGAGGTGCCAGCCGCGCTGCGTGCCCAGCCAGTCGATGGCGGGGGCCCACACGAACTTCCAGATGTGGGGCATGAGCCAGATCGCAAACAGCCCCGCGACGTCCCCGTCGGAGACGCCGGCCCGCCCCGCGAGGCCACCGACGGTCACCGCGACGAACGCACCGCCGGCCCCGTACGGGAGAAAGAGGAAGAGGTAGAAGAACGCCGGCGGGACGAGGTGGAGCGTATCGGGCGGGGCCGTGGCCGCGCGCGGCGTCGCGTCCCTCGGTGTCTCCCACATCCTGGCGTTCCCTTCTCGTGGGTCCGGCCGACGAAGGTAGCCCATCGGGGATCGGGAAGCGACCGCGATCCGGCGACGGAGCCCTCTTCGGTCAGCTCCACGGGAACGGGCACGACACCGAGGCCGAGCAGGTCGCCGAGGCGTAATCCCATGCCCATGCCCCAGACCGACGGGCTTTACGTGCCCGTCTCGCAGATCAAGGCGTGGCTCCTATGTTCGCGGCCATTTGAACTCCGCCATGCGGCAGCGTGGCGCCACGCTCGAGGAGGCGGCTGAGAAACTCGGCCTCTCCATCAGCACGGTGTTCTCCTGGCTGAAGGCTCTTGGGCTCTAGCTTGCGGACCGAGCTGGCGGGCTAGCCCTGCGATCGCTTCTGCAGCGCTACCTGCGAATCGCCGAACCTCGACTTCGAGATCGTCGTGCGCCTCGACGTCTCGCCAGTATCGCTCGGCCCAGCGAGCCGCTTCAGGCCACACATCCATCGTGGCAAGAGTCGGTGATGCCGGAGCGAATGGGCGGGTTCCCACGACGTCGCCGGACGGGGCCAGGGTCATCGGCAGCATGTCGTACGCCGGAGCGAGCCGCAGTGCACCGTCACCCGAGACAAAGAATGTCAGGTTTCCGAAGTGGCGGTCGGTATTCCCGATGAGTTGACCAAATACGTCGAGCCAGCGTACGCGGGAGGCGTCCTCGGACGACAACGAGAACGGCTTCTGCTGAAGGAACGGAATCGCCGCAGTCCAGGAGCTCGGGCTCCCGAAGTACTCGTTGTTCAGTGCACTCAGCGACAGCACGGCTCGTCGACCGCGAACCCCCACCCTGTCGAAGCGCTCAACTTCGAAGAACCGCCAGCCCTCGATGTCCATGCACTTCGCAGGCGATGCAGCGCGGCCAGCTGCGGTGACAGTTTCGAGCGCCTTCCACTCGCACCAAAGAAGGTCGCGCCAGCGTCGAATGGCTCCGGATTCGGCCTGTGCAGCGTACTTCACGAGCACGTGCCGGCCTTGCGAAAGTGTGCCGAACTTCGGGCGCTCACCGCCGGCGGATGAGCCCGCTGCTTCGATCGCGGAACGGCGGGCAAGCCTGGGGTAGGCTTCCGGCTCGATGTCGTTCTGGACTTGCTTCATGAAGCGATTCAGGGATTCGTCTCCAACGATCAAGTCCCCGACGCAGTCTTCGCCGCGCATGGCAAGGGCCACCAGGCGGTTGTCATCTGACCAATCAGAAATGCTGGGCGGAAGGCGGAGTTCTGGGAATCGCGCCGAAAATGCGCGCCCCAAGTAGCCTTGCGGCGACATGTCCACGAGAGCTGGAGGTAGGCCCTCCAACAGCCTGCCCCCGCCACCTCGCTCCCAGAATGTCCGGTGGCCCCAGAGAAGGCGAAGTTGCCCTGTCGCGTGGACTACTCCTTCTGTATCCACTCTGTAGATGGGCAGTTGCCGCCCGAGCCCTTCAAGAAGTCGGGTCCGCGCGTACCGGGTCGCTCTCGTCTTCCCGATTCGGAAGACGGTCTCGCCCGCCTCGGCAACCAGATGCGCCAACGTTGGAGGCGAGACTCGCAGCTCCCCACGCAGGGCAGCGGGGCGGGCGATGCCAGCCACCGAGAGCGCGCTCAGAAGGTCTTCTACTCGTGCCACACTGCTAATGAAATAACTAACGAATCTTGGATTGTCAACACCAGCAATACCGGCCGGTTGTGGCATAACACCAGGATCATCATCTAACGAATCCTCTAACTAGATTGTTACCAAGAATAAAGCTGAAGCGCCTCCCTCGAGATGGACGCAGTCCAGAGCCGTGCAGCCCTCAGGCCGCCGCCCTACAGTGCCCCGCTCGGACCCGTGTCTGGGCTGGCCCTGCTACTTCAGGCGCGCATCCCAACCTTCCGGCGTCGCCCTTCACCGCTTCGCAGGCTCCTCGGGGCTTCACCCCTACTGTCCTGCTTCGCCGCTCACGGGAACTGGGCGTTTCCACCTCCGCACTCAGCCAGTCCGTCCGGCAGCTCGAGGCCCGTCTCGGGACCACGCTGCTCACACGGACGTCGCGGTCGGTCGCGCCCACGGACGCTGGGCAGCGCCTTCTCGAACACGCTGGGGCCGCGGTGGACCAGGCGCTGGAGTCGCTGAAGACGGTGACTGCCCAGCCCGGCGAGGTGACTGGCCGGGTCCGGCTCTCGGTGCCGACCCTCGCGGTGCCGCTCGTCCTCGCTCCCCTGCTTCCTCGGTTCGCCGAACGCCATCCGAAGGTGGAATCGATTCGTCAACATCGTGGCCGAGGGCATCGACGCCGGTATCCGCCTCAGCGAGTCCATCGAGCGCGACATGGTCCAGGTGCGGCTGACCGGGCCGGCCCGCTTCGTCGTGGCGGCCGCCCCCTCCTACCTCGAGCGGCATGGCGCCCCGCAGAGCCCCCAGGACCTCCTCCAGCACGACTGCGCGGCATCCGCGTGTCGGCGGGCGGCTCGTCTACGCGTTCGAGCCACACATCGCGGACGATCTGCGCCGCGGACGCTTGCGCCTCGTTCTCGAGCCGTACGCGGCGGCCGTGCCGGGGTTCTTCCTGTACTTCCCCAGCCGGGCGCAGGTATCGCCCGCGCTACGGGCGTTCGTGGATGTAGCTCGCGAGTTGGCGCCGCAGGCGAAGCGGCCGAAGAGTTGAGCAGCGACCCCCACCTCTGCGACGTTCTGGCCCAGGACCGGCGTGAGGTTCTCGTCGATGAGGAGCTTCACCCTTCACCGCGAACGAGCTGGAGCCGCTTCGGGCGCCCCCGGGGACGCCCCAGCGCGACGAACATCCTGGCGAACTCGACGTCGTCCGCCTTGAGCGCCGGGTAGTCCTGCAGGATCTCCACAGTGGGCTCTCTTGCCGCTCGGCCCCCGACAAACCGCACCGAGATGCGCGTTCCCTCGAAGATGGGCTCTCCAGAAAGGGTGTCGGCTCGCGACACCGCCCGGGCCCTGCCGCGCTCGAAGAGGGTCACGCGAGCCTCGACACGCTTCACCAGGTCGGAGATCGGCAGGATGACCGGGACGCCGCCCTCGAGCACCAGCCGCTGGGACTCACGCCTCCAGCGGCCTCGGCGCGCGGCACCCCGGGCGAGGAGATCGAACAGGTCCCGGCGATCCTTGCGGGGGAGCTCGATGGGCAACTCGGCGACCAGGCAGAAGTAGACCAGCTCCTGGGGGGAGAAGCGCCTCGCCCCCGCGGCGGTCCTGGAGGCCCGGACGACCTGGGAAGCGAGTTCGTGCCGGATCACCTTTTCCGTCACTCCCGACAGCACGGCCGCCTCCTTCAGGCTCAGGCCGCTGGACGATTCGCGAGCAGGGATCGTATTCATGACCACACTTCGGTCATGTTTATACTGGGCGGGCGGTCGCGGCGCAAGGAGGAGACGGCCAGGGTGGAACGCGCCGCGCGTCCGGACACGGGGAGCAACGGACAGCGCCTCGTTCCCCTCGACGCCGAGCGACAACCAGCCCGCCTACCTTGCGAGCAGCCTCTCCAGGAGCGGCTTCAGCGCTGGAACGTCCACGGTCGCGGTCAGCCAGACTGTCGTCACGTCGATGCCGAAGTACTCGTGTGCGGCGATGTTGCGCATCCCCTTCATCTTGCGCCAGGGGATCAGCGGATCCATCGCCTTGACGTCGTCCGGCACGTGGGTGACGGCCTCCCCGATGACGACCAGGGCGAAGCACACGGCTTCCACCGTCTTCTCGTCGCGCGCGAAGCGTGCTTCCTGAAGGCCCGCCGTGTACCGGTGGATCCGCTCCACTGCGGCCAGGATGTCGGTGATGCGAAGGCGCCAGTCCCTAGGCGGCACGGACCGCCTCGGAAAGGATGCGCTGGCGCAACTCCGGTCGAAGGCCGCCTTGCGTGACCAGGTCGACCTTGCAGCCCAGGAATGCCTCTAGGCGATCCTGGACCTCGAAGAGGTGGAAGTAGCCGACCGGCGGGTCGAAGTCGACGAGCAGGTCGACGTCGCTTCCCGGGGCCGCCTGGTCGCGCGCCACGGAGCCGAACAGCGACAGGCTCCGGACTCCGAGTTCGCGGAGTTCCCCTGCGTGCTGGGCGATGATCTGGAGAACGTCGGCACGCCGCATGCGGGTCATCATAGGCCTCAGCCGTGTGACGGGCAAAGCTCGTAACCCCCCGAAACTCGTGCCCTGGCCCCGCCACCCTTCACCTGGCGTGCACAGCGACGAACGGGGTGCCAGCCGGCCGACCCCTCCCCCACGACCACCATGCGGGGAAAATGAGATTCAAGCGGAGCCTCGCCGTGCGCGAGGAGGGGCCCGGGTTCGACGGCCCGAGGTCCCGGAAGAAGGGACGCTGATGCTGGGCGAGGTCACCGAGTCGCGCCGCTTCGGCTTGGTCACGATGTGGGTCTCGGCGACCGACGTCCGCCGGGCCCTAGGCTGCTCGCGGGCACTCGCCTACGAGCATCTCCGCCGGGCGGCGCGTCGGCCACCGGGGGAGCGGGGTCTGGTACGGGTGGTTCTACGAGGACGGCCGGCGGGTGGTCCGGACCACCCGCTGCCGCGACCGCGCGGCGGCCGAGCGGGTGGCCTTCATCGTCTCCACGTCCGCCTGCTGGCGGGAGTCGGAACTGGCCCGACGCGAGGATGTCGGCGAGGGGCTCGCGACGGTGCTGCTCCGCGGCACGAAGCGGAAGACGCGCTTCCGGACGGTCCCCATCGTCAGCCCCGGACAGCGCTCGCTCCTCGAGTACGCCGTCGAGCATGCGCAGGGGACCGGCGGCGTGGTCTTCCGCGTCTGGCGCAACGCGCGGCGCGACCTCCTCGAGGCACAAGGACACGCGGATGCTGGAGCGGGTCTACGGGCGCCAGACCCCCGAGCAGCTGGCGGCCGCCATGGCGCGCGCGATGGGCTTGACGCAGCGCGTCTGTAGCGCATTTGTATCAGCGCCCACGGAAACGGCGGATCCGGTGGACGCAGTGGACGACGACGCGTCGAACGCAGCTCGCTCGGCCGCGTCCGAAAAGGGG
>SESG01025879.1_pt1 | contig 10625 bp, 1 predicted proteins | sample 3171421 | NCBI WGS metagenome assembly SESG01 (sample SAMN10866946, study PRJNA518727) | freshwater metagenome | biome: subpolar coniferous forest; feature: holomictic lake; material: water; isolation source: holomictic Lake 227, 6 m and 8 m depth | place: Canada: near Kenora, Ontario | collected... | reverse complement strand
CTATCTTGTCATTGCAAAAATTCATACTCATATTATGGAGAAACAAGAAGTGGAAGAAGAATCTACCCAAGATTAAATATCTTGCTCTGTGATCTCTGTGTAAGCTCTTCTCTGTGATCTCTGTGAGAAAGTTCTTGATCTTTACTGCCAGTGCCACTGCTACTGTTCTCCATTCTTAATTGCTCTCAACTCTTCCCTTGCCTTCTCAATTAACTTGATCTGTGCCTGTGCCTCTTCCTTCGTGATCTCCTTCTTCCCATAAGCCCTCATTATTGCTCCTCTCATACTATCGTGAAGTTTACCTTTTGCATCCATGTACTGATTTTCACTGCTGAATCTCTGTCCCACTCTCTTCCAGTCCACTACATAATTTTCCTTCTCTGTATCCGTTAGCATATATGTATAAGGTAATCCATCACTCTTTGTGAGTCCTGCTTTATTTATTGCTCCATCAATCTTATACAGTGTTGTCTGCATTGTGTTATACCTGTCCCAGTACTTAAGTATTCTCTGTGTATCCTTCGTTTCCTCCGGAGATAAATTTCCGCTTGCTAACTTCTTCTCAAGTTCTGTTTTTACAAGTACATTCCTCTCCGGCTGATCATTCCGTATGTTCTGCTTGATCTTCTTCTGTAAATTATCTGCTGCCTTATCCACTACATCAAGACTGTATTCCGCCACTTTGCTCTTATTACCTTCCATTATCAAACTTGCATTGTCTCTTGCAGTCTTTACAATATCCCTCACTGCCTGCCTCTTCTCATCCTGCGTTAGTGTGTTCAGCTTGCTCATATTTCTTTCCATCACTGCCTTTATCTCTTTGCCGCTTATCTTCACATAGTCATAATATTCTTCCGGAGTCATTTTCCTGTCTGCCTTCAAGTTCTTATCCCATACAAGCATATCCTTATCCGGAGTTGTGATCCAAGTGCCGTTGTCTGCAATAAATCTCCATACCGGATCATCCTTCTCTTTGCTGCCGCTATACACAAATATCCTGTTCCAGTCCTGTGTAATAGGATCTCCAAGTATGTTCTGCTGCGGCTTAAGTCCCAGTACTCCCTGCCCAACCCCAACATTTCTTATAAACTTCTCTGTAAATGTGTTTGCCTCATAACTGTTTGCATCCCATACATATTTTAGTTGCTTTACAAGGTTAGGCATCACTGCACTGGCACTCTTCAATGCAAGATCACTTATGTATTTCTCTGTTGTACTTTCCCTGTTAGGATCAAGTGCTCTGAACATATCTGCTATACCACTCATAAATGCTTTATCCATCACAGATGAAATTGTAAGAAGTATTGTCGTTTCCATCCTGCTTAAAAAATCTATTCCATCATTATCCTTCTTATACCTTATGTTGTCCTGTATAATCCCAAGTGCAATCATAGGGATCATCAGTGGAGCAAGATATTCATACGGAAGGTATCTGCCAAACAATCTTATTGAGTAAGGTTTCCATCCTGTCTCCTGTAATTGTTTCCTCTTCTTTGCATCACTCATTCCGTTTGCAGTGATCTCCAGTAAAGGTTTCCCATCCTCTCCATCCGTAAACATAAGCAGTCCCAGTAACATAAACATCAAAGTTCCCTTTATGCCGTTCATTGTGTATTCCCATTTCTCCCTGTCATTCAGTTTCTCATATCCGCCCTTGCCATTATCAAATCCGTGATAGTATCCGTACATCCCTCTGAATACTCCAACCGGAGTAAAGTTCAATTGCATATTAAACACATTTGCCACTATGTTTGTAAATGGTACAATCACCTTGCTCCACTTACCTGCTTTATTCTTCTGAAATGATTGTATTGCTCTTGCCAGTGCACCAACCACTCCAATCGGTCTGTTATTAAAAGTGTTGAATAAGCCGTATCTCTCTGTTTCCGCCTTGAGATCGTTTGCCCTCTTTTCTTCTAATATCTGATTTACTCTCCTTGTATATTCTGTACCTGTAAGCCCTTCTTTCTTCGCCTGCTCCCTTGCCTCTGCCTCTGCCAAGTGCCCTGCATTCAGTATCCTGTTCATCTCATCTCTCATCATTTGCCCTTTGCTCTTTCCTGCATCTGCCACTGCTACTGTTCTTCTTGCCTGCTGATATGCAATACTGTATGCCTGCATCTCTTGAAGTTGATAATAGTCCATCACATCCACTGCCTTGAGTAACCTGCCAACATACTTTGCCCAGTTCAACGGATTAAAATTCCCTCCGCCAAAGTCCATCAACTCCAGTACGCCGCTCTGTTCATACTTCCCTCTCGTTAAGTGTCGTGGAGTTAGTCCGCCCATTGTTGCCTTAAACTCCGGAAAACCTACCTTCATACCATTTATCAGTCCCAGTATTGCCGCAGGTATCTCTCGTGGATTCCTGTTCGTAATACCATTTATCTTAAGCATTGAGTTCTCTGTGAAGTTCTTGATCTGTGTTGATACTCCGGAAAGAATAGATGAATACCATAATCCCCACAACTGATCAGTAATCTTAACCCCCTTCTGTACTGCAATATAATCAAGCATATTCTTGATCGCATTGCTCTGTTGTACGGAGTCTTCCGGAAGTGTCTGTATCTTGTCTGCAAGTTCTTTAATCTGTTTGATCATATCCGGAGTAATTATCTTTACTCCAAGTTTCTCTGCTACTAATGGTCTGAATTGATCTCTGCTGAATGCTCCAAGATTGCTCCACTCTACTATCTTCTTATACAGTTCCTTTGCCTTCTTTGTGCTGATCTTAAACTGATTCTCAAGGATCTTCACTCTCTTCTCTTCTGTTAATTCTTCCCACTTTTTATCCAGTGCTGCAATAAACTTCTTAATTGCCTCTTCCCTTGCCTCTCCTTCCACTCCGGACTCCTGTATCAACTTATCCAGTAAAGTCCTCTTACTTTCATCAACCACAGTGTAATGCTGCCTTACAACGTCTGTAAGGTTAATTTCCAGTTCTTTTATCCCTGTCTTTACTACGGATGATATTTCTTTCTCACTAAATGGATTTTCAAGATAGTGCAGGAAGTAATCATCCAGTTTCTGCATTGCTGCCGGCTCATCCTTCAGTTTCTTCCCAACAATCTCTTTTGCCTTATCCCATACATCAGTATATTCTCCATCCCTGTTCACTGCTCTGCCAACGATCTCAATTAACTTTGTTTTTGTCATTGGCTGCTGCTCCGGTACTAACTTGTTTTCCTTCGCAATTTCCCATAAAGTCTTCACCATCAGTGCCACTTCATCCGGTAACTCCGCTTTTTTCGGAGGCTTTAAAGAGTTAATTACCTTCTTTGCCAGTCTGTCTGCTGCTCCGGTCATTCTCTCTGCTGCATTCTTAAGTACCTTTGCCGCCTGTTTAGTCCCTTCCGGAGACTCACCTTTGTTTATTCCATCCACAATCCTGTCTGTAAGATCCTTTATAGTGCCCTGTACAGTGTTTATAATCGTGATCGTCTTATCCTTATCCTCGTAATCCTTGATCCTTGCCTGCAATTCCTTCATTAACCATTCAGATTGTTGTAATTGTTTCTCATATTCCGCAATCTGTTTTTTCATTCCTTCTTCCTGCATACTCTTCTGTGCCTTAAGATCGTTGAAGAGTTTATGTAGATTTTCTATCTGTGCATTGTATTCCGCAAACATTAATTGCTTTTCTTCTTCTGTAATTCCCTGTTGTGCACCTTCAAGTTCCATCTGTGCAGCTACCAACTGGCGGATCAGATCCTTCTTTTCACTCTCCAGTCCACTGATCAGTGCCTCAATCTCTGCGGCATTCAGATCATTGAATTGTTGTGTGATATTGTCTGTTGTCTGTTCAATATTTTCCTTTTCACCCTCTGTTGCAGGTTGCAGTGCCTTCTTGAGTTTCCTTATCCATCCGCCGGCAGTGATCTTATTCAGTAAAGAAAATGCCTGTATAGTTCTGCCGGTAAGTGTACCAAGATTTTCCGATACATAGTCCACCAAGTCTGCCGTTTTATTCGCAATCTTCTGTGCCTGTAAAAGTTTACCTTCTGCAATCAGTAAATCCTCTTCCTGTTTATTCCGGAGTGCAATCAGTATTGTTGCCGCCACTTTCACTTCACCCAGTATCTCCGGATCATTGTTCATAATTCTGTTAATCGTACCATCAATCCCATCTTCATCCAGTAACTTCACTGCCTTATCAGAAGTCTCTTTATTCCCGATCTTCTTATACCAATCACTCTCAATCTCTGCCTTCACTCTTTCAGATTGCTCATCACTTTCCTTGAAGTGTTTAGTAAATTTTCTCTTTTCAAGTTTATTAACCTTTGCCTCTGCATCTCTTTCCTTCTTCTTTGCATACCTCTCCGCCGCCAGTGTGTAAAGTTCATCAATCATCCTTCCGGATAACTTAAACGGTATCTGCTGCTTTTCAAATTCCTGCTGCAACTTGATCCCAAACTCTCCTGCACTGATCTCCGGATTCTGTAACACATAAAACATCCCTATATGCACAAAAGGCTCTTTGTTTCTTTCAAAAAACTTATCCTGCGATTGTTCCGGCAATAACCACTGCCCTGCCTTTGAGTTTATGTTCTGCTCTTTGCCTAAAAATCTCTTGCTCTGTGCACTCTGTGTAAGTTCTTCTCTGTGTCCTCTGTGAGAAAGTTCTTGATCTTTGCTGCCACTATTCTTTGCCCAATCCCCTGCCTTACTATGCAAAACATTGTGATCCCCACTTGCAAAGTTTCCATTATTACCATAAACACTCTTCAACTGTGCTCCTCTGAAGGCAATCCAACTGTAATCCCCTGCCTTTGATGTTGCATAACTGTTACCTCTCTTCATAGTCTTTTTAAACTTTGCTCTTAAATCTTCAATCTCCGGATTAGTATATTCAAAGTTCCTGTACCTTAACTGATCTCTTCTATTCTTCTCTCCTGCATCCTCTGTTGCTGCTGCCATTGAGGAGAATATCCCCACTGATTTATCTTCCTTCTGTCCCCAACCAACCATATCTCCGCCTGCCTCTGTTACTCCCCAGTTATCCATCACTCTGAACATTCCTCTTCCAACCCCTGTCTTCTCCTTTTCAATCGTAAACCTAAAACCCTTCTCTTTCAAGAGTTTCCGGTACTCTGCATTTGCCTCTTCCTTATTCTTATCCTTGATCTTCTGTATCTTTGTTGCCAAGTTTCTCTCTGCCTTGATCAGATTATTCCTGTAATTAGTCTCAAACTTATTGATGTATTTTATACTGTCATACCCAATCTTCTCAAGGAAGTTAGTAATATCTGCCAAAGAAATATTATCTCCATTAGCAAAGTTATGATCATTAATCAGTTTACTTATCGCCGGCATATTCCTCAATGCATCAAGTACTGTCTGCGGATCATTCCACTGCCCAACATCCTGCATCTCCAACGGATTCTTAAATGCTCCATACAGTAACATAATATTTCCGCCATCACTGAAAGTATTACCCCTCACTCCGGTATCATTAAAATCCTTCCCTCTGTTGTGTGCCTGCTCAATAGTGCCAACGTGATAACCAATATCACCCTTCTTAAACGTATCAAAGTTCCCCTTCGTAAAGTGTGCCAGTCTCATAGGAGATCCATCCGGATTAACTGCCTTGCTGCCTTCAAAATACTTCTTGAATGCAGGAGTTGTCTCCGCCGGAGCAGGAGCAAAGTTCCACTTCCCTGCTTTACTGTACATCTGATGATCTGCAATCTCAATGTTCTTATCATCAAACACTACATAGTTAAACCCTCGTGCCGTTTCTCTCGTCTTACCTGCTGCCAAAGTCTCTGCCGGATAACGATTCCCATCAATACCTGCCCTTAATAAAAATTCACTTACTCTCTGTGCCTTGTCTCCTGTCTGTCCTGCTGAAAGTAAATGCTCTAATGTGTTATAAACCACCTGCCCTGTATGATTTTTCAATTCCATACCATTTATGAAGTGATCTGTAATCAAATTAATATCCTCCATATTAACAGTACTCATATCATAATCTGCATTCTTTAGTAAATCCAATACCATATCTTTTGCTTTAACTGGATTACCTTTTGACTCCACTGCCACATTAAATGCAGGAGTTCTGTTTATCAGTGGAGAGTATCTGAATAGTACCAAAGGAGTTTCTTTCAATTTCTTTATATCATACAATGCCTTATAGAAATGCTGATCCAGTATGCCTTCTTTCTCTGCCTGTTCTCTAATCTGTTCTATTTGCTTATCCGTTGCCGGTAAATCCCACTCAAGCCAGTTCAGATCTGCGGCATCTTTCTCTCCAAAAGGTTTCACTTTGTATAAGTGCCTGCCGGTTATCTCTAACTCCTTTTCATATTTTTCTGCTCTTGCTTGAAGGATTGATATTGTATCTTTATAAAGTTCAATATTTTTATTCAACATATCTATTCTGCTCTTCTTTGCAGGATCATACATCTTTGCAGTAGATAATTTTTTAAGAGTCTTTTCGTAATATTTTAAATGCTCTTCATCATCCAGTAACTGTTCTTTTGTGTCCTTTAATTTTGCACGGAGAATTGTTGCCTCATTGTTCTCTGCGTAATGTTCTGCCACTCCCTTTAAATCAGTAAAGTATAATCCCCAACCAAATGCCGCCACTCCTTCACCAGTGCCTATATGCTTAAGAGAAAACTTACCTGTTGCTGATTTTGTAATATCGTGAGGAGATCCGTGCCATACTTCCACTGCACTCATTACTCTCTGCTTTAACTCCCTCAAGTATTCATTCTTCTCTTTTACAAGTCCCCAGTACGTTTCACTCTTTATTCTCTCTCCAAAGTTTGTACGATCTGCAATATATTCCTGTGTATAAGGCTGCCCACTCTTACTTCTCATTGATACATCATTGAAGTATGTTCCGGAATTATCTATGAAGTCCAGTAATCTGTTATTCTCAACTAAAGTCTTGATGTTCGTAAACTGTTTACTGTTCAACTCTGTCTTGTCTCCTGTCGTGATAATAAAGGAAACACTGCCGGTCTTCACTGTCTGATCTCTCAAAAATTCCTGCAATCCCATATAATCATCTGCCATTCCAATCGGTACTTCCTGCATAGATGTTACTCTGAAATTAGGATCAACTCCGGTAACTACCATCATATCAGTATCCATCTGCATTGCCTTTGCTAATTTCGGTAATTGTTGTGGACTGATTACCTTCCCCAGTAACCCCGTTGGATCATTGAATCCTAATAAGAAGTCCTCTCCAAGTTTTAAATCATACAACTTATGGAATTTCTGTGCATCATCTCCATCTGCTCCATCAAGATCTACATCCTTATCCAGTATATCTCTTCTTGTTACACTGTACTTGCCGTGATTTATTGCCATTCCGTATTCCAGTTCCGGTACAAGTCTCATCAAGTTCTGTGTTGTGTGCAGATCACTTCCTGTCTGTATAGGATCTCCAATCGGATGATTATGCATCATTATTACCCTGCTTGCTCCCAAGTTGCTCATATCTCTTCTAATTGCATCTGTCATTGCCTCTGCGGAAGGTAAACCAACCACTCCTGCAAACCTTGAAGTGTATGATCTTGATCCCAGTTCTTTGCCATCCTTATCCAAGTAGAAAAATCTTAATGTTTCAAATCGTGGATCTCTTAATACTTGACAGGCAAATGCCAAATCTTCCGGAGTCTTGATCACTAACCCCTCAAATTTAATGTGCCCATCTTTTATCAGTTTTTCTGTCCTTGCAAGATATTTCTCATTGAAGGCAACTAATCTTTGTGTTTCTGCTCCTCTATCTGTAATTTTTGAAGAAGGTAAAACGTCTCCTCCATTGTCTTGTAATGCGGCGGCAGTGGATGTGTCCTCTTCCGGTACTCTTCCTCTACTTTCCAATTGGAGATCATTAATTCTCCCCAGTGATTTACGCATAAGATCCACTTCGTATCCTGCAATATCTCCGGCGGTCTTACTGAATAATGCCAGTTGCTCCGGATCTCCTCGTTCTGTGAGTCCATTTAAGTCCTTCCCTTCCTCTATAAGTTTGTTTATTTGTCCTTGCTCTTCACTGCCACTGCTACTGTCCTCAAAAAGCCCTTCCATTTGTGATTCTCTCTCTGCAATACCCTTATTCTTCTCTTTATTCCTCTCTATTGCCTTCTCAATCTCTGCCGTTCTATCATCAATCGCATATATCTCATTCCTGTATCTGTATTCGTGAGTCTCTAAATACCTCTTCATCATTTTCTCTCTATGTTCTGCCAGTGCCCTTAAAGTATCATAAGGATTACCAATTCCCATTCCAAACGATCCTGTAAACGGCTTATCTCCACCCCAGTCTGATTTTTTACTAAATAGCAGGTTTTCATTCTCCATCAATTGCTCTGTAACATACTGCCTGTCCTCCGGTATAGCCGGATTGTAGTATCCAATAGTTAATCCTGCATCATTCAGTGCATTCACAACCTCTGTCTGCACATCAATAGGCACTACTGCTGCCTTAAATCCCTTGATAGGCACTGCCCAACTCTTCTTTGCCTCAAAATACTCCGTAGGCATCTCTCTGATGATCTTTGCAATATTCCTCACATCATCATATAAATACTCCGGTACATTAACGTAATCGTGCCTGTATAATACTGATTGTACATAACTGTCTGATGGTCTTACTTTCTTTGCTACCTGTCCCAGTGCCATACTCAATTCATCAAGACTATCAAACCCTCTTTGCCATTTATAATAACTTCCGATTTTATCTAAAAGATTATTCCACCAAGCAGTAAGTTCTTTCCTCTGCATCTCAAACTCATCCTGCGGTACTATCTTGCCGGCAGAATTTCTCATATCCTGTATTGATGTAAACTTCTTTGCGGATTGTGTTGCAGAATAACTCAAACCCTTAAACATTGTCTTCTCTGCTCCCTTGATCTTCTTTCCCATAACATCAATCACATTATCCATTGTATGTGAGATCTTCTTGTTACCCTGTTTAACATATTGCCTGCCAAATATAGGATCAAATAACTTCTCAAGAAAATCATTATATTCTTTCTGCTGCGGTTTAATCAACTTATCCATCTCTTCATTCAACTTCCATTTATCCAGTACTTGCTTATGTTCTCGTAGTCTTGCTATATCGTTTGAAAGTTCGTATTCATTCACATACTTATCCACCGGATACTTCATATCCCTTGCCTTAATACTCTTATACCAGTTATTTACCTCTTTTATGTAATCCTTATAAAACTTATACGCCTCTGCATCATATACCTTCCGTTGCCTGCCTTTCTCCATATCCTTTGCTCTCTCACGGATTATCTCTTCTCTTCTTGCCGGATCAGATGATAAATGGCTATAAGCATTCTCATCCTTAAGCATCTTCTGTGTTTCTTCTTCCATCACCTTCTCATCATTAGCAGGTATCTTTCCCTCTGCTAACATTGGATATTTCTTGAAGAGTTTTTGTGCTATATCCCACTGTGTGTCTGTTTTCGGCAGGAAGTGTAACCTTTCCTCTCTCATTGGATATGCCGGTAATTGTCCCTTCTCTTTCAAATAGTATGCTCTCAATAAATCATTATGTTGCACATCACTTGCATAACCATTCCCTCTTTCAAGATCATCAATCATTCCACTGTCTGCTATATCTTTCATCAGTCCTTCCGGAAATGATTTTCTTATCATATCAACTATATCATACAGTTTCTTACTATCCACATACCTGTAAACTGTCGGATACGTTGGAGAATATACATCCCTGTTAAATACACTCACTCCTTCTTCCGGATCTACCATTCTCTTATCACCTATCAAACTCACAGATCCATACTTCTCAAATCCCTGTTTTGCCTTTGTTATCGCTATTGAAGGCATTGCCAGTCCACCCATCTTCACTGCAAACAAAAGATTCTCCGGAGTAAGATTGTGTATTGCCATCAGTTCCGGCTTGAGATCCTTATCCAGTCCCACTTCTTTCCTTGCTGATTTTATCTCCGGATCATTCCATCCTGCTCTCTTACTGAATAATCTTTGCTCTCCACTATTCCTGCCAGTGCTCCTGCGGATAACTACCTCACCTCTATTGTCTCCTATATCCATAAGGTTATCAACATCAATACCTTCCTGTAATGCTCTTGATATTCTTATCTTGCCGCTTAAGATCTCCTGCCTGCGGAGATCCGATATACTGTCTTCATAATAGAATAAATATACATCAGTTGAAGACTTTGTATTCATTCTTGATGGTCTGCCCAGTACTGCCTGTTGGAATGTATCTCCTCCAAATCCACTGTTTGCAACCAGTACAGATCTTGCTTTCGTGCCTCTCTGATCATCCAAGTCTATTCCCTGCCCACCACTCTCCGGAGTCATAAGAAGTACATCTCTTTTATCCGCTTGAAATTCATCCACATCAATTAAGTTCTGCTTAAGATCGCCGCCGTAAACCTTACTGAAAGGTATTCCTGCTGCATCAAACTTCTTTGCAAGATCTCCAAAGAAACCATTTACAGTTACATTGATTGATTTTAATAAACGTGGCTCAATAAACTTTCCAATAATGATAGGTTTTCTGTTCTTCTGTAACTCTTCCAGTCCTGCCTCAAATATTGATTGTGCTTTTAAACTTTCCGATAATGCCATCAGTTCACCGGATCTTGCTGATCCGTATGCCTTTGCAATCGTTA
>SESG01017291.1_pt1 | contig 10638 bp, 7 predicted proteins | sample 3171421 | NCBI WGS metagenome assembly SESG01 (sample SAMN10866946, study PRJNA518727) | freshwater metagenome | biome: subpolar coniferous forest; feature: holomictic lake; material: water; isolation source: holomictic Lake 227, 6 m and 8 m depth | place: Canada: near Kenora, Ontario | collected... | reverse complement strand
AAACCAACAGTGCTGACACTGTGCAGGTTATTTCGGGACTTACCCATGGACAGATCTATAATTTCCGCGTGACAGCCATCACAGACGACGGATCTGAAATCTCTCTCAGCAATCTGGCCACAACCTTGGTAAAAAAAGGAGTGGTACCTGTGATCAAAATACAATCAGGAGGTGAATTGAGTTGCTCAAGTCCGGGTGATTCCATCCACAGTTACCAGTGGTATAAGGGTAACACAATCCTACCAAATGCGATTCAGCCATATTGTAATACGAATAATCTTCCTGGTGCCTATTCTGTAGAAACCATCGACCGCGACGGATGTATCAACTCATCGAATCCGATTTCAACCCTTGGAATTTCATCTCTTACCATCTATCCAAATCCGGTAAGGGTGAGTTTTTCACTGAAAATAAATGCAGAGGTTCAGGATGATGCCGTTGTAAGTATCACGAGTTCGACAGGCATCAAAGTAATGGAATTTAAGGTTAACAACACGAATCAGGAATTGCTCAATGATATATCTGTCGAAAACTTAAAAGCAGGTTTCTACATCGTGCGGGCAACACTAAACCAAAAAGATTCCTATTCGACAAAGATGATGGTTATCAAATAATTGCCTGCGCAAACTATTATTCCCGGAATCCTCATCACCAGTTATTCCATCTTGAAAATAAACCTCCCGAAGGGAATCGCAAAAAAAACTGACTGCCTTTCGGCAGATTGCCCAAATTCCATTTGATTTTATATTATTCCGTTTCCTGATCATCCTACGGAAACTAATCGCAGTTTTTAATCGTGGTTTGATTCCAAATCTGACACAAAACTCTGCCACCCTAAATCTTTTGATCAGGGAATAATCCATTCTTGAAATTTATTCTTATTTAGTCCTGATAAAATTAGTAAATTCGCCGCCTTGTAATTCCTTCGGAAAAGGGATGCATCGATGCACCGGTTGATCGATTCCTTGCAACAAAAAGCAATTTGAGAATTAGTCGGCCAGAATAAGAAACTATTAAGAACAGATCCATGCAACTTCACAATGCCATTGACCGTAAAATACTGATTGAGAACCTGATGTCAGAAACATTTACCAGGAAGACCATCTCATTTTATCGCTATTATATTTTGGAGGATCCTCAGGAATTCAGGAATCAGCTTTATCGCGAATGGAGTGAGATGAACTGTTTTGGCAGAATCTACATTGCCAGGGAAGGTATCAACGCACAAATGAGCGTTCCGGAGGAAAAAATGGATGCCTTTCTGGATTCTTTATCGAATCACCCGATTTTCGACCGGATTCCTGTCAAATATGCCATTGAGGACAATGGTAAATCATTTTACAAACTTTCCATCAAATTAAAATCCAAGCTTGTCGCAGACGGACTTGATGATGACGCATTTGATGTGACCAATGTGGGAAATCACTTGAATGCAAGGGAGTTTCATCACCTCGTCGAATCAGGGGAACACATTGTGGTAGACATGAGAAATCATTACGAATCAGAAATCGGGCATTTCAAAGGAGCCATTTGTCCCGAAGCAGACACCTTCCGCGAAGAACTTTCGATGGTGACGGAATTATTGAAAGATCAAAAGGATTCCAAATTATTACTGTACTGCACCGGTGGAATTCGCTGTGAAAAGGCAAGCGCTTATCTGAAACATCACGGCTTTCAGGATGTGAACCAACTACATGGAGGGATCCTGGAATATGCTAGAAACATCAGGCAGTTGAATCTGGAGTCCCATTTCACCGGTAAAAACTTTGTATTCGACGAACGAATGGGTGAATCTGTAGACGGACAGGTTATTGCACATTGCCACCAGTGCGGCAATCCTTGTGATGTCCATTCGAACTGCGCCAATGAACTGTGTCATTTGCTTTTCATCCAGTGTGACCAGTGTGCTGAACAGTATGAAAAATGTTGTTCGGAAGATTGTCGCCACCAGAAGAATGCCTCTGAACCAGAAAAATTGGTGCTCAGAAATTCGAAGAGCTTCATCTTTGGAAACCGGAGTGTTTACCGCAAAAGCTTTCGCCTTGCCAATAAAGCAGAGATGGCAGAAACAGGATACCCTGAGCAGATCTAAATTTCAGATTTCGTCAAAAAAAGCTGCAATTCCTGGATGTTTTGACTCATAAAATCATAGCCATGATTGTAGAGACGCATTCTTTTTTCAAGGCTCTTTTCTGTACGCCCGATGGAGAATTCAGGCGAAGGAGCAACGATGAATAATTTCCCTTCCCTTTCCATCTGAAAGCAGAAATCAAGCGTCGCATTGTACGCATTATTCCTGTTAAGCAAAGTCTTCAGAAATCTGGGATTCTTTCTGAAAACAAGGTTCAAAAGAGCCCTGTTTCTTACCTTTCTTTTTCGATAGCCTCTCGGACGCGTCAGAACGACCACCGCTTTTTCATGTGCCGACAACGCGTATTGTACAGGTATTGAATCCGATACTCCACCATCAAGAAACAGCCGACCTTTGATCTCTGCCGGTTGGGATAGAAGCGGGATACTTGACGAGGCAACTAGTACTTTGTCTATACCAATATCCTCCATCTCACTTTTTGAAAAGTAGATGCTTTCCCCGGTATCCAATGAAGTGGTTACCACATCAAATTCGGTCGCATTTTCATAAAAAGATTTTTCATCAAAAGGAACAATCCTGACGGGAAGTTCTCTGAAAACGAATTTCATATTGAAATAGGATCCTGTCGTTAGGAGATGCCAAAGTCCCATGTAGCGTTTGTCGGAAGGATATTCCACATTAACTTTTCTGTTTCTTCCTGTCTGCTTTGAGACGAATGAAGCGCCTACACAGGCTCCTGCCGATACTCCGATCACCCTGTCAAAATTGATACCTCTTTCGAGAAGGCATTCAAGCACTCCACTGGTGAACGCACCCCGAAGTCCGCCTCCTTCCAGCACGATACAAGAATTCTTCATTTCAACTCGATTCAGTATTTCTTAGCCGCCAAATTTAGAAACTATTGGCCGACATATTTAACATTCAATTCGTTAAAAAACAGAATAAGTTTCAAATACTGTGAGCGATTAAATGAAAATGTTTAGAATTGTGAAATATTTTCAACGAAACTAATAACAGTCATCTGAAATACCAACTGGTTAGGCTCATGCCAACCGAAAATGAATAGATGGGTACTTCACGTGGCAATTAAAAAACAAATACCTACCATGAAATTGATTTTTAGATCAATGATTGTATTTCTTTTGGCATTGTCCAACATTGTTTTGGCGCAGAAAAAGATAGAAATACTTTCAGTCCCTGCCGGAAATAAATTTACAGAGATTAACCTGACAGGAACAACCGTTTTGCCGAGCGGAAGATTTCTTCAGCCAGCAGGTAATCTGATCCGGATAACGCACGATCCTTTCGGAATGGCGATTTCAGCCGATGGTAAGAAATCCGTCACCCTTCACAATGGAGTATTTTCAATTATCGATTTACAGTCCTTGGAAACGATCAGGGTACCCAGCTATGACAAGAAAATCAAATCACCCTTGTCCAAAGGGTCCTTTTTGGGGATTGCCTTTTCGCAGGATTCCAAAACAATTTATCTGAGCGGTGGCGATAATGGCGCAGTAATCATTTACAACATCGAAACATTGAGTCGCATCGATTCCATTTCCTTGAACGGCCTAGTTGATGGCATTGATTACGGTGACAGTTTCACGTCCGATCTGGTGCTGAACGAAGCGAACAAGGAGCTCTTGGTACTCGACAGGGCCAATTTCAGGATGGTTCGAATTGATTTGCCATCCAGGAAGATTACGGCCTCTGTCCAAGTCGGACGCCAGCCTTTTGGCTTGACTTTGAGCCCGGATAAAAAGACTGCGCTTGTTGCCAACGTGGGAATGTACGAGTATCCGCTGATAACCGGCGCCACTCCTCAAAATTACGATTCGTTGCTTATTTCGCACCACCCCTATGGCAATAACACCAAAGAGTCCATCAATGGAACTGTGGTTGAAGGACGCAAAGTCCCGGGTGTGGGGTCTCCCCTGCACCCGGATGCGATGAGCGTATTTACCATTGATTTGCAGACGAATAAAGTCATGGATAAATTCAAAACCGGTTATCAGATCGGACAAATGGTTGAAGATGCTGAAGTTGTAGGTGGAGCAAGTCCCAATTCGATTGCAGCCGGACAACAATTTGCCTATGTCACCAATGCCACGAATGACAATATTTCGATCATCGATTACAAAAATCACAAACTCCTGGGTGAAATTCCAATCCTCGTGGATTCCCGAATCAACAAATACCGCGGAATGCTACCTTTTGGCCTCACCTTGAGCCAGGATGAGAAAACACTTTATGTTGCGTTGCTCGGGTTTAATGCGGTGGCAGTGATTGATGTCGATTCCAGGACAACCAAAGGATTAATACCGACCGGATGGGGACCAACTCGTGTGAAACTGTCAAAGGATGAAAAGGAAATGTACATCATTACCTGCCGTGGATTGGGCGCAGGACCCAATGGTGGCAAAGGTTTTGTGATGCCTCCGCAGGGAAGTTACATCGGCGACATTCAACTGGGAAGTTTCCAGAAAGTACCGGTGCCTGATGCCACTCAACTGGCATCCTATACCCGTCAGGTAATTGACAATACCTTCAAAAGCATCAGCGTTGCCGACGATGTGACGAATCCACTGCCGGCTCTGCCCGGCCTGAGGAAGTCGCCAATCAAATACGTCGTCTATATTACCAAGGAAAACCGGACTTATGACGAGGTTTTTGGTCAGTTGAAAAATGCAACGGGCGACAGTACGCTGGCCAGATATGGCATTCGGAATGATTATACCACTCCCGATTCACTATGGAAGAAGGTTCCGCATCCGGTGATCAGTCCCAATCATATCAAAGCAGCCAAACAATTCTCATTCTCAGATAATTTCTATTGCGATGGAGATGCCTCAATTCACGGGCATCACTGGATGGTGGGGGTCATTCCCAATGAGTGGGTGGAGACCAATTCCAGCGTCTCCAAAACTGCCAAAATCTTCTCAAAAGCTCCCGGCAGACGTTTCCCGTGCACGACAGGAAGTGTCGATCCTGAAGATTATGCTGAAATTGGCGGGCTCTGGGAAGCACTTGACAGAAAAAATGTATCTTTTTACAACTTTGGGGAGGCCAATGAAGCGGGACACCAACGGGAGGAATGGTATGACACCAATACCGGAGCTGCTCACGGAGTGATGGTCCCCATGCAGAATGCATTGTTTAACCGCACAAGTCACAATTACGCCGGATTCAATACCAATATTCCGGATCAGTACCGGATGGATCAGTTCGAGAAGGAATTTACAGATAAATGGATCAAAGGGAAACAGAAACTGCCATCCCTGCTGACGATGCAGGTTCCGAATGATCACGGTGCAGACATCAGACCTGCTGATGGTTATTATTATCCGCATTCATTTATGGTTGACAATGATCTCGCCGTAGGAAGAATCCTTCACTTTCTGTCACGGACAAAATACTGGAAGAATATGCTGGTTATCATCACAGAAGATGATCCTCAGGGGGGAGTGGATCATATTGATGCCCACCGTTCTGTATTGATGATGGCAGGTCCCTATGTCAAAAGAGGTTACGTATCTCACACGCATGCCAATTTCGGTTCGATTCTGAAAACCATGTACAACATTCTGAATGTACCTTATGTCAATCAGTTTGATGTGACAGCCTCCCTGCTGCAGGATTTTTTCACTTCCACGCCGGATTACACCCCGTATACATTGGAAATGATTGATTCGAGAGTATTTGATGCAGAAAAGGCAATGAAAAAGTACAATAAAACGATCGATTGGAGAAAAATCGAAAAAGGACCTGATATGGATGATGAGGATGTTGAACGCAAAAAGTTTACCCCGAATAAATAGTTTCAAATGGTGAACCGGATCAATACATCCAAAAAAATCAAGGTCTTTCAAGGTGATGCTTAAATCTTACGGTATGATGAAGAATTACAAGGTTGTTATCACTGTATTATTGTCGGTTTCACTGTCGTTGACCGCCCGGTCGAAAGAAACATTTTACAATGTACTCGATTATGGAGCCAAAGGAGATGGCCTAACCAACAATACCTTAGCCATCAATACCGCGATTGAGACAGCGGCTAGAAATGGAGGAGGAACGGTCTATTTTCCTGCGGGTAATTTTCTGTCCTACACCATCCGGATGAAAAGTAAAATCACGCTTCATCTCGATCAGGGGGCAGTTTTGATTGGCGATCAGGAGGTAAACGGAGTTGGGTATGATTTGCCGGAGGAAGATGCCTGGTACAAGAAATTTCAGGACTTCGGACACAGCTACTGGAAAAACAGCCTGATATATGGGGATAGTCTGCGTGACATTTCGATTACAGGTAACGGAATGATCTGGGGAAGAGGGCTGTACACCTATGACAAACCAAACATCAAAGGTTCAGGGAACAAGGCGATCGGATTAAAAAACTGTTTGAATGTGACGATCAGAGACATCTCTATTCTTCACGGAGGTCACTTTTGCATCCTGGCCACCGGAGTTGACAACCTGACCATCGATAATGTTCGTGCAGATGCCGATCGTGACGCATTCGATATTGACTGCTGCAAAAACGTGCGAATTTCCAACTGCAACATCAACTCCCCTACTGACGATGGACTGTGTCTGAAATCGTCGTTTGGGCTGGGTTATGCACGTGCCACGGAGAATGTCACCATTACCAATTGCCAGGTATATGGCTATGATCATGGCACTCTGATGGACGGTACATTCAGAACCCTGTTTAAAGACGAAGACCCGAAAGCCAACCACAGTATTACCGGCCGTTTGAAATTGGGAACCGAGTCGAACGGGGGATTCAGGAATATTGCTGTATCCAACTGTGTATTCGAACATTCAAGGGGAATTTGCATCGAAACGGCCGATGGCGGCTTAATTGAGGATGTGCTGATCAACAACATCACCATGCGCGATGTGACGGATACCCCTTTCTTTATCCGGCTCAATGCCCGAATGCGCGGACCCGAAGGGACACCGGTAGGCGTTTGCAGAAGGATCACTTTGAGTAATATCAATGTATATGATGTTGGAGGCAGGCCTAAATTCCCCGAAGTGGGTGCGGCAATGGTCATGGGTATTCCCGGTCATTACATCGAAGATCTGACCCTCTCCAATATCCGCATATATTTTCGGGCTGGAGCATCCAAAGATGCGATCGGGAAGGAGGTTGCACAAAATATTGACGTCTATCCGGATCCCTATCGCTGGCATTCCCTGCCTGCCTACGGAATGTATTTCAGATATGTGAAAGGACTGAGGGTGAGCGATGTTGTACTTCGCTATCTCAACCGCGACGAGCGATCCGCCTTTGTGCTCGACGACGTTCACGATGCTGTTTTCTTTCAGGTAGATGCTCAAAAGGGGGATGGTGCGCCTCTCTTTATACTAAAAAACGTCACCAACTTCTCGACCCATCAGGTGAATGGAGTTGCCGATTCAAAAGTAGGAAAAGCCGAAAAAAAGGAACTTTAGTTAGTTTCAACCAGGTTGAACATGGCAGAAAAAATTACCGGATAGACGCGACAACGATCGTTGAATTTTCATTCAAAAGTCCATCCTGCCGGGAGGGAGACAATGCCAAGCAGGGGATAAAAAGACGGATCATCCATGCACCTTCATTTTTGAACTTTATTCCACTATTTTTGTCCGGTCATTTTTAGATTGATTCATGAGACTTTTGATATTACTCTTCCCCCTGTTTTTACTTTGTTCAGGTATGACTTCTAATACCTACCGGGAGAAGCAGCTGAAAAATACGCGGGTGAGGGAAGCCTACGCAGCCAAAGAGAAAATCGTGGAAGAAGCGCTCACTGGGCATTCAATTTCACGCGATAACTTACGTATTTACCTCCGTGCTTTCAAAACTGAAAAAGTCGTTGAGTTGTGGGCTAAAAACAGTTGCGACTCTGTCTATACCCTAGTCAGAGAGTTGCCCATCTGTGATCTGTCGGGCGATGTTGGAGCCAAGCGACGATCCCGCGATTTACAGGTTCCTGAGGGGTTTTACCACATTTCAGGACTCAATCCCTTCAGCAAGTACTATTTGTCGATGAAGATCAACTACCCGAATGCGTCCGACAGCATCAGGGGAGTTCGCAGGCATCTGGGAAATAATATCTTTATCCATGGCTCCTGTATTTCCTCCGGATGCCTTGCGATGACAGACGACAGGATCAGGGAATTGTTCGTTTACTGTGTGGAGGCTTACAATGCAGGCCAGGAAGAGATCGAACTGACCATTTTCCCGGCTAGATTGAGCGATGAAACCTATTCCAAATTTAAATTCTGGTACAGCAAATACAAGGATGACATCAACTTGTGGGGAGATCTCAAGAAGAGCTATGATCTGTTCAGCAATAGGAAAGTACCACCGACAGTGACTTTTCTCCGGGATGGGAAGCACGAATTGAAGTAGGATTTCCCGTTTTGTGATCCCGAGACTTGCCATCAGTTGTATCTTGAAAGTTCGGCAGGTTTGGCTTCCTACCTATCTTCTTGCGTTACATGTTCCCGCAAGGAAAAAGAGTAACTTTGGATCAATGATAACCCTAAATTGAACTTAATCTCTCGGGAAAAAGAACCATGATGTATTTAAAAACATTGAAATTTAATTTATTCTTTCTCTTGCTCGCCCTCTTTGTTTCCAATTCGGGTCATGCAGAAGGAAAAATTTTAGAAAACAGGGAAATCAATAGTTCCCTGTTGGGAAAGCGTGTAAAATATTCCGTCTATCTGCCGGAGGATTATGAAATAAGCCAAAAAAACTACCCTGTGGTCTATTTACTGCATGGAATGGGTCAAAATTCATCCTCCTGGGTACAGGAAGGAGAAATAAAACGCAATGCCGATAGAGCCATTGAAAATGGAACGATCCCTCCCATGATACTGATCATGCCTGATGCCGAAAGAACCTGGTACATCAATTCGTCGGACGGGAAAGTGTTGTATGAGGATTTTTTCATCAAAGAACTTATCCCGGAGGTTGAGAAGACTTTCAGGATTCGCCCGGAAAGGAAGTACAGAGGTATAGCAGGCTTATCCATGGGTGGCTATGGTACATTCTATTATGCACTGAAGTATCCTGAAATGTTTTCTGCCGCAGCTCCCTTAAGCGCCGCGATCAGGAGTGACAGTACGATTTTGAAAATGACCAACGAAGAATATGACGGAAGATTCGGAAAAGTCTTTGGCCTTGGGCTAACCGGAACCAACAGATTGACTCCATTCTATTACGCTCATTCGCTTTTGTACACCATCAAAATGAAGCCAGCTTCAGAACTGGCCAAAGTCAGATACTGGATTGATTGTGGCGACGATGATGGATTGTCGGAAGGCAATTGTCTGGCGCATATCCTGCTGGCGGGGAAAAAAGTACCGCATGAGTTTCGCATCAGAGATGGCGCCCACAATTGGACCTACTGGCGATCCGGAATTATCGAAGCACTGAAGTTTATTGGAGATGGCTTCCGGTAGAAAATGCATACAATCTCTTGTATTTCACACACACCGATTGCTCGAAATCTCCAGCCTATGGATTTTCGAAATTTAATCCGCAATTATATTATCTGTACCAGGACGGAGTCACCGGGACTTACCTCTCCACTACCCTCTCCCTGAACAAAAATAATTTCCCTTTTCCCATGGCAACCATGCTCAACCAACCCATTCATACGGACATCCCGGCAGGGAACAAACTGGTCTGGAACGTGCGTATAACCTACGCCTTTAACAAAAAATAGTTGCCGGTTTATGCAGTTTACCGCACCACCAAACAGGCAGCCCCATCAGTTAAACTGACGGGGCTGTTTGTAATAAATCTGTAATTTCTACTTACTCAAGAATATTGCGCAGGTAATCGATGCACTTGATGGTCTCCTTGACCGGATCGGAATCCGGTGCAATTTCGTATTCAAGTTCCACGAAAACATCGATCGGCCATTTCTCTTTTTTCAGCAGTTGCAGTATATCAGCAATCGGGGTCTCACCCTGTCCAAACGGTTTGTTTGTATTTGGCGTAGCATGCTTGGGGCCGGTCTTGTCCTTCATGTGGATCATCGGAATCCGGTCGTGGTATTTGAGGAGTATCTCGTTGGGATGTTTTCCTGTAACTCCGAAATAGTGCCCCACATCCATATTAAGCCTGTTGGCAGGTGAATAGGAAAGCAAGGTGTCAATGTCAAAACCGGGCTCGCCAAATTGACCATGAGTATGATATATGGCCAGGCTGTTGTGCTTCTCGGCAAATTTACCCAGACGCTTGCAGGCAACGACACTGGCCTCATCTGTAATTCCATAGGCACCCAACGCATTGGCTGCGTTGAAGGCATAATCAATCTCCTCATCCGACCAGCCGGAAGGTACAAACTTGGCAATGTGGATATCCACACCGGCATTGTTGTACATTTTGCGGACATCGGCATACTTTTGCATGGGCAGCGACAAACGCCATTTTCGCTGCTCCTCTCTTGCAACATCTGCAGCTTTGGCACGTTCGGCCTTCTCTTTGTCTGTCAACTCTGCACCACGTGGCGCCCGACCCGGTCCTGCAGGAATACCCAAACCTT
>SESG01013962.1_pt1 | contig 10638 bp, 10 predicted proteins | sample 3171421 | NCBI WGS metagenome assembly SESG01 (sample SAMN10866946, study PRJNA518727) | freshwater metagenome | biome: subpolar coniferous forest; feature: holomictic lake; material: water; isolation source: holomictic Lake 227, 6 m and 8 m depth | place: Canada: near Kenora, Ontario | collected... | reverse complement strand
TGACCTTATTAATAGGACTGATCGCAGGATCTGCGATCGGATACCTCTTTTCTTCCCTGAAATCCAAGGATTCCGCTGGCAATCAAGCCTTGCTGGATGATTACAAAATTCAATTAGAAGCAGAGCGCAAAAAGACTGAAACAGCTATCACGCTAAACGCTGAACTAGTTGCGGTCAAAGACTCTGTTTCAAAGCTAACAACGCAATCTAATGAAGCGAACCGAATCCGTACTGAAGCTGAAGCAAAACTCAACACAACGATTCTAGAAATGCGCCGTGCTTCTGAATCTATCTTTGATGAAACTAAGAAAATTGCTGGTGCACTATCTAATTCACAAACCCGTGGAAAATTTGGCGAAGCTCAACTAGAACTATTGCTACAAGGTGCCGGCCTGCGCGAAGGTCATGAATACACGGCGCAACGTTCCACAACTGATGCTGACTCTTCTGGTATTCCAGATGTGACCGTCAATATGCCTGGCGGCTCGCAATTATTTATTGATTCCAAGTTTCCATTTGAGCGTTTCCTCGAAGCTTTTGGTACCGATGATCAAGCAGAGCGAGATCAGTACTTGCAGCAACACACAAAGGATCTGTTGAAGCACGTAGAAGCCCTTGCCAAGCGTGGCTATCACAAATCACAAGGCTCGCCTGATTTTGTAGTTCTCTTTGTTCCCTTTGAAACTCTTTTGTCCGAAGCACTTCGCCTTGATCCTATGCTTCTAGAAAAGGCGTTCAAGGTTGGCGTAACAATTGCAACACCAACATCGATGATGGCTTTGTTGCGCACTATCGGATACATCTTTACTCGCAATAAATTGGCGGAAAATGCTGACGAAATCCAAAAGGTGGCAAGTACCTTTCTGAAGAACATCACTCTGCTGCACACTAAAATTGTGGCGGTCGGAAAGGCAATTTCTCAAACCTCTAAGGCGTACGAAGATCTGGTGCCGACAGCTGAAAAGACTGTTCTTGCACCTGCTCGAAGAATTCATAACTTGGGAGTTACCGGCGATAAAGATAAGTTAGCCATCGAATATCCTGAGGCGCCAGGTGCGGTTCGAGATCTTAAAAATGCAGAGTTAGATAGCAGTGATGATTACATCGATGCAGAAGAGGTAGATGAATAATGAGCACATTACAAAAGATCCAGATTCAAGGCCCTGGTTTAAAAAAACAGGGAATCGTTGTACTACAGACCATCTTCATCGGCTTCTTTGTTTTCATTGAAATGACAATCCGCTCTGGCGTTGGAATCCTTACCGGAATTGCAATTTGTGCGGCATTATTTGGCTCACTGCGTTTTGGCCGCGACGGTACGACCTATGTTTCAGTCGTTACTCCCCCATTGGCATTTGCTGGATCAGCCCTTGTGATAACAATGATTGTGGATAGATTTAGACCATCTCGAGTTGGTATTGATTTCATCGCAGCCCTTGCATCAGAGGCGCCATTTTTAATTATTGCCGCAGCTTATGGCTGGTTTGTGTATTTCAACCAAAAGGCAAAAAATAAACCATCTAAAAAGCACGTCGCTGAATCAGAGATTTAAAACTTTTTACCAAGCCTTGGTGCCACGAAAAACAATTGGTGGTTGGGTGAATAGATCTTTAACTGCCGCTCTAAATTCCAATATATGCGCGCTATCTCGATGTAAAAGATAATCCTCGTAGCTCACATACTTTTCAACAATAAAGTAACTACCCTCAACCTCTGAATTTCTCTGAACCTCATACTCTAGACACCCAGGTTCTTGTCGTGTTATCGATGCCAGTTTCTTCAGTTTTTCTTCAAAAGAATCGACCGACTCGGGAGCCACTGCAAATGAAGCAATCACTGAAAAGTTCACTGGTTTTCCCAATCAATTACATTCATTGGTTGATTACCTTGCGCACAATTCTCAAATTGTGTCGCTAAAAAGACACGAGCTTGTGGCTCAAATGCGGCAGAGTCCCCACCTACGTGAGGAATCACCGTGCAATTGTCATAACTCCATAGCCGATGCCCTGCAGTAAGTGGTTCGGGATCGGTAACATCTAATGCGGCAAACAATCTTTTTGTGCTCAATTCTGCGCACAAAGCATCGGTATTAACCACCGGACCTCTCGCAACATTGACCAGAAGGGCTCCATCTTTCATAGCACCCAAAAATTTTGCATCAACAAGGTTGCGTGTTCCGGCCGTTAGGGGCACCAATAGAACTACACAATCAAAGCTACCTAGAGCTGCGTGAACTGTAGAGATCGCTTCAACGCCTTCTCTGGCGCTTTGTCCAAAAGTGGTTACTGCGCACTCAAAAGGGGTGAGCATCGCCTTTAATCGCTGAGCAATCGAACCAGCTCCAACAATTGCAATTTTTTTGCCGTAAATAGAACCTGCAGTTTTATGATTCCAAAGGTTCTGGCTTTGATTAAGAGCAAAGTCACGATGGTTTTTGAAGTGCGCCAACATCAACGAAATTGCTAGCTCTGAGGTTGAGAAATCATGTACGCCGCGGGCATTGCACAAAATTTGGCCATCTCGCATGAATGGAATTGCATCCTCATACCCAGCCATCAAAAGTTGCAAAATCTTAAGATTAGGCATCACTGCTGTTGGTTCTAGTACTTTTTTGCCACCCATGTATTTCGGCACATAGATTGTTATTTCAGACAAATCACTTGGACTCATAGTCTCTAAAGGAGCGCTAGTTAATTTCCAACCATCAGGGATTGCTACATCATTCCACTGACACCAAACAACTTGGTTCACAAGTTATCTATTTCTTGCCAGATGATGGAATTGAAGCAATTAGTTTTTGTGTGTAACTATTTGATGGGTTTTCAAAAATCTTAGTCGAAGATCCTGACTCAACGAATTCGCCATTTTGCATGACATAGACATCATCAGTTAAATAGCGAATTACCCCTAGGTCATGAGATACCAGCACAATTGATAAGCCATCAGTTATTAGTTCACTAAAGAGTTCAAGAAGTTGAGATTGCGCACTTTGATCAATTGCTGAAGTCGGTTCATCGGCAATCAAAATCTTTGGCTGGACAGAAAGGGCTCTGGCAACTGAAGCGCGCTGGCGCTGGCCACCGGAAAGAGAGCTTGGGTATTTGAAGGCATCAATTTCACTAATGCCCATGCGCTTCAAAAGGTCGAGGGCAATCTGCTGGGCTTCTGCCTTATTCGGATTTTGGTGAACTCGAACCGCTTCTGAAACCGCATTAACAATGCGCATCCGTGGATTTAAACTCCCATAAGGATCTTGGAAAACCATCTGTACCGCTTTGCGCAGCTCACCTTTATAAATCTCTTTGCCGTCTTGAATCGGAGCTCCTAAGTAGGTGACATAGCCGTTTGTGGGCGCTTGCAGGCCAGATAGAACACGTGCAAATGTTGATTTGCCGCTGCCGGACTCTCCAACAATTCCTACGACTTTGCCCTGAGGCAAAGCAAAATTCACATTTTTTACCGCTTGGACTTCATACCCAAAAGCTTTAAAAGTCACACTTACGTCGAACGCTTCGAGCAAATTCATATTACTTCCCCCAAATTTCTGCTTGGCGGATACAAGCAGTTGTGTGATTTTGTCCAACTTTAATCAACGGAAGTTCCACATCTGCCGAGCACCCTGGCTTTGCGTAATCACAACGTGCTGCAAAACGACAACCTGTTGGCCAGTCACCAACTGTTGGAGGCTGACCCTTGATAGTTACCAGCTTTCCACGAGGTTCAACTAAATCGATTCTGGATTTGTAGAGAGCTTCAGTATATGGATGACGAGTGGCTTCAATAATTGCGGAAGGAATCTTTTCTACCGTTGCACCCGCATGCATGATGACGATGTCATCACAAACCTCATTGATCAAAGGAAGATCATGTGACACAAGAATGATCGAAGTATTTAGATCCTTACGAATTTGTTTAAGAAGCTGCATAATTTCTGCTTGAACCGTTACATCTAGTCCAGTCGTTGGTTCATCGGCAACAATTAGCTTGGGTTCGCGGGCGATCGCACATGCGATCATCACTCGCTGTTTCATACCGCCTGAAAGTTCGTACGGATACTGCTTCAGCACGACTTCGGGGCGACGTATTTGTACGATTTCAAGCAGCTCTAAAGCGCGCTTGCGAACAACATTCTTGTCCATCTTTTCCCCTAGCTGAATTGCTTCAGCCATCTGTGCGCCAATCGTTAAAACAGGATTTGGCCCAGCTAATGCAGATTGTGGGATGTAGCCAATTTCTTTACCTCTAATGTCACGCCACTCCTTTGGTGAGGCATTAACCAGATCAATCCCGTTGAATGTCAGGGATCCCGAATTAATGTAGGCACCACGACGATGCAATGTGCCAACCAAAGAACGACATAACATTGTCTTTCCCGAACCAGATTCACCAATAAGGCCCAATAACTGCCCTGATTGGACATCGAACGAAGCACTGTTAACGATGGTCAATCTGCGAGTACGTGTGACTTTTACGTCAATCCGAAGTGAATCGATTTGAACCAATGGTTTGCTCATGATTCTCCCCGATCTCTGCGAGAAAGACCTTCAACAATGAATGAGAGCGAAATAGCAGACCAGCACAGTGCAAGGCCTGGGAAGACTGTAAGCCACCATGCTTGACCGATAAAAGTTCGACCATCAGCAATCATCGCACCCCACTCGGCCATTGGTGGCCGCGCAGCAAAACCCAAAAATGAAAGACCCGAGACAATGATGATTACCAAAATAAAATCACTAAGGGCGTAGGCAAAGCTCTCTGATGTCACATTCGGTGCCACATGCTTTGCTATGACTCGACGCTTGGAATAACCCATCAACGTAGTCGCCTCAATATAGTTTTGTTGCAGCACTACGACAGCTTTAGTTCTTGCGATACGAGCGTACCTAGCCCAACTCATTAGTGCCAAAATAATGACGACATTAATGAGTCCTGGACCTAAAAACGCGACCATCGCAATTGCGATAATCAAAAGAGGGAATGCATTAATACCGTCGATGAGTGAACTAACAGTGCTGAGAATATATTTATTCTTTGTGATTCCTAAAAGTATTCCAACAGTTGTTCCAATTATCAATGGAATAGTTACGCCAAGAAAGGCGATTCCAATATCGGATGGCACGGCTGAAAAAACACGTGTCATTACATCACGGCCTAGTTGATCTAGGCCCATTGGGTGTGAAAGTGATGGGCCTTTTAGTGAGTCGCCAACAAATTCATCAGAACCGTATGGGCCTACTAGAGGATAAATGAATCCCATCAAAGTAATTGCGGCAAACATGACGCAGCCTGTGATAATTCCAAATCCACCAGGACGTGCGATCCATTCTTTAATTCTTTCCTTGCGAGAAGAATTAGCTTGAAATGCCTTATCCATACTCATAGCTTTACTCTCCGATCAAGGGAATAAGCTAACAAATCTCCGATAAAACTTAAGAACACCGTTATAACTCCAAAGAAAAGAAGAATCCCTTGAACCATCGGATAATCATTTGCCAGTACTGCAGCAACTAGTTCTCGACCGACACCTGGTAGGGAGAAAATCGTCTCTAAAATTACCGTTCCACCAAGCATTGTTCCCATGATGTAAGAGACTAAGACGACTGTTGGGGCTAGGGATGGTTTAAGAATATAGAACCAGAAAAATCGGGGACGACTTACACCACGGATAATTCCTGTTTCTACAAACTCTTCCGCTCTTGTGTCGACTACAGATGTATGAAGAACTCTAGAAATAATTGCTACATAAATCAACGTGTTAATTGAAATCGGAAGCCACAAAAACTTTAAGTTGCCTGGGAATTCACTCACATAACCAAAAACTGGAGCCCAATTGTGCTTGACGCTAAAGAATAAAATACCAATCATGGCAATGAAGAAGTTAGGTGTTGCAATAACTATTGAAGTGATTCCTCTAAAAACATAGACGGCCGAAGCCTTGTTTGACCAGCCGATGATAGTTCCAATCGGAATCGAAATGAGGAATGCAAAAAAAACTGAAAGTACGATGTATGTCAGAGTCAGTGGAAAGGTCCGCTTGATTGTTTCAAGCACATCTACGCCATTTACAAGGGAGACTCCAAGATCACCTTGTAAAACCCCTTTAAAGTAATTAAAAAACTGGACGACGGCATTTTCATTGAGCCCAAGGTCTTCTCGCAACTTATCGATCGCCGCAGGATCAGCTCCGGCACCTAAACGGGCTTCTGCAGGATCGCCAGGTGAAAGCCTAATAAGTGAATACGAAATCACCATAACCCAGAAGGAAATAGACAAGGTACGAATCAATCGTCCCAGCAGTTTCCTTAGAAATACATTTCTATTCACGGGCTAAGTATTCACCTTCCATGTTGATATTTATCTAGTTACATGAAAAATCGATTGCCTGGGTGCCCCTTGAGTAGGGACACCCAGGCTCTCGACAATGTGCCAAGTACCCTCGATTAACTTGGCGTATCGCTAACCGCTGACTAATTAATCCTTAGTCGTTTGGAAGGGCTGGGTTAGTCGCAATTACGAATTGCAACTGACCTGGCAATAGCGCTTCGGCGATGTTGTCACCAATTCGGCTACCAGAGAGATAGAAGCGGTTTCCAATTGGAATGAATGTTGAAAGGTCAAATGCGATCTTTTCAACAGCCGTTAACTTCTCCTTGATAACTGATGCGCTCTCACTTGCTGATGCCTCGTTGAGCAACTTAGTGGTTTCTGCAAGTGCTGAGTCCGGAATATTTGCATTTACAGCCCATACTCCACCTGGCTTGAACCAGTTAGAAAGCTGAAGAATTGGAGTTGCTGCGTTGTTTCCAAACCACATCATTTCCCAGTCCTTCTTGTTAATTACAGGTGTGATTGCTGTATCTGGTGTAACCATATCGATGGTTACATCAATTCCAACAAGCTTCAAACTGTCTTTAACAACCTGAGCTGCATCCTGCCAGAAGATGCGGTTAGGCACCTTCATGTTTACCTTGAATCCATTTGGATAACCCGCAGCAGCTAACAACTTACGTGCTGCTGCTCGATCAGGTGCACCATTCTTTGGTAATGAACACACGACATAATCGTTGTTAAAGTTAAATTGCTGTCCGCAATTTGGCTTACCAAGATTTGCAAATGCAGTACGCATGATTGCTGCACGATTTACAGCCAGTGAAATTGCTTGGCGAACTCGAGCATCTAGCAGCGCCTTATTTGGCTGCAGTGCACCCATGTTAAATGCCAACATGAACGTACCTGAATCTTGTTCACCAGTTACGCGGAATTGCTTAGTGTCCCACTTGATGGTCTTAGCACTTAGTGGAAGCTCCATTGCATAATCGATTGCTCCAGATTGGAATGCTGCAAGACGTGTATTTCCATCAGGAATAGTTACAACGCGGAGTTCCTTGACAAGTGACTTAGCCCAGTAATTTGGATTTGCAACCAGAACAAAGTTATCTGTTCCTGGTACAAAAGTCTTTACCATCATTGGACCACCAGCGACAGGATTCTTAAAATATTCCTTTGCCTTAGCTTCGGTATCTGTCTTTCCTGCTGGGTGAATTCCCAAGAACTGTTGTGCTAGCGCAAAGTTGAAATCTGGGTATGGGCGCTTCAGAGTCCACACCAAAGTCTTTGCATCCTTAGCGACAACTGTCTGAACTGGTTCGATATATGAAGATGAAATCTTTAGATCAACCCAACGCTTATATGAATTAACTGCATCTGCCGCAGTAATTGCTGTTCCATCTGAGTACTTGGCATCGCGCAATGTTTGTGTGATTGTCTTTCCATCTGCGCTTGTCTCAGATGATGCAACGAGGTCGCGACGTGGCTTTCCGCTTGCATCAAAGCGATATAGCTTGCCTTGAACAAGATATGCCATCTGACCTTCGGTGTATCCACCAACTGGAACGTTTGGATCTAGTGACTGAACTCTGTGAAGAGCACCATATGTGACAACATCACACACGGCATTCTTTGATGTTGCCTTAACACCGCAGTTTGAACCAGTAGCTGCTTGTGCAGATTGCACACCAACCAAGGCACCTACTGCTAGTCCGAATGTTGCAATGGCCGCGACGATGCGACCAATTGACTTTGCCTTCATTGAACGTCCTCCTTTGTGAACGGTTAACGATTAACAGGACTATAGTGTGCCAGGACACACAATTGATAGTGCCGTGGCGGGTATTTTCATGGAAGTTATAGGACCGTTACACGAGGTAACGGGGTGAGTGGGGTACCCAATTCACACCAGGGATAGAGATGGAAAGGTCGGAAATCATGATTGAGGGTCTATTCGTTCCGCAATTCACTGTATTTAATAAGGATCAAAAGGTGGATTTCGCGGCCACTAAGGAACATGGGGCATGGCTCTTAAGCAAAGGTGTCACCGGATTAGTCCCCTTTGGAACCTTTGGTGAGGGCAGTTCGCTCTCTTTAGCTGAGAAAAAGCGAGTCACTACTGACCTTCTCAACATTACAAATGGGAAGTTGCTGATCCCAACCATCATCTCAAACTCATTAGCCGAAATTCAGGAATATCTAGAGTTTGCTGAAGAGCTTCCAATCGCCGGCGTCATGGTTTCGCCGCCAAGTTATTACAGACCAGTGACAGATGAAAACCTCATTGAGTTTTACAGATTGATTGCCCGAAAGACTACACACCAAATCATTGCCTACAACATCCCAGCGACTGTCGTGACTATTTCAAGTTCGGTTGCTTCGCAGATCCCAATTTGGGGCGTCAAGGACTCTTCAGGAATCATTAGCTCTGCCGAAGATTTCTTAAGCAAGAAAGTTAAAGTATTAGTTGGCTCAGATAGTTTGCTGATTCAAGCTTTGCAGAAAGGTGCATCTGGCGGAATTTGCGGACTCGGAAACATCTTTCCTTCGCACATGGCATCGGTGTATAGAGATTATCGAGGGGGTCGGATTCAGGAAGCTGAAGAGACGCTGAAGTTTGTGATCGACACTGTTAATGGTTTCTTAAAGCCAGAATTTGTGTTTGGTGACATTATTTCTGCAGTGAAAGAAGCCGGAAAAATCCTAAATAACTCTAACTTGGGCACTATGCGACTTCCCGTAGGTGATGTTTCTCTTTCACCTGAAGCGGTGGCAACATTAAAAGGAATTCAGCATTAGGCTTCTAATTGATCAACATACATTTTGGGCTTAGAGATGAGTAGTTGGTTCAAGAAGGCCCGGAAGAAATTCATTGAAATAGTTGCACCCAAACACGAAGTTCCTATTACTCGTTGGACTGCAGACAATTTGTGGGATATCTCGTGGGTACGGGTTGTACTGATCACACTAGGAATAATTTTTCTTGGTATTGGTGGCTCTTTCACAGTTCAATCAGGCCTCGGAACAGCGCCTTGGACCGTCCTTGCCCAAGGAATTTCAGTCCAAACTGGATTGGCTTTAGGTGTTTCGTTCTTTCTAATTAGCCTGTCTCTGTTCTTGATGTGGATCCCACTATCGTTAAAACCCGGGTATGGAACGATTGCAAATACCATTTTCTTTGCATTCGGTTTACAAATCGGCGTTGATTACATTCCACATCCAGCCAATACTTTTATGGCATATGTACTTGTTCTCACTGGTGTGTTTATTACAGGTGCTGGCGGCGCTTTATACATTACCTGTGGCTTAGGCACCGGTCCGCGAGACGGGATTATGTTGGCGTTTACGGGTAAAACTAAAATGCCATTCACAGTTGTCCGCGCAGTTATTGAAATTCTAGTTTTAACAGTTGGCTATTTTCTCGGAGGAGACGTTGGAATCGGCACATTGATAATTGCTCTCTTGATCGGCCGTTCTTTCTCATTTTGGTTTGATTTTTTTGCGCGATTCCCACCAAAAGCCAATCCTTTGAAACCTTAGTTTTGCCCAGCTGCCTTCATGTCTTTGCGAAGCTCTGGCGGCAACGCAAACAGCAGTGATTCTTCCGCTGCAGTCACTTCTTGAACATCCTTAAATCCATGTTCGTGCAAAGTCGCTAATACATCCTTGACCAAAATTTCTGGAACTGATGCACCACTTGTTACACCAATAGTTTCAACGCCGGCAAACCATTCATCCTGAATCTCTTCGGCGTAATCAACTAGGTATGACGCTTTAGCCCCGTACTCCAGCGCAACTTCGACTAGGCGCACAGAATTACTAGAATTTCGAGAGCCAACAACAATTACTAAATCTGCTTGTGGCGCAATTTCTTTGATCGCTTCTTGGCGATTTTGTGTTGCATAACAAATGTCATCACTTGGCGGTGCCTGAATTTCCGGAAAACGTTCTTTCAGAATTGCAACAGCTTCCATGGTTTCATCAACAGACAATGTTGTTTGAGAAAGCCAGACTAAGTTCTTGCCAGGTGTTGGTTGGATTGTGCGCGCACCATCTAACCCATCAACAATTCGAACTCGATCTGGCGCTTCACCGGCGGTGCCCTCAACTTCTTCGTGGCCGTGGTGACCGATGAGCAAAATTTCAGAATCCTCTGTGGCAAAACGTCGGACCTCGTGGTGCACCTTGGTTACCAATGGGCAGGTTGCATCAATAGTTTTTAGATTACGAGCTGCTGCTTGCTCGTGCACAAGTGGTGAAACTCCGTGGGCTGAAAATACAACGGTCTTACCCTCTGGAACTTCATCAGTT
>SESG01015594.1_pt1 | contig 10639 bp, 10 predicted proteins | sample 3171421 | NCBI WGS metagenome assembly SESG01 (sample SAMN10866946, study PRJNA518727) | freshwater metagenome | biome: subpolar coniferous forest; feature: holomictic lake; material: water; isolation source: holomictic Lake 227, 6 m and 8 m depth | place: Canada: near Kenora, Ontario | collected... | reverse complement strand
AGCACGCGGCGGAGGCTATTTGGTTGCATTGGTGTGCCGGACCATCCCCACGCGGGTGGGGAGCACGGGCAGGGGAATCCTTGCTAGTGGCAAGGTGCCGGACCATCCCCACGCGGGTGGGGAGCACAGCCAGCGCTCCGGAAACGGAACGCCAGCCAGCGGACCATCCCCACGCGGGTGGGGAGCACGATCGGCTCACCACGCCAAGCGCCTACCCAACCGGACCATCCCCACGCGGGTGGGGAGCACGTGATTAAGCCGTGCGAAACTGGCGGACAACCCGGACCATCCCCACGCGGGTGGGGAGCACGTCGATTCGCCCGGGTCAGTGGGGCAGACCAGCGGACCATCCCCACGCGGGTGGGGAGCACGCTTTTCGGTCCTTTTGTTTGGCGGTGGCGCGTGGACCATCCCCACGCGGGTGGGGAGCACTGTGCGGTCAGCACGCTGAGCCTGGGAGTGGCCGGACCATCCCCACGCGGGTGGGGAGCACGACCCGTGGCGGCCTGTTGATGCCAGCACTCACGGACCATCCCCACGCGGGTGGGGAGCACACTGGATTGACAGAGACTTACGGAGGCATTTGACGTGCTTTTGGGTTCTCAGAAGGGCTGGTTTTCGGGTGCGATCCACTCCTCGGCCACCAGCCAAAGGCCGGAAATCTCAGTCTCCCGCCGGTGCGTGGCACCGTGGGTTTGAATCTTGAAGCCCTGGCAGTTGTTGTCGCTGGAAATGATGATCATGCCGAGGCCCTCCGCGTTGCGCTTGATGTATTCGAGGGTCTTGTCGCGCGTGCGGCGGTTGAGGGAGCCGACGAAGACGTTGGGGCGCGGCTCGAGGAACCACCGTTTGAGGATACCCCGGATGGCATCCGGCGTGTCGTTGGCAACGATGACGGTCATTTAGGTAGTTGATGGTTGGGAGTTGATAGTTGAGGGTTCGCTGGGAGTTGCTGCGGGTTGAGAGTTGAGGGTTGAGGGTTCGCTGGGAGCTGCTGCGGGTTGAGCGTTGGTGGTTGCGGGTTGGAAGAGCGACTCCAAGTCCTTTGGGATTCGCTGCAGGAGCTTCTCCTCTTCTACGTGTTGCTTGAGGAGCTTCCGCACCAACTCGCCGTCGTCATCCGGCTGCTGGCGGATGGCCATGAAGGCGGCGGGGATGCTCGTGAGGTGCTTGTAGAGGTCCGCCACGTCGTAAATGAACGGCAACGTGCCGGCATCATGCACGAACCCCAGGCTGGGCAGGTAACCGAGGGAGCAGACCACGGCTGCGCAAAGCCCGTAGAGGCTGGAATTGGCCGTCGAAAGCGCCTTGTTGATGCCGTCAGCCATGTCCCAGTTGCTGGGGTTGTAGTTCCTGCCTTTCCAGGTGACCCCATATTGCGCACCGGACTGGGCGTAAAGCGTCCTGACCCGCAGACCCTCCATACCGCGCAGTTCCTTAACGGACCGGCTGGCCACATCCACATCCGGGAACCGCATTTTGAACATGCGCCGGGCGATTTCTGTCCGCCGTTTCTTATCCGCCCACACCGTCGCGTGAAAGCGCGGCATTTCGTTGGCGTGGTTGGGTGCCAGGCCAAACGCATAAAAGCGCAGCCCATCCTCCCCAATCCAGCAGACCGGCGTGTTGGAATCCGCGCAGGCCTTCATCGCCGCGTGGGTCACCGTCGTGCCCGGCCCGAGCAGCACGGCTGAAATGGTGGCCACCGGCAACCGGCACAGCAGCCCGGTGGCGCTGATCCATTTGACGCTCGAATCGTCCACCTCCAAGCGCCCGTGCTCCAGATAGATCGGGGTCCAGCGGTCGCGGGCCATGGCGAGGGTTTCGAGGGGTGGGCGTTCGAAGAGGGGCATGGGGGGGAACGTGAAACGTGAAACGTGAAACGTGGTGCGGGGTGCGGGGTGCGGGGTGCGTGAGAGCTCAGTCTGAACGGGGGGTGATTTTTACCCGGCGCGGGGTGAAGCGGCGGCTTTCAGGGCCGCTGGAATCCGCCGTGCCGAAGGACAGTGGGTGGTCTGATATGGAATCGGTGCCGTCCTCGAAGCGGGCGACTTCTTCAACGCGGGAGAAGTGTTCGCGCGGGGCGTCGCCGATAAGGGCGTGCCAGGCGGCGGCCTCGTCGCATGGACCGGCGCGGTAGAGCGGCGCGGCGGGCAGGCAACACTTGCGGCCGAACCAGACGCCCCAGACGGGATCGCGCAGCGCGGCGGCGGCCCGGCAGAGCACTTCGGGTTCGCCGGCGAGCAGGACGCCAAACCGGGCGTCGAGCAGATATTGGCGGTGGGTGACTACGGGGTCATGGTTGGGAGCCCCACTGGCACGCCGGGTTTTCAGGACGGTGTGGAAGTCCTCCAGCCGCCGGAGTGGCAGTCCTTCGGATCGCGTTCCGGTGAGGGCGGCCCCAGGCCGCCGGGGGATGGTCACGACCGTCATCCGCAAGCGGGCGAGCCGGGGCAGCCATTCGCGCTCCGCCGGGGAGCCTTTGGCGGCGCCGAGCGCGGCGCAGAGCAGGCCGACCACGCCGCTCTTGGTCGGATGCAGGCCGGTGGTGCGCCGCTGGAAACGGCTGGCGAAGCCCCAGCTTTGCAGCGGGGCATCAAGCATCAAGGCGAGGTGGGGCATGGCTTAGAGGCCGGCCAGAAGCTCGGCGCAGAAGACTTCCAGGCTCTGGTCCGGGATGCTGCACTCCTTCGCGAAGGTCACGCCCCAGGTCTCTTTGAGCTTCTTGACCTCGGCTTCCAGAGCCGCAATCGAATCCTTCACCAGCCCATCGCCTTTGGCCCGCACAGGACTCTCGAACGCATTGACCAACTGGATGGGCTGGCCAATGTCCTTGAGCGTGCCCAGCACATAAGCCGGCACGGTGTGGGCGTTCATGGAGTTTTTGCGGGCGTTGGGGACGGCCAGCAGCGCGGCGCGCAGGAAGGCGTCCACGACCTGCTTGAACTCCGCCTCGGTGAGCGTGGCCAGGTGGCTGCTTTGGCGCAACAGCCCGAGGTTGAGTGCGACATAGCGGTAGTAGCAGGCGGAAGTGAACTCCGCCGGCCCCATATTCGCGGCTCCCGCATCGTCGCCGGCTTGCTTGCAGTCATCCACCGCGGTCCAGAAGTCGATTTCGTTATCCGCCTTGTGCGTTGAGAGCGCATGGGAAAAAAGCCCAGCTCCTTCGAGAGTCAGGCTATTCTCGTTCGCCACCATGCGCCCGAAAATGGCAATATCTGCGGCATCCAACATGGCTCCCTTGGCGGCCTTGGCGGCTACAGTTTGAAAATCCGTGGCAGCAGGCTTCTCTTGCCTGGCCTGGGCAATGGCCTGGGCAACCGCCTGGAGTTGGCCCGGCGAGAAATACAGCAGGGTGCTGGTTTGGTCTTTGGCGTCCGGAGCCTCGTCAGCCTCGGCGCCCTTGCCCTTGGCCTTCTTCTTGGGGGGCTTGCCGGATAGGAAGCTGTGGCAGGTTGCTTCAGCGGTTGCTTGTGCGTCCGGTTCGGACCAGCCCAGTTTAACCAGCTCCAGGGCCAGGTCTTCGGCGGCCTTGCGCGTCCGGTTGCCGGCAAAACGGGCATTGAGTTCTTTGGCGGCGAGCCGGATTGCCCGCTTCAGGCACTGGCTGGAGATACGAGCCCGGTTCACTCCGCCGAAGACGGCGGTCTTGGGCGCGCCCACGTCGTCGCGGTTAAGGCAGGAGACGGGGAACGATTGGAGGATATGCAGTTCGATCAGTTTCATTTGTTGTGTTGTTGGTTTGTAGTTGAGCGTTGAGGGTCGAGGCTGGGGGCAATGACCAGCAGGCCGAAGCCGAAGGCCTTGCCGCTGCCGAGGCCGGTTTGGAAAGTTTGGTGAAACGCCGCGGGATCGGTCACGCGCAGCGTGCCGCGAAACTCCACGCTGGCATGCACACCATGCTCGCGGCCCCGGTTGAAGTGCTCCTGGCCTTCGGGAACAATGCGCAGCGAATCGGCCTCGACGGCGAATCCCCCGACGGCGGCCTTTCGCTCCAGCCAGGCGACGAGGTCGGCCGGCTGGCGCAAGGCAACTCGCCGCGCATTCTTGTTGCGGTTGATGCGGCCGTCGGGGCCGACGGCCTTGGGCTTGCTGGGATCAACGATCTTCTTCGTCGGGTTGGCCCGGAGCTGGAAGGCGTAGTGCGACCGGCCGAAGTAGCCGTCCGGAATCTCACGCGATTGCCAGGCGTCCGGCGGACACCACTCCGGGCGCGTGGCCGATTGCGGCGAAACGATCAGCAGGCGAAAGCCTTGCGGCGACTGGTCGAGACGAGTGAGGAAATCACGCGTGTCGGTGGGCCGCCCCGGAAAACACTTCCACGCGGCCTGATGCCAGTCGTACGTGTCGCGCAGTTGGCGGCGGGCCACCGTGGCGTGGTCGAGGGTGATTTGGGTCAGCCAACTCATACGGCCTCCTGGATGGCGGGGGCTTCCTCGGCGCTGGCGACCCAGAACGCCTGGGCCCAGCGGATGCGCACCCGCTCGCCCCACCAGCACAGGTCTTCGATCAGTGCCTGGTAATTCAGGGGAATGCCCTTGGCTTTGGCGGCAAGGACTATGGGACGAAGTCGTTCGCACAGCTCATCACGGTCGCACATGAGCAAGCGGCGGAAGCGAGCGTCGAAGCTGTTATGCGTCCCCGCGAGTTGGCGGCAGGTGTCGCCCAGATTGCCGGTGCTGGTTTCATCCGGGTGGTACGCGTAGAGGGCGGCCACAGTTTCGGCGATGGGATCGTCAATGCCGCCGACGCGGGCGAGCATCGGCCAGGCGCGATGGCGGCGGGCCGGAACCAGCGCACAGCGCAGATTGGCCAGGGCGCCCCGGTCGTTCTTGAGTGAGCGCAGCCAGGCCAGCACGGCGGCGGCGCGTTCGGGGGGGGTGGTGGATTTCATAGGCTCTGATCAATTCGAGTGGTTGACGGAATTTGGGAAGAGAACGGCGAGGCCCTTGACGAAGGCCTGGAGCTGCCGCCCGGTTTCGTGCGGGCAGGCAGTCTCGTAAGCCAGCCGGGCAGCCTGATTGACGGTTTGGCCCCAGCCCGAGCGCCTCCAGGCGGTGGCGTCGGGCAGCGGATCCGCGCTTTGTACCGCCGCCAGCAGCAGTGGCAGTTCCCGCTCGGCCTGGGTCCAGAATTGAAACGCGGCTTTATTTTGCAGTGCATCACGCCGGTTGCGCGCATCCGGACGGTCGAGTTTGTCGCCGATCTCCGCGTGGTAGCACGTTACGGCGCGCTTGAGCGCCCAGGCAGCCTGCTCGGCGAGTTGGACGCCGCCGGCATAGCGCTGCTGGCCGGTGGACGCCAGCATGGTGGCCGGGAGGTGATAGACGCCTTCCAACGTATCGAGCACCTTGGCTTTGTCCGCAACGAGCGCCCCCACCCAAAGGTCAAACGGCTGGTCTCCGGCGAGGTTGTTCAAAGCGACCGGGCCGCCGGTATCATTCATGAAAGCTGACTTGACGGTGAGCGCGTGCAGTTCGCGCCAGGGCGCTTTGTCCAGCGAGGCACCCAGGACGAATCGGCCGGCCTGTCCTGTGATGGTGCGAACGCTAATTGTGGCGCTGGCCTCGCGCGCCTCCGGCCAGGAGGGATAGTCCACCCCGTTGGCCAACAGGAGACCGCGCCCGTTATCGTCCAGGCGGATGGCCCGGCTAATGGGGACGAGCCGGCCGAGATAGGTTTGCGTCGCGTTGGTGATGGCTGGCTTGTCGGTCGGCGCGGAAGGCATTTGTTCCCAAACCGGGCGGCCCAGGCCGGTGATCCCGGGCAAGCTGACCACGGCCTCGATCGGGAGCAGGTTTAGGTGGATCGTGGCGAGCAGGTTCGCCCCACGCGGAAACGCGTGCAGCATGCTCCCGGGCAGACAGGGCGCGTGGCTGCTTTGGCCAGGGGCCGGCTTCGGGTAAATCTTCCAGCCAAGTGTCGGCTCATTATTCCACAGCGCGACGCCAATGGTTCCACCAGGGGAAAAACACTGGAAGGTGAGCAGCACCAGCGCAAGTTGTTCGGGCGGAAAGGCTCGACCGTCGCCGCCGGAGTTGTCGAAGAGCGTCGGGTTGTTGCCGGTTGCCAGCGCCATGTCGAGTTTGCTGACGGAGTTGCCCTCCTCGTCGTCGGCCTTGGTCGCCTTGAGGTTCGCGACTTGGAGAAACCGCTGGCTGTCGCCAAATAGCTCGAACGCGGGCTGCCAGCGCTGGAGGTAATCTCTGGCGGCTGCAGGCAGACGTTCCAGACAGGCTGACCACTCTTCCCGGTCCCCCGGCCCGTCCAGCGCCGCGTGAGCGACGCACAGGAACAGGCGCATGAGCGCAATGCGTTCGTGTGGGCGCACGGCCAGGTCGCGGATGTCCTGACCGCACACAAAGATGTCAGCCAACGTCGCCGCCCGGGTGGCGCCGTCGTTCCAGAGCACGGGAATCCAGGGATCAGTCGTAAGATTCATAGTCGTCTTGGGGATCGGGTGATTTCACGCCGCGCGAGTGCGGTGGGATGAACACTCCTTCATCGGGATGCCAGGTGAGTCCGGAAGGCGCGTCGGCGCCCGGCCAGTAGATTTGCCCGTCGCGCACCAAACCCAACGCGCAGTCCCCGGACGCATGCAGCCGGAGCCACGCGGGAGTCGCCGGCAGCGCGCCAGCGACGGCGTAGCGCGGGAGCCGGACCAAGTTCCAATGAATGGCCTTGGCAACGGGAAAGCTCCAGTCGCGGTCGGCCGCGTCGATAGGTTGGCCGTTGACCAGTGCGAGTCGCGCAACGCCTTTGGCGGGTGTTTCCACGCGGGTGGCGAGGAGAAGCTGGGCCGTCGGGCGGGAGTTGTAGCGGGTTTGGACGCCTTCCTCATCAGGGAGAGCGGGCTGGTTCCAGATATTGGTGTTGGTAAGGGCCAGCCGGTGGAGCTTGTCTTTGACGCTCTCCAGCGCCGCGCGAAGCTCGCGCCAGGCCGGCGGCTCGTCGGGCCATTCCGCGTAGGTAGCTTCGAGCAAGGAACGAATGTCGGCGGGCAACGCAAGGCCCGTGCGCGCCTGCCATTGGGCGAGGGAGCGCAACATGACGTATGGCGCATAGACGCGGCCCGTAGGACCCAGAGCCGCTTTGAGTTGTTGGGCGGAAGCCATCCGCACGTCCAGCGCGGCCAGGGTTTCGGGCAGCAGGACGTGAAGTGCCGGCGCGGCGCAAGGCCGCAGGGAACGTGCGTGGCGCCAGAGGCGGCCCAGACGTTGCAAGAGCATGTCCGTCGGCGCCAGGTCGGTGACAAGATAATCCGCATCAATATCCACGCTTTGCTCCACCACTTGAGTGGCGACGAGCACGCAGCCGCGCGGGCGTTTGGCCTCGTTCCGGCCGAGGCGGTCCAGCCAGGCGTTTTCCAGTTCCTCGCGCCGGAACTGCGGAAAGCGCGAGTGGAGCAGCCCCACCGGCGGACCGCCTTCGCAGCGGTGCGCGCACAGCAGACGGAAGGTTTCCTGGGCCTCGCGCACGGTGTTGCGAACCCACAGGACACACTCGCCCGCGGCCGCCCGCTCCATGATGCCTTCGGCAACGTGCGCGGGAGCTTGAGCCGACATATTGAGACACACAGCTCGCGCCGGTTCGGCCGGGAAGCTGATCTCGCGGGACGGCTTGCCGGGCGTGCAGGCCGTGAGTAGCGGGTAGCTGTCGCTCAGTTCGGCGGGCGGTGGACCAGCCAGCGCGAGCAGTTCGCGCCGCCGGGCAACCGTGAGCGTGGCTGACAAAATGATGACCGTGCATTGCAGCTCCAGGAGGCGGCGGATCAGGACATCCACCAGCGTCCCAGTGTAGAGGTCGTAGGTGTGGAGTTCGTCGAGAATGACCACCTTGCCCGCAAGTCCAAACTGCCGCACGAAGAAGTGCTTGGCCGCGACGATGCCGAGCAGGGCCTGGTCAATGGTGCCGACACCGTAGGGCGCAAGCAGCGCCCGCTTGGAAGAGGCGAACCAGGAGCGTCCGGCCGAGGCGTCGGCAGCCGCCTCAGTTGTCGGTGCGGCAGGGTGGAACCGGGGCGGCCCGGCCTGGTCGAGCAGCCACGAATTGCTGTGGGCCAGGCGGAGGCGGCGCGGGTCGGGCGCGACCTCGGCTCGGCCCAGAAAGTCGGACACCCGCAGGTGGATGCGATTACTCGTCACCTGGGTTGGCAGCGCAAAGTAGAGGCCGCTCGCCTGGCCCCCAGCGATCAGTTGATAGGCCGCCGCCAGCGCGGCTTCAGTCTTGCCTGTTCCCATCTGGGCTTCGATAACGTAAAGGCCCGGCTCCCGCACCTGATCGACGGCGGCCGTTTGCAGGGAACGCGGTGGGTTACAGGCGGGAAACAGAGTTGTGAATGCGTGGCCGGTCTGAAACCTGGCCGGCTCCCAGCCCAGTTCCCGCAGCGCGGCGCTGGCCTTGGCGCGTGCCTGCTGACTCTCTCCACCCAGGGGCGAGAACCGGTCCTCATCTGAGCCAATCCAGTCCGCCACGGTAACCAGGCCGGCCACATACCAGAGCACAGCGTCAGACTCCGGCGGGCCTTCCGGCAGCGGGCCGAACTCCGCCGTGATCTCCTCCACCAGCTGGAGCCGAGCTTGGTCCCAGAATTCGCCGCCCACGGCGCCAACTTTGAACACGCCAAGCGTGCGCTCGTTGGGCCTCCCATGATGCGCCCCCACGACTGCGGACCACCCATGCAGCTTGGAACTGGGGAAAAGTCGTTGGAGCGTCCACTGGCTGACGAGGGCGTGATTCGATTGGTGGTTCGCCCAGTTCTCCTTGGCTGCTACAGCACCGAGGTTGAGCTGAGCCAGCCACACCGGGCACTTCACCAGAAACCCCGGCGAGATCTTCCCCACGTCATGCAGCGCCACGAGTGTGATAGCGCCCGGTGGCAGCAGCTTCCTCAGCGCAGGCGGCAGAGCGTCTCGCAGCGCCTCCCCCACACAACCCACGTTCATAGAGTGATCGCGGACGCTCAAGCCCGGAACCTCCTGGCCTTGGGCATCGCGCAGGGTCTTCGCCCAGAACTGAACCTTGCCATGCAGCATCGTCTCCACTCCAAGGCGCACGCTAACCGGACGGCAACCGGTCGCCAAGATAATTATTTTAAGTTAGGAGGTGTTGGTGCTGCGGGAGGGGAAAGCCAAGGGACCGGGGCGGCGGCGGGCTCTGTTTGGGAGCGGGGCGAACCGTTCTATGGTACTAGTACCGTGACAGGTTCAAGCAAGTGTCAGTCCTCACTATTTACACAATGCCGACTACTGCCTTTGCTGCTGCGCCACCTGAGCAGCGCGTACCGGCTAAGAGTGTCAAAAGTGAGGACTGAGGGCGACGATTAGAAAAGCGGCGCCAGCCGCAGTGGAAGCGATCAAGTATCGACTGCCAACCTTCGTTCTGAGCGGTAATTTGGTGCATTTCGGCGCATTCAAAAAGCACATCGGGTTTTATGCAACGCCGACGGGGAACAAGAAATTCCGGGAGGAGCTTTTTGCCTATGAAGGAGCAAAAGGCTCGGTGCAATTTCCCTTGGATAAGCCAATTCCTTTCGGCCTGGTAAGCAAAATGGTGAAGTTTAGAGTGAAGGAAAACTTTGAAAGATCGGCCATGAAAAGGAAGAAATGATGCGCGTCCTGCACATTCGATGAATAAGAGTCCGATCGCGCCAGCCAATGCCGGAAAGTTACCTCGCTGCTTTCCCGACCCCCTGTGCCCTGCGTGACCACGTTCCGCGTTCCGCAATAGACCGGTCATTCGGAGAAACCATGGCGCACCGCAACTGCCAATATGTCCGCCTCGCCATCTGCCGTACGAGCCGCCCTGCAGAGCTACTCTGTTCTGTGCCTCGCTTAGCCGAGAGCGAGCCTTTCCGAGTGCGGAGCCCGCGGCGCGGGGTCGCTAATCTGGGAGGTTTAGCGATCGGCTGTGTAACGATTCATCGGCTGAATTGTCCAATCAGTGCATGAAAGCCCTTGAGCATTGGACTCTTCGAATAGCAGATAGCGACACGCCATGGTTCGGATTGAATTGGCTGCGACCAGCAAAACACGCGCGCGTCGGCTACGGTTACGTCGTTTTCAGCAGCATCTTACTCGGTCTTCCGGGGATCGCTGTTGGGGCTGGCGTAGTCTATCTGGTTTTGGGACGAGTCGATCCGGGCGTGTGGCTTTCGATGTTCGCACTAGCGGTGATGGTTGAGCTGCCGCTGCATATCCTGTTTGCCCATTTCTGGAATCGGCGGGCCGGAAGAATGTAAGCGTCAAGGCGGGTGCGGCCTATGCGGCGGGGCGTGGGTGGTAAGCTGGTGGGATGAAACATGACATGCGCGAACTTCCCCTTGTTCCCCGACGGGTTGGGGGTGCCGAAGCGATCTCCGCTTTGATCGCCCGTTACCGGCGCAGCGGGCTCTCCTTGGCCGAGTTTGCCCGGGCCGAGAGGCTGCCGCTCGGGCGGCTGCATTACTGGCTTTACCAGAAGCACCGACCCGGCGTGGCCGCCCATAGCTTCCGGGGTGGGTGCCCGGCGGCGACGCCTGCTTTTCGAGAGGTCCGGTTAGCCAGCAGCCTGGACCTGGTCACCAGTTGGGCAGCGGAGGTGAGTCTGCCCGCGGGGTTGGCCGTGCGGTTCAGCCCTACGGCGGCGCCGGCCTGGGTCG
>SESG01012888.1_pt1 | contig 10639 bp, 8 predicted proteins | sample 3171421 | NCBI WGS metagenome assembly SESG01 (sample SAMN10866946, study PRJNA518727) | freshwater metagenome | biome: subpolar coniferous forest; feature: holomictic lake; material: water; isolation source: holomictic Lake 227, 6 m and 8 m depth | place: Canada: near Kenora, Ontario | collected... | reverse complement strand
TCCCGGCGCTCTTGCCAACCCCACGATGCCCGACTACGCACGGGGTCAGATCGGTTTTGGTGATGATTTCCTTGATAACGGTTTTCATCTGTTCAATGTTCATGACACCCTCTTACGACACATACTTGAGGGGATCGCTTAAACCCGCTTCGGCAAAACCCTTTAAGCGCAACCGGCACGAATCACAGTGACCGCAGGAAAGACCCTCTTCGGTCGGGTCGTAGCAGGAGTGCGTCAGCGAGTAATCCACTCCCAACTCCACACCTCGCCGGATGATATCGGCCTTGCTCATGCTGATCAGCGGCGCATGGATTTTAAATTGAGATGTCCCTTCAACTCCCGCTCTGGTCGCTAGATTGGCCATCTTTTCAAAAGCCTCAATGTATTCCGGTCGACAGTCGGGATATCCGGAGTAATCGAGGGCGTTGACACCGATAAAGATGTCAGATGCACCAAGTACCTCGGCCCATCCGAGGGCAAATGAGAGGAAAATGGTGTTGCGGGCCGGTACGTAGGTAACCGGAATATCGGTGCCGACGCCATTCTTGGGCACTGCAACATCAGATGTCAGGGCGCTGCCTCCCATCAGACGCAGATCGAAATCGACAACCAGATGTTCCTCTGCACCCATATGTTTGGCATTCTGCCGGGCAACCGACAGTTCAAAACTGTGGCGCTGACCATAAGAAAAACTGATGGCGTAAGGAATAAAACCTTCCTCTTTGGCAATAGCCATACAGGTAGTGGAGTCAAGTCCGCTACTATACAATACAACCGCTTTTCGTTGCATGATGTGAGTCTCCGTGTAGATGTACTGAACTTTAGGGTTTGCAATTTTACGCGTATTGAGTACAATAAGTCCACTTTTCTCATGGATCTCCGCCGGAAAAAAGTTAAATCATCCACTGGATGAGGTCTGCCGGATAGCAGGCCTTTTTCATTTGAGGCGACATGCGACTAAAAGAGGAACAGATACGCGGGTTGGCAGAAAAGGTCTATAGCGATCTATCGGTAGAAAGTTTGATAACTCCGCGAGGTGAACGCGGGGCTGTTATCACTGGAATTGCCAACGCCATATCGCAGAATTTTGCGGTCGAGCAGAAACTTGAGAGAGATGCAGAAAAGCTTCTTGATGAAACTCTCGATGCCATGGGAAGCGGTGCTGCCGGTATTGACCGCCGCCGAATGTTGAAGATGGTTAAGGATAAACTGGCCAAGGAACGCAAAATAGTCCTGTGATTTCATCGTCGGATAACGGGGATCATCGGCCTCTCATCGCCAGGATATTTCCCTCCTTGCCCCGATTATCAACGCATTGATTTCGTCCTTAATTTAGAAGGGAATTTTTATATGTCATTATCAGAAGACCGCATTTCAACAATAGCCCACGAAATTATTACCAGCATCTGGCGGAACGATCTGGCGGATGTTTCTGACGACAGTCGGGCGTTGAGAAGGGTTAAACAATCTCTGGAATCTTTTTTTGGTGCTGTAGATGAAATAGAGGAGGCGGTAAAATCTAAGCTGCGCAACAAAGCTCCTGGCAGCAGGGATTATGATGTCCTCTACCAAAAATTCTATCACGACGAAATGGCCCGGAGAAAACTGTGAAATCCGGTCGGGTTACGTTGTTTATCTTTGTATTTTTCTTGTTGTTATCGAGTTGTTCTGCAACTACAAGGACTAAAAATTATTCGGTTATTGATCCGAATCTGGAACGCGAATCATTATATATCGTCCCGTTCGATGCTACTCTGGTGCCCCCCGATTTCGGTGATCCCATATTTGATCAATTTGTTGATACCCTTAACTCCCGTCGTAAACAGACAAGAGTCGGCCGGTTCGTAATACTAAAAGAAGACCTGAAAGAGGTTGAGCCTGCTTGGTTGATTAAGCAGACCTATATTTCTGGTGATATCTGGGGTTATGTTGAAACGTCCGGTTGCTGTTCGACTGATATGAAGGTTAAATCAAGAATATATCTGTATGAACCTGGCAATAATAATCCGACTTTCGAAGTTTTTGTTCCGGTTGAGCACTATTACGATCATGACCGTGGTGACATAACTGCTGCAAAAGCGCGACTCGGTAAAAAACTGGCAGAGGATCTTGCTGAAGCTGTTATCAAGAAACTGACACCGTAGATGAAATCCAGTAAACCAGCCACATCAATACCGGCCATGAGCTGCTGCTCGCGGCCTTTTTTATGAAAGGTTATTTTTTATGTTGAATTACTTCAGGCCGGCAATACTGGCTTTTACAGGAATAACATTCTTATCCGGCACCGTTACAGCCGGACTTGTTGACGAATATCAGAGCCGTGCTGCGGCGCAGTACCGCGATAAAGATTACGGTGCAGCATATACTTCGGCCGGTAAATCTGCTGATCAAACTCACCGTTCTTTTGTTCGCGGAATGGCTGCGTTGCGGCTAGAAAAATTCGAAGAAGCGGCAGCGCTTCTCGCCGATGCAGAGCAAAAACTACCGCTGATTGCCGATTATGCAGCGTTTTATCAGGCTGAAGCGCTACTAAAACTAAAAAAATATCCTTCAGCATCTGCCAAAGCAGCTTCAATTCCGGTAGCTTTTCCTTCTTCAAAAATGGTTCGCCGCTCGGAAAAACTGAGTGCGGATATTTTATACGACTCCGGCGACTTCAAAGGAGCACTCAAGTTATATCAAATCTATATAGAGAAATATCCTTCGGGAAGTGATGCCGTTGACGCCAGCTATCAATCTGCGCGGTGCAGGGAAGAATCTGCCGATACGGGCGGGGCTCTATTGATCTATCGTAGCATCTGGCTTAATAATCCGGCGTCACCTCTGGCTGCCAAGTCGCAGGAACGATTTAAGCTTCTTGAGCGTTCCGGCCCCAAAGAGTCTTCCTACACAGCGGAAGAACTTTTAAAACGTTCTTCAACGCTCTATACACAAAATGAATTCAGCGCCTCTTTGAGTACACTGGGTTCTATACCGCTAGCGCTATTGCCTCCGGCCGTGACAAACCGGATAGATCTTCGCACTGGCATGGCTCAGTATCGTTTGAGACAGTACAAGCAGGCAGAGAAACAGTTTATAAAGGCTGCAGCAAGCCTCTTGCCGGGAGTGCGGTCAGAGGCGCGTTTCTGGCTTGCTAAATCACTTGATCGCCAGGATTTAAAAGATCGGGCTCTTGTAATGTATCTTGAGTTGGCAAGTGAAGGCAAAAAACAGGAATTTGCTGATGACGCACTGATTGAGGCGGCCGCTTTAAAACGGGGCCTCGGACAGTATGCTGAGGCGGCCGGTCTGTTCGATCAGGCTACCAGGCTTTCGTCTGAACCAAAAACTATTGCCAGGTCGGTATGGGATTCCGGCTGGTGTCGCTATCTAGCCGGCGAATATCCAGTTGCCGTCGATCTCTTTAAACGATTACTTGCTGACGAAACCCAGAGAGAGAAAGCGTTGTACTGGCTAGGCAGGATGCTGGAAAAAAATGACATGACAGCTGCCGATTCTTATTATCATGCACTATTGGCTGAATATCCTGCAGGTTTCTATGCCACCTGGTATCGCGAGCAAAAGGGAATTAAGGATACTCGCGAGCAGCTTGGCAAACGCGATGCTCTGGCGGAACTTCCACAGGCAACAGGCTACGATAAACCGCGCTTGCTTGCTTCACTCGGAATGTTTGAAGAAGCCCGGGCAGAGATGGCGGCGGTCCGTAAGAAAAATGGCGAAAAGAAGGCGCTGTTCCCGGTACTCGCCAGAATTTATCTCGAAATGCGAGACTATGGTTCAGCGATTGCCCTGTTTATGCAAAACCGCCCGGTTGCGTGGGAAAAAGGAGTGTTGCCGCTATGGACTGCCGGTTATCCACGGGCCTATTCTGAACTTGTCAGCCAGAATGCAATCCTTAACGGACTGTCAGAAGGATTAGTGTATGCCCTTATACGTGCGGAAAGTGGTTTTGCACCCACCATAAAGTCAAGCGCCGGAGCAATCGGCTTAATGCAGATGATGCCTGCTACGGCAAAAATGACCGCCCGCGAAAAAGGGGTTTTTAATCCCCTGCGTCTGACCGAGCCGGATTACAATATTCGTCTGGGTACAAAGCATCTTAATGACCTGATGAAGCAGTATGATGGTGATGTTGTCTATATGTCGGCTGCATATAATGCCGGTTCGGGGGCGTTGGAGAGATGGAAAAAGAGCTTTAAGGGGCTAAAAAAAGATGAATTTATTGAGAGTATCCCTTATCAGGAAACCAGGGATTATGTGAAAAAAGTCTACGCATCAGCAGCGACCTATCGTCAGCTATATGGATTGAAATAGCCGTAGGCATCAAAAATAGATTACTTTGAGTCAGGTTCAGGAGACTAATCTAGAGTCGGTGTCCCCGACACAACTTTCAGGCCTTTTTTTGCATCCTATGAGCTAAAATAGGGGTTACACATATTTGACAACAACGCGGTCAAGATAGTTAGACAGCCGCTCAATCGAGTTGCTGATAGTTTCTTTGTCTCTAATCAAGGCTGCCTCCTCAATTGCTTCACCTACTTCTGAAATGTCATCAAAACCATAGCTGCCACCGGCACCTTTCATGCGATGCCCCAGCGTATTTATTTCTTTGAATAATTCCCCGTTCAACAAGCTGCTTATAAGCAAGCAGTCTTTTCTCCGGTTATCGAGAAACTCGGGAACTATTGATTGCACTTCAATGTCGACCTCAACAACAATAGCGTTTACCATCATATTAAACCTCCTGTAGATGGTGTGCCAAACAATCCAGCAACGTTTGCTTTTTAAAAGGTTTTGCTATATGGCCATCACATCCGGCTTCAAGGCACTTTTGAATATCAGATTCGTAGGCATGTGCGGTAAGTGCAATGATTGATGCTTTGCGGTGGACTGAGAGTTCCTCATGCCGGCGAATCATTCGAGTGGCTGTGTAACCGTCCATTACAGGCATCTGGATGTCCATAAAAATCAGGTCGTATCGGTTTGAAATAAATAGATCAAGGGCCTCCTGGCCGTTTCCTGCCTCATCCAGTTCAATGGGGAACGAGTGCAGCAAGAGTTTCATAAGTTGCCGGTTTTCAAGAGAGTCGTCAACCAGTAGAACGCGTTTGGATCCTAGTATGGGAATATTTAATAGTGTCGTTGAGGCCTGTTTGATCTCATGCGCTTCTACATTGATAACTCCAACCGGCTCTGCTTGCGTGGCTGAAAAAGGTAATGTGAAGCTAAAGGTGCTTCCGACTCCCGGCACGCTCTCAACCTGCATGGCACCACCCATTGCCTCCACAAGTTTTCGGCTGATGGTAAGCCCCAATCCGCTCCCTCCGAAACGACGGGTGATTGACGTATCTGCCTGGGAAAAGCTGTCAAAAATCAAATCCAATTTGTTCGGATCGATTCCGATACCGGTGTCCTTGATAGAAAAAATTACCGGAAACAGGTCGCCACGTGCAGGATCGATAGAAATAGAAATAGATCCACAATCTTCTGTGAATTTGACTGCGTTAGTGACTAGATTTACTAATATCTGCTGGAGTCGGATTTTATCACCGGTAACAACAAGCGGTATCAATGGATCACTGTTAAGAGTAAGCTTCAGACTTTTGCGTTTGATATCCTGTGCCACCACCTGAATGACCCAATCCAGTGACTGTTGCAGATTAAAGGGACGATTAACAATTTCAAGTTGTCCAGCTTCTATGCGCGAAAGATCGATCAAGTCATTTATAAGTACCAGCAGGCTGTCTCCGGCGTGGCGTATCATAGTAAGGCAGCGCTGTTGACCTTCGTTCAATTCAGCAGAGTCAAGATATTCGGCACCGCCAATTATGGAGTTGAGCGGGGTACGCATTTCGTGGCTCATGTTTGCCAGGAATTCGGATTTTGAACGATTGGCAGATTCGGCAATATCGCGAGCTGCTCTTAATTCTTCGGTTTTTTTCTGCCGCTCGGCGACCTCCGCCCGTAATCCTTCGTTACCTATTGCTAACTCAGCAGTTCGTGATGCAACAATATTTTCAAGATTATGGTTAATGTCCTCGAGCTCACTCTGCTTTTGCTGGAGTGTTTCCTGAAATTTTTTCAAGGTGGATATGTTCTGGGCAGCACATATTATAGCCTGCGGTACACCTTCTTCGTCCCGCATTACGGCGAGCGAAAGCAAAAGAGGTATCTGTTCACCACTTGCCGAAAGGCAGAGATTTTCGATCCCCTGCATCCGACCGTTTTCCAAAGAATTTTCATATGCGGCATACATACGGGAGGGGGCTTCAGACGGCTCAAAAGAAGATGCATGCCGACCGGTTATCTCTAGTGAAGTTGAACCAAACAGTTCGGAATAGGCCCTGTTTACGTTCATAATCACCCCTTCAGGTGAGATGACCACCAGTACCTCATTCATGGTGTTAATGAGCTTTTCCATGAATTCCCACGAGACGGTACTTTCGCGGAGCTTTTCGGTCATCTGGTTAAACGCTTCAGCTAGATGCCCTATTTCGTCGCCTGTTCTGACTTCAATCCTAAAATCCAGATCGCCGCGAGTTACCCGCTTCACACCGTTTAATAGCACCTGCAACGGCCGTGTGATAGCGCTTGCAAAAAGGAAAGCACTCAAAAAGCCAAAAGAAATGACAACCAGAATGAATGGAGTCAGCCTGAACATGAGAGTGTTAATCGCACCTGCAATTTTTGTTTCGTAAATCCCGATATGAACTCCGCCATCATGGCTGCTTCCGGCCTTAATGAAAAAGTCTTCCAGCTCAACGCCGTCAGTTCGGCGGGAAATATGTATCGGTTCATTATTGCTGTGGGTATTGACTGCGGTAAGAATGTCTGATGGTACTGCTGATGGAAAAGTATGTGCCTGAACCTGTCCGCTGGAGTCGATTATGACGATATAGGCAAGGTAGCTTTCCGTTTTGATATAATCGGCAAGATGGGTTTGCAGGAGTGATGTGCTTCCAGCGAGGTCGGCGTCTGCAGACATTTCAGTAAAGTGTTTACCTATAGCAAGGGCGCGCTTGTCAATCTCTTCTTCGAGTGAAGTGTATACGGCCGTTTTTATAAAATAGCCAAAAACAGCTGTCATCGTTAAAATAATGGCAATGATTATGCCGATAATCTTACTTTTTAAATTAAGTTTTTTGTTGGTGTTCATGCAGCTTCCTGTCCGTGATATCATTGTAGTGCGGGTTGCGGTAAGAGTGTCTTTATCTGTCTTTGTAAAACAGAATCAATTGAAACTCTGAACAGCATAACATGCTTTTTAAAATACACAAATAAAGGTATCTTTCACTATTGAGAATACATGCTTCACAGGCTACGCAACTCCTTGAAATACCCCAATCCCTGTGCTACAAACACTCTGTATTTATGCGGTGTTTGTAGCGTAAGCCCTGGTGGCACAATATCAAAAACTGCTTATTGCAGCAAGTCCTCAAGTATTGTAACCCTGCGTAGCAGACATGATACACTTAATCTGATAATGCTAAATAGTTGCAGGTCACAAAGTAAAAAACAGTATAAATATCACAGCAATAAAAGGTAAACAACTATGGCCGAACAAACCCCCATGATGCGACAATATCTGGAAATCAAGTCGGGCTATGCCGATGCGATCCTGTTTTTTCGCATGGGGGATTTTTACGAGATGTTTCTAGACGATGCCATTCTCGCCTCTCGTCTACTGGATATTGCCCTGACGTCACGAAACAAAGGGAGCGGAGACGAGATACCCTTCTGCGGCGTGCCTTTTCATTCCGTAGCACCATATATAGCCAGACTGATTGAACTCGGCTACAAAGTTGCCATCTGTGAACAGGTTGAAGATCCGAAACAAGCCAAGGGTATTGTTCGTCGTGAGGTTGTCAGGGTTGTTACCCCCGGATTATTGATTGAATCAGAGAGCCTGGTGCCGGATGAAAATAATTTTCTACTGGCCATTTGCGAAGGTTCAGGTGGTAGTTGGGGGTGTGCCTGGCTTGACGTGTCAACTGGTGAGTTCCGTGCGACCGAAGTAACTGGAGCCGCTGCAGCGCTGGCTGAGGCTGCAGGTATCAATCCCCGTGAAATACTTCTCTCTGACAGCCTTGAGCGCGAATCTCTCCCCCCTGATTTGCGCTCATTTCTAAGCGAGAGGATTGTTTCCCGTGCTCCATCCTGGATCTATGATCGGGACTATGCTACGACGCTGCTTTGTGGACATTTTGGTGCCGCCTCAGCAGAAGCGCTTGGTCTGGACGGGTCACCAACGGCTCTATTGGCTGCTGCCGCTGCTCTTTATTATCTGCGTGAAAACCGTAAGGCCGCTCTGCCGCACATTCGCGGAATAGCTATTTCGCGCCGCAGTCAGCACCTTGCTCTGGATCCTGCCACCCGTCGTAACCTGGAAATAACTGCCAGCATGGCTGAGGGGAAGCGCACCGGTTCACTGCTGGGCTGTCTGGATCGCACCTGCACAGCCATGGGAGCAAGGCGCCTTAAGCAGTGGCTCAGCTGTCCTCTCATTGAGCTGGAGCCGATCAGGCAGCGTCTGGATGCAGTGGAGGAGCTGCTGGATTCGCCGGATCTGTGTGAAGGAATGCTCTCACACTTTAAAAACATTGCTGACCTTGAAAGACTGAATGGACGTATAGGTATGGCTAGTGCTGGTGGTCGCGATTTGCGGTCACTGCATGATTCATTAATTCACCTGCCACCACTGCTCGCTCGGCTGAAAGGGGTGCAGTCCGCACTGCTCCAGTCTCTAACGCAAACAATTGATCCTTTGGCTGACCTCTGTCTGCAGGTTTCAAGCGGCATAATCGAAGCGCCCCCATTTTCACTTCGTGAAGGCGGAATTATTGCTCCAGGATACAACGAAGAACTGGATGACTTGCGAGCAATCAGTAGCGAAGGGAAAGGTTATATTGCGCGCCTTGAAGCACAGGAACGGATCCGCACCGGTATTTCTACTCTCAAGATCCGCTATAATCGTGTGTTTGGTTACTCGATAGAGGTAACCAAAAGTAATCTTTCAGCTGTGCCAACCGAGTACATACGGCGCCAGACGTTGGCCAATGCTGAACGCTACGTCACCGAAGAACTGAAAAACTACGAGGAAAAGGTACTGGGGGCTGAAGAGCGAATCTGCAGTCTTGAGTTCAACCTGTTTCAGGAAATTAGGGAACTTGTTGCCGGTCAGGCCGAGAGAATCTCCAGAACTGCTGATGGATTGGCTATTCTGGATGTACTGCTCTCACTGGCAGCGGTAGCCGGCGAACGCAATTACTGTAAGCCCCTGGTTGACGAATCTGACATTATAGATATCCGTGATGGACGTCATCCGGTCATAGAGGCTATGAAGCTTGGGGAGCGGTTTGTCCCGAATGACACCCTGCTGGATGCCGATGCCAACCAGCTCTTGATGATTACCGGTCCTAATATGGCCGGTAAATCAACCTATATGCGTCAGGTGGCTCTGATTACTCTGATGGCCCAGGCAGGTAGTTTTGTTCCCGCCAGTTTGGCACGCATTGGCATTGCCGATCGCATCTTTACTCGCGTCGGTGCAGGCGACAACTTGGCACGCGGGCAGTCCACATTTATGCTGGAAATGATGGAAGCTGCTGGAATACTCCGCAACGCCACTCCCCGCAGTCTTATTATCATGGATGAGATAGGGCGAGGCACCTCAACTTTTGACGGTGTTTCCATTGCCTGGGCGGTCGCTGAATATATACATGACACCCCTACCTGCCGCAGTCGCACGCTTTTTGCCACCCACTATCACGAATTGACAGAGTTGTCCACGACTCGTGAACGCATAAAAAACTTCACTGTTGCGGTGCGCGAGTGGAATGATCAGGTCATCTTTCTGCGTACGATCATTCCTGGTGGAGCGTCTCACTCCTACGGCATTCAGGTGGCTCGTCTGGCCGGAATGCCGGCTGATGTAATCGAACGAGCGAAGGAAATCCTGCGAAACCTTGAGAGAGGAGAATTCGAGGAGGGCGCCCCGCGCCTCGCCAAGAGCAGTAAAAAGCCGGTTCGTGAACAGCCAGCTCAGTTTTCTCTGTTTGAAACCAGTGAAGATCAACTGCGTCAGCGCCTGAAGAAGCTGAATATTGCAACACTGACTCCGCTGGAGGCTCTTAATTTACTGGATGAATTGAAGCGGATGGTCTGAACTGTTTGGAGGGGCTGTGGTCTCAGTAAGAAGTTTATCAACCACTGTTATTATTACATTGGTTTTAACCGTTATTATGGCTTGTCATGGCGAATCATTTGCTCTCGATGATGAGCTGCAGCACAAATCACCAGCAGCGAATGCCGTCTATACTGAAATGTTCGGACAGGGCGGGCTTCTCAGCATTAACTACGACCGGTTAGTCGCACCGAATATGAGCTTCCACATCGGAATATCAACCTTATTGATAGGCTACGGTGTTCCCGTCGGACTTAGTTATCTGACTTCAGGTAATAATAAATTCGAGATTGGAGCGGGGGCTCTTTATGCGGATATTGATTTTATAGGAAAAACGCGTGGAATAGCCGGTTCTGCGGTTTTAGGTTACCGCCATCAGCGTGACGAGGGAGGGTTCCTTTTTCGGGCCGGATTCACACCCTTTTTTTCAACTAGCGGAGTATTTCCATTTGGCGG
>SESG01039342.1_pt1 | contig 10650 bp, 15 predicted proteins | sample 3171421 | NCBI WGS metagenome assembly SESG01 (sample SAMN10866946, study PRJNA518727) | freshwater metagenome | biome: subpolar coniferous forest; feature: holomictic lake; material: water; isolation source: holomictic Lake 227, 6 m and 8 m depth | place: Canada: near Kenora, Ontario | collected... | reverse complement strand
GTGTTGATAAAAAGGTTCCAAATCCCGATTTAACGCCTGTTTTTTGAACGATATTTTTATATTCATTATATATGGTATTATATGTGGAATTAACAAAATTATTATAGTTATTTTCATTATAATTTTGTTTTGGGCTGACTGTTTTTGGGGTAAGTTCAGGAGGGGCAAAAGACGGCCCCCATCTTGTTCATTAATCGGGTTAATAAATAACCTTTTTAATTGTGACTCAGTTATTATAATTTTTTCATTCGATTAATTTATACATAAATATATGATATAATGAAAAATCCCGACGATTATCGGGATTTAACATGGACTGTTGAAGATTAAAGAATTTCAATTATTCTTTCTGTTAATTTTTTCTGCGTAATTGGTAATGTAATTTCCAATATACCATTTCCCACTTTTGCTCCGATATCTGATTCATTTACATCATCTGGTATTGTATAACTTTTTGTAAAACTGCTTATGAAGTAAGAATTTTCCTTTTTTTCTTCTTTTTCATAAGAAATCTTTAGGATACCGTTATCTGCTGATATTTTTAAATCATCTTTAGATAGTCCTGGTACACTCATAGCTAATTGGTATTCGTTATCTTTTTGACGAATTTTAACTTTAGGCATTGGCTCATAACTAGGCGTTTCTAATAGTTTGTCTAACACGCCGTAAAATGGTTCTCTAAAAAGTGTAATCATAATTTTAATTTTTAATATTGTTATTATGATTTGTAGCAAACAAAATTGCCGCCAAAGTAATTTTATGACATTTTGTCAGAAAAACATAAAAACGTATGACTATTTGTAATTCATACTTCTTTTTCGTATGTCATTTAAGTTATAAATCGATGGAGGAACAATACCGAGAGTAATGACAATTATATTATCCTTATTAACACCCGACTCAATAAGAGTATTACATATATCATCTAATGTTGCTCCGCTTGACATGTTATCGTCAAAAATTAAAATGGTTTTATTGTTTCTTTTTAATCGATCAATAAATTTTGAAACGCCCGTTACTTTATTTCCCGTGATGTCATTATATTCATATGGAATATCAAATTCTTTTGTTAATGAAAAAATATGTGATAACGCCTTTCTTGATGCATCCGCAATTTTTTTGATTTGCCATGGCCTAATTTCTTCAGGAGATTTGAGATTTTGATATCTTCTATCGCGAAAATGTTTAGTTTTACGATATATGTCTCCATATTTTTCATGCAATTCATTATGTAATCGTTGAATTGAACTTTGTATTGTGCGAACAGATTGTAATTCTTTTCGAGTTAGTTTTTTCTTTGATAAAAATTCTTTAATCCACATTTCTCCACGTCTTAATTTAACAATTACGGGTTCAATATCTGATTCTATCTTCCATAAATTAATGTTATCATAAATTTCATTAATTCTACGCTGTATCTCATCTTGAAATTCTTCGCTAGCAGATGATGGAACATATTTTGCCACGTCCATTTTAATATTTTGTTCTAAAGCGTCAGGATCGATTGTTATATTTTCTGGCGTTTTTTGAAATGAGTTCGGAACTGTTAATATATTCTTATTTTCATGGGTTAGATAATATTGGCGTAATAGATTGGTAATTTCAATATTAAAATTAGATGATGATTGGGGAGTCAATATTACGTCAATACTTTTATTTTTTAACGAAAGTAATTTATAGATATATTTTACAGTATATTCTTTAAAATTTTCGATGGACGCATCTGGGGTTAACTGATATTCATATCTCTTATTTGGGTTATTTAACCTATCTTTAATTGGAACACTTTTGATTACTTTATTATGTTTTAATGCCTGGTAACATTAAAATTGTTAATTTCGAATAAATTATAAGAGATTACATCACTTTTCGGTAATAATTTTTCCGTATATCTATAACGGGGTTTGTTATTTTCATCTTTATCAGTTAAACTTGTATTAGCATTATAACTACTTTTATCGTTAATCCATTTATATTTTTGATCTTTCCAGTCAAATTTAAACGATTCGGATATTAACATCATTAATTGTTCTTCGGTTAGTAACATTTTCATGCTTATAAATATTCATATATTTAACTTTGATACCGTATTTGATTTTTAGAAAAAAATTGTGTATCATTTAGTTTTATAACGTAAAATACAAAAATTATGGGTGTAGATTTTTTTGAAGAAGGGCCGAAACAGACCCAAAAGAATAAAAGAGTTAATTCAACGACTCCGATTTTAGATAATTTTTCACGAGACCTTATTAAAATGGTTGAGGATGGTAAGATTGATCCTATCGTTGGGAGAGAAAAAGAAGTGAAAAGAATTGCACAAATTCTATCTCGAAAGAAAAAGAATAATGCAATTATCGTCGGGGACGCAGGTGTTGGTAAATCTGCATTAGTAGAAAAATTGGCCATACAAATATATAATGGTACTTGTCCAACCAATCTTTTAGATAAAAGGCTTATAGCACTTGATTTAACCGCATTAGTTGCAGGAACAAAATATCGTGGTCAATTTGAAGAAAGAATCAAAGCGATAATTACTGAATTGCAAGAAAATCCTAATGTTATTATTTTTATTGATGAACTTCATACAATGGTGGGTGCAGGAAATGCAAGCGGATCAATGGATGCCGCAAATATTCTTAAGCCCGCACTTTCTCGTGGAGAAATTCAATGTATTGGAGCTACAACATTGGATGAATTCAAAAAACATATCGAAAAAGACGGCGCTCTTACGAGAAGATTTCAGAAAGTAATCTTAGGCGAACCGACTAAAAAAGAAACGACAGAAATATTAATGAATCTTAAATCTACATATGAAGATTTTCATAAAGTAATATATGAAGATAATGTAATGGAAACTATAACCATGTTATCTGATCGATATATTACTGGCCGAAAATTTCCAGACAAAGCAATCGACGTATTGGATGAACTTGGTTCAGAAAAGAAAATTTCAGTACAAATTCCCGAAACAATCGAGAAATTGAAAAATGAAATCGATGAGGTGAAAACCAGAAAAATGGATGTTGTTAAATCTCAAAATTATGAATTAGCAGCAAAATTAAGAGATGACGAAAAAAAAATTGTCCAAAAATTGGAAAAAGAAAAAGAATTATGGGCAGAAAAACAAAAACAAAATAAAATTCCTGTTACTGTTCAAGATGTATATGCTATTGTGTCTGAAATGACAGGCGTTCCTATTAGTAAATTAGACCCTAAAGAAGCTACCAATCTTTTAATGATGGAATCTATTCTTTCGGGTAAAGTTATTGGACAAGATGAGGCAATTTCCACGATATCGAGAGCGATTCGTAGAAACCGTGTCGGAATCAAAGATTCAAACAAACCAATTGGAAGTTTTATTTTCTTAGGTAGTACGGGCGTTGGTAAAACATACCTCGCAAAATCGTTAGCCGAAGTATTATTTGGTGACCCAAATAAAATTATTCGAGTTGATATGAGTGAATATATGGAGAAACATAACGTTTCTAAACTTATCGGTTCACCTCCTGGATATGTTGGATATGATGAGGGCGGACAATTAACCGAACAAATTAAAAATAACCCATTCTCAGTTATTTTATTTGATGAAATAGAAAAGGCACATAGAGATGTATTCAATTTGTTACTTCAAATCCTTGACGAAGGACATTTAACTGATTCATTTGGGAGAATGGTAAACTTTACCAATACATTAATCATTATGACTTCGAATATTGGGGCAAAAAAAGTTCAAGAATATGGCGAAGGTATTGGTTTCTCCACTAAAGCAAAATCGGAACAAAAGGATGAAATAAAAAAATCGATCATCCAAAAGGAAATGAAAGCCAAATTCAATCCTGAATTCTTGAATCGTATTGATGATATAATCATGTTCAAATCATTGAATGAAGATGTGCTGAAAAAAATTATCGATATCGAAATCATTAAACTTAACGAAAGATTGATCGAAAAGAATTATCTTATCACTTTTGATAGTTCAGTAATGGCTCGCATTTTCGAATTAAATTCGCAAGAAGAGTATGGGGCTAGACCGATTAAACGAATCATTCAAAACCTCTGTGAAGACTTTTTGAGCGAAGAAATTTTGAGAGGAAACATCGTAGAAAATGAAAGTATAACACTTAAATATGTGGGTGAAAACTTGTTAATTGAAAAAAATAAGAAGAAAAAATAGATTTTCAGTTAAAAAGATATATTTATAACCACTAAGGTTCTCTTTGTCGTTAACCTTTTCGTTTTTAAGACATATGCGGAGTTGAATCCGCAGAAAGACCATAAACCCCGACAACTAGTTGGGGTTTTTCTTTGCCATAATTTGGTTATAATTTTTTTATTATGTATATTTAATCTAAACGATAAACTAATATAGTAACATGGGCGAATTTAAAAAACTTGATGATATGGTAATGAAACCAACATCCAATCCTGACATTTCTGTACACTTTGATAAAAAATATGATAATTACCCCGCATTTTACGAGGAAACTAAAGAAGAAATTTATCGAGCAATTGTTCAACTTTTTAAAAAGTTATCCGAAAGTACATCTGATAGAAAAGTTTTGCAAGTATCAGCAATAATCGAAGAAAGAAATTTTTGTACCGATTTTACCATAACTCGAACTAGTAGAAAAGTGGTTGAAAATTATGGAGTTTTCGATAAAGAAGTATTACAAGAAATGATCCCGTTTTTTGAAGAAAAAGAGGAATATGAATTGTGTTCTGAAATTCTTAAAGTGTATGAAATGATTTAATGGACTATACGTCCATTTTTTCTTTCTCCTCTTTGGTTGGTTCTTCGGTATCGCGAATAACTCCTTTATGTTCTTCGTTTAATGAACTATCGTATGTTGCAGGATTTCTTGATCTTCTAGAAAATTTGTCAACGCTATCTGCTCCCATTCCAATTGATGTTATAACCATAACAGCATTGATCAAATCAACGGATGGACTAAATGTTCCGTGAGTTAAGCTATTTGCCAGCATTGATCCACAAAGAAATAACGACCCAACTAACGCAATTACAGGTTTAATGGAAACATGTCCACGTTCATCTTGTAAAAGTTCATATACCCATTCCTTAAAAGTTAAAGGATTTTTTTTCGTGATTTTTGATTTAGTTGTCATATAATATAAATAGTGTAATTTCTTTTTACAGATAATATTTATATGCATGAAAATTATCATAACTGAATCTCAACTCAAAAATCTCATATCACAGACCCCTGGTAAAAAAGAAGTAATGAATATGATACATTTAAAACTTCTTAAAGTGATTGATGGAGTTAAGATTTATTTAGTTGATGGAGAGCTAGTGAGAGATAGGATTACTATCGAATATACAATGGGAGGTCATCACTATCGATATCCATTTATTCCCGAAGATGAAGTGTGGATTGATAATGCGATGGATAAAGATGATATTGAGGCAACAATAATCCATGAAATGCATGAGCGTACATTAATGAAATATAAGGGACTAAGTTATAGTACCGCGCATGCCAGATCAAGTGAAGTCGAAAAGGTTTTTCGAAAAAAGCATGGAATGCAATATGATGATCTGAAAAAATTAGAACACCTTAATGAATCATTTGAAGATGATAATGTTTATAATTTCCCAATTAAATCCACAAAACCTGAATCAATTAAAGATTATGGGTACGATTACGAATATGAATTCGATTTTAAAAATGACACCCTTAGTTTAAGAATATATGTCGGAGATGAAGAATATTCCTTTGACATAGATTTTAATTCAAAATACGAACCTGGTAGTCCTCCCGAATATGAACATGGGATAATGTCATATCCAGGAGACGATGGGGATTTATATATGGAATTTACCCAAATTGAAATGATAGAACCTGAACATCATATATATAATAAGGAACAAATCAAAGAATATAGAAAAAAAAGTAAAATGCTAAACATAATTCTTGGTGAAATAGAAGCGGGGGCAACAAAGGAATGGGAAGAGTGGGTAGTACAGAATAGCGACCCTGAATATAGATTTAGTTAATTTTAATTGAAAATTTTCTATCTGATTTTCAACGATTTAACGATTTTGTCCATAAAACCAATAAAAAAATACATAAACATTCTTGGCAGTTCCAATACTTATACGTATATTTGTACTCTAATTAAGATTATAAACAATTTAAATAAAGAAACGATGAAACATTTTGAACATATTATTAAGTCTCGTAAGGCGTCCGCATCGATGTGGTGTTCAGAGCGAGATTTTGCCAAGATTCGAGGTGTTTTTTTTGATAGTTGATTGCGAAACAATTAGTCCTCCTAAAAACCCTCGAACAAGAAAAAGTTCGGGGGTTTTTTGTTATAAAGTTCTTTGAAAATATTTGAAAGTTATGTGAACTCAAACACGAAAGTTTATGAAAAAATTTACGTGAAAGTTTGTGAAAGAAAAATGTGTAACATATGCAAAGGCTCAAAAAACGTGAGCAGATGGAAGGGTCTGACAGGCACAAATTTCGGAAACAAATGAGTATCGTAAGTGAGTATTATAAATAAGTAATGGGAGATAGTATCATAATGAGTAGACATACCGATATATTCGTAGGTAGTTTAACGGTAAAACGCAGGGACGGCACTTGCATATTAAGACCCTGAGACTGCGAGTTCGAATCTCGTCCAATGAAAACTATCGGTATGACAATTTGGGGGCGCATGTACCATTGGCAGGCGAGACATCCTTGCAAGATGACTGTGGTGGGTTCGATGCCCATCGTCTCCACAAATTGGGTCGATATAGTAATATATTAATAACTCCTGTCTTAACGGACACGCGGGGGAGACGCCCAATTTATGTTTAGATCGTCTAGTGATAGGACGCCTCCTAAGACGGGATGGAAACACGGGTTTGATTCCCGTTCTGAACTCAAAAAATTGTATGTTCTTTGACATGTTGGGAAAGTATTAGTCCTCTTAGCTCAGTTGGTAGCGAAAGCATAGAGCACCTCCCTTTTAAGGAGGGGGTCCTGGGTTCGAGTCCCAGAGGGGACACATATGGCGTCGTAGCTCAATTGGTAGAGCGCCGCCCTGAAGAGGCGGGCGTTAGTGGTTCAAGTCCACTCGATGCCACAATAAATAGGACTGAACTATTTATTTTTTTTCAATCCTTTCGTATATTTATAATAAAACTAACATTATGAAAACATGTACGAAATGTAAAATTGAAAAATCCGATGAGGAATTTTCGTTTAAGTATAAAACACGAAATATTTTACAACCACAATGTAAAATGTGTGTAAAAGAAAGAGATTATATTTTATATCAAGAAAACACAAATAATAGAAAAACGAAAATAAGAAATCGGGCAAAAGATGAATTATTTAATGTGAAAAAATTTTATAGAGATTATAAAATGACACAAAAATGTTCAAAATGTGGCGATGACAGATGGTATGTTATTGATTTTCATCATACTAACGATAAAATAATGAGTGTTGCGTCAATAGTAAAAAGAGGATCGATACGATTATTAAAAGAAGAACTAGAAAAATGTATACCATTATGTGCTAATTGTCATAGAGAGTTACATTATACCGAAAATACATTGGGAACAGTCGTAGATGAGGTAATTACGCTGGTCTGAAAAACCATAGAAACAGGATCGATACCTGTCTGTTCCGCACAAATGATACGGTGGCAGAGTGGTTTATGCTCCAGACTTTTAATCTGGCTCCAGATGGAGGACGTGGGTTCGATCCCCACTCGTATCACACAAACGGAAAGGTAGCTCAGTAACGGTAGAGCAACGGGGCACAAACCCGTGGCCGATGGTTCGATGCCATCTCTCTCCACAAATATCCGACGGGATATTCATATTGCAATATGAAATGGTTGACTGTTACTAGCATAGCGGGTAGTGCTGCCCTGTGTAGGGTGAGGGTAAGTTCGAGTCTTACGAATAGTCAACCATTTAAACTTAAACAATGGTCTATTAAGCCCCGTGGAAGGGGAACTAGTCTGTCTAACTAGTAAGACTAAGGGTTCGATCCCCTTATAGACCGCCTGGGGGTGAAATGGTTCGAAATATGAGTGTTTGTCCTACCCAGAAAAACATTGCACCGAATCAGCGTGCAGTACTTAGTTTGGGCAACTAAGATTAAGTGAACCAAAGTAACCAAAATTATTCGGAGGTATAAGTCCATAATTGGTATTGGCGCAGTCTTGAAAACTGTTCGTCGTTTAACCGACGGCGTGTAGGTTCGAGTCCTACTACCTCCGCCATTTCTTCCCGTCGTCTAGTTGGTCAGGACGCCAGATTTTCACTCTGGTAACGGCAGTTCGAGTCTGCTCGGGAAGACCAAAATGCTCCTGTCTTCTAATGGCCTAGGATACCAGACCTTCAATCTGAGAAATGCGAGTTCGACCCTCGTCGGGAGTACAATTTTTAAAGATGGGCAGCCGCCAAATATGCAAATGCACCAACGGCTTTAAGAACCCAAATAACAACGGCAATTACTACCACAACATTGATGATTGTTTTAATTTTCACATCCATTGGGATGTAACTGTTTACGAGCCATAAAAGAACTCCAACAATTATTAATACGACTAAAATAGTGAGAATTGACATAATATTAATTTTTAAGATGGTAGATTATAATATAAGTATAACTCAGTTTTTAAGAAACGTTACATAATTCACACATTATAAATAAAATACGTCTATGTAGCAAAATGGTGAATGCACCAGCCTGATAAGTTGGAGACATAGTGGTTCGAGCCCACTCATAGACACAATGATTACGACAGACCACATAATAAATTAAAATCGACAATTGTGCGGTCTAGCAACATCATTAAACTTAAAACGGTTAATGTGGGGTATATCATACATTAATAAAGAATTTGTTTATTTTAGTAAAATTTCGTATATTTATATATGAAATATACTACATTATGATAAATTTAATTTATGGATTAAGAGACCCAAGAAATGACGTGTATCAATATATTGGTAAGTCTACAGTTGGAACTAAAAGAGCATTACAACATCTTGTAAAATCACATTCACCCAAAGTAAATGAATGGATAAATAATTTATCTGAAAATTGGTTATATCCAATCGTAGATATAATTGAAGAAGTTAATGAGTTAGATAAACTATCCATCAGAGAAAAATATTGGATTGATTATTATTACGAAATTAATCCTGGTTTATTAAATATTCAATTAATAGACCATCCTCTACAAAATATAAGAGGGGAAGATGATGAAAAGGAATTTGATTTTTTAAATAAGGTAATCTTCAATATTCCTCAGATATTAAAAAGAGAGAGATTATGCAGAAATCTAACACAAGAAGAAATGGGAAAACACATGAAAGTTAGTAGAAGTACAATCTCATTATGTGAAAATGGGGAAAATGTTGGAATTAGTATTATTCAACGTTATGTTTTAACACTAAAAGGTATTGATATTTTAACCAAAACTAATGGTGATAGAACTAAACGAAAAATATAACATACGTCAGTACGCAAGCGGTCAAAGCAGATGGTCTCCAAAACCATTCTTGTGAAAGTTCGTGGGTTCGAATCCTACCTGGCGTGCAAAAGGAGGTATAAGTCCATAATTGGTATTGGCACGGTCTCGAAAACCGTTCATCGTCGAAAGGCGGTGTGTAGGCTCGAGTCCTACTACCTCCGCATATGACCTTGTAGTTCAACGGATAGAATAATTGACTACGGATCAATAGATGGGGGTTCGATTCCCGTTCTCGCGACTATTTATTGATAAATAATTTTATGGAAAACGAAATTAGAAAATGGATAGATAAAGTTAAATTTATTAACGAATCATTAAATGAAGATAAAAATTCAGATAATTATATTGATTTTATACTTGATAAAATTTTAAATAATGATGCATTAACTCAAGAAGAAAAGTTATTTTTAAAAAAATATTCTGAAAATTCATCAATTAAAACATCCAATATAGATATTTCTGAACCAAATTCAACAGAATTAAGAAATAACGCGGACATTTTTATTTCATTATCCGAAAAATTGAACTCCGTTAATCCTTCTCTTGTTGTAAAATTTATTGGTCATATACTAAAAAAGAATGGAATTAACGCAGAAATTGGATATTTTATTGCAATTTTTACTCCATTAAATGGCTATTTTGTAAAACTTCGTAATAATGTACTAATTGACAACGCAATAAATGCCTTAACAAATAGTGGATTTATGGCCGAAGAAAATCCATATAAAAACTCGAATCGAGATATGACTGATGAAATTCCTTCACATATTTTACACCATTTAGGTCAAAACGGAGATATCATTATTTCAATGAATTCTCCAATTTTTAAAAGAAATAATTTAACATCACCACAAAAAGTCAATTCAATTTCAAATGCATTAAAAAAATTTTCAGTTTCGCAATTTAGTGTAATAGAAAAAGAAGGAAACATTATAATAAATCTTTCCAAAAAGGATAAAATAGATGAACTTATTTTATATCTGACAAAAAAAGGATATGAAATTATTAAATAAAACAATTTTCATATAAACACGCCCATTGAGGGGCGAGGATGTGGTTCGATTCCACGGGTCTCCGCAAAATATTTTCATAAAATATTTGGCAGTCTCAATACTTATATGTATCTTTGTACTGTAGTTC
>SESG01014559.1_pt1 | contig 10650 bp, 7 predicted proteins | sample 3171421 | NCBI WGS metagenome assembly SESG01 (sample SAMN10866946, study PRJNA518727) | freshwater metagenome | biome: subpolar coniferous forest; feature: holomictic lake; material: water; isolation source: holomictic Lake 227, 6 m and 8 m depth | place: Canada: near Kenora, Ontario | collected... | reverse complement strand
TAGATATTGTCCATATCGCTGCGGAAGCCGATAAAATGCACGCGCCCGGCCAGTTCGCTTTCTGCGGCAAGCCGCTCAAGCAGCGGCACAAAGTCGGCGTTGTCGCTGAAAAGAGAGCCGTCGCCAACAATCACAAACCGCGCCTGCGGCGCCTGCGCCGCGACCAGTCTGGCGGCGCGCAGGAAGGTTTCCTGCCCCTTGTTCGGCGCCAGCCTGCTGGAGATGCCGATCAGCAGATCGTCCGGCGCCGCGCCGATTTCCTGTCGCAGCGTAGAGGGCAGCCCGGGCTGGTAGCGCTTCACGTCCATGCCGTTATAGATCACGCGGATACGCTCCAGCGATGGGCCGAGCCACTGGATGAAAGCGCTGCGCATCGCGCTGGAATTGGCGATGATGATGCCGGCGCGGGCCAGCGCCCGCCGGTTGGCTGGATAATCGCTGTAGCTGTCGTGAATGTGGTAGAGGAACGGAATAGCAGTCAGACGGTGCAGCAAAAGCGTCAACAACAGCGAGCGTTTTTTATCCGAGGTGTGTATCACCTGAACACCGTTGCGACGGCAGAGCGCCGCCAGACGCACCGCCGTCCAGAGCAAGGGGAGAATGCTCCAGGCATCCACAATCCGCGTGCGCCAGCCGACGCACCACCTAGCCGATTTCGTGCCGACCGCGATCGGCCAGATCGTCAAATCTGGAATCGCCTTAAATTGCGGCAGCAGCGGCCCGTGACTGAGCACGGCGGCGAACATCTCGAAGCGTGTGCGGTCGGCACCCCGTAAAAACATGATGTGTCCGCGCACCACGCCTCCGACGGCGTCGTTTGTATCGAGCAATAGCACCTTGATTTTGTCAGCCATAGGCAACCTCATTCGAACCACGGGCGGAAGTTCAGCGTATAACGCAAGTCGCGGGCGCGTTCGCCGATGACCTTCGCGGGCACGCCGCCAACCACAGCGTAAGGCGGCACGTCGCGGCTGACCAGCGCGCCAGCCGCGACCACCGCGCCGCGTCCGATTGTGACGCCGGGGAGAATCGTTGCCCGCGCGCCGATCCAGACGTAATCGCCCACCACCACCGGACGGTCGCGCACGCCGAAGAAGGGATCGTCCTTCAAGTGATCGGAGGTGAGGATCATCACGCCGGGCGCCAGGCTCACGTTCTCGCCGAGGGTGATCCCGCCTCGGCCGTCCAGCAGGCAGCCACGGTTGACGATCGTGTGGGCGCCGATGCGCAATTTTTCAGTCCTCCGCTGGAAGGGGCCGTAAAAATAAATGAACACGCCCATGAACAAAGAGGCGCCCGCTCCAAGCTCGACGCCCACCAGATGCCGGCACCAGGCGTGGCGCAGGGTGAAGCAGGGAATCTGCATGACAAGGTAATTGGTCAGATAAGCCAGCAGCTTTACAAGCACCAGTCAACCCTCCCGACGACGTTTAATCGCATGCCAGACATGCAGCCAGTCCTCGCGTGGCAGCACCCCGAGCGCCAGGGCCAGAGCCCCGTAAACCGGCGCGCCGACCGCTATCAACAATAGCGGATTATGCACCGGTAGGAAGTGTAATACCAGCCCCATCGCAACGGCAGCTCCGACAGCGCGGAGCGTGGCAGCCAGCAGGCTGCGTTCCAGCAGGCCGCGAGGGATCAGCCAGAGCGCACCGCACATCATCAGCGCTTCAGTGAGCGCAGTCGCGATTGCCGCCCCGATGCCGCCGTTGCCGTAGAGACGCTGCGCCAGCGGAATCATCCAGAGATTCATCAAAGGATTGAAGACGGCCCCTGCCACGGCCATGCACGCCCAGGCCTTCTCGCGACCGCGCGCGATCAAGACCGAACCTAGCACCACGTCCACACTCACAAGCAGCATGCAAATGCCAAAGATTTGCAGGTCCGGCCCCACCGGGCCGAATTTGCCGCCGTAGAGGTAGTGCACGATGGGCTCGGCCACCACGACCGTCCCGATGGCCACCGGGGCCGCCGCAAAAAGCATCAGGCGGAAGATCCGGCTGACGGCGCGGCCGAAAACCTGATCATCCTGCCCCGCTGCGCCCATGCGCGAAAGCGCGGGGAAAACCGTCGTGCACACCAGATTAGGCAGAAAGAGAATCGAGCCGTAAAGCCGGAAAGCCGCGCCATACCAGCCCACGACCGCCGCCGATGTCATCATGGAAAGCATGACGACATCAATCCGCACGTAAATCTCGCCAAACACGACCCAGACCAGAAACGGCAGGCCGCCCAGAAATATCCGGCGCATTTGAGCCGCATCGAAATTCCATTCGAATGGAATCCGGCGCCGCAGCAGGACGTAGACAATCAGCAGGTCAAACGCTGAGGCCGCCAGATGCACCCAGCAAACCGGGATCAGGCCGAAGCCGCGCTCCAGCAGCGCCACACACCCCACCGTAACCACGACTTTTTCGACCACCAGCCCCACGTTAGGAATGGTCATCATTTCCAGACCCTGAAAGGCCCCGCTCAAAGTCAGCGTCAATGCTCCGAGACAGGTCGCGGCGCCCACGATCAGCACTGCCGTGCGGGTTGCAGCATCGTATGGCAGCAGAAAAATGAGCGCAGATTGGAGCGCGTAGATGCCTAGCGCCAGCGCTATTTTCATGGCCAGCACGTTTCCGAGCAAGGCCCGCAAACGCTGCCGCCCGGCATTTGCCAGGTCCGCCGTTTCAGACCGCAGCGCCGCCACTTCGCGTGTCAGCCAGAGGTTGACCCCCAGGTTGATGAACACGCTGAAAATCGTGCCGTACGACATCGCGAAGAAGAGCTTGCCGAAATCAGCATCGCCGAGCTTGCGCGGCAGCACAATCAGCAGCACCCAGGAGAGCCCCCAGGTGATCAGCTGCGAAACACCTTGAACGAAGGTGTTCTGGATAATACGCAGCGTTTTACTCACGGCGAAAGATCCTCGTCGGCGCGTTGTTCAATGCCGCGGATGGCGGCCAACAGACCCATAGCAATGCCAAGGTAAATCATATTGCGGAAAAATACAATTTGCAGATCGTAATATGCCACCATCAGCTGCCCGGCAATGAAGGTGATTACCATCAGGCCCAGGGCGCGGAACAGCGGGTCGCGCATGGCACGGTAATCAATCACGGCTTGAGCAATCGCAGTGCCAAAGAACAGCCAGAAAATGGTGAACCCCACGAATCCGGTTTTGGCCCACATCCATAAAATGCAGTTGTGCGGGATGTATTCCCATAGCGGGAAATCAATTTTGTCCAGCGGGCGCACGATCAGGTACTTCTGCCCGAAACCAAGCCCCAGCGGGAATTTGCGGATGGTGTACTGCAAATTGAAGTTTTCAATCTTGCGGTAGGCGTTGGAGCTGTCGTCGGTCTTGTCGGCGTCGGCAATAAAGATGGACTTAACCTTGCGCACAGGCAGTCCGGCCGCTCCCGTGTTGTTCCAGAAGGCCGCCGTATAAACCGGCAGCACCAGCAGCAGCGGGAAAACAAATTTGAACGCCCTGCGCCGGGCCTCGGATGGAATCAAAGTCGTGATTAGAATTAGGCTCAGCCCGAAGACGCCGTAGGTGATCCGGCGCTGGGTCAGAATCCACGTCAGGCAGGTTGTGGGAAAAGTTGCCAGCATCGTCCAGAAGGCTCCGCTGCGCGCGCCCATCAGGGCCATGGCAATCATCAGGTTGAATGCCGTGACCATGAAAAGCGCGTCCTCATGGCCGGTGATCGCCCGCAGGTCGCCCATCGTGCCGTTAAGCGTCACGAAATAGCGCCAGCAGCCCTGCAAGCCCTTGATGCCCACGGCGATCGCGATGATCCAGACGCACACCTGCACCTGGCGGCGGGTGCGGATGAGCTGGAAGGCGATAAAATAGCAACCGCAAAGGTAATAGAGCGCCCGGATTTCCCAGAGCGCCGCCTTCCAGTTGCCGCCGCCGCGCAGCAGGCCGAAGGCCGTAAAAAATATCAGCATGCCCAAAAACAGCCAGGCCACGCCCATGTTGGGCAGAGGCCGCAAATTCCACTCGCGCGAGACGACCGCCCGCAGGAACCAAACTCCCAGCATCAGCCCCAGCAAGGCCTCGACCGGATTAAAAACCAGAGCGCTGATTCCCGTAACAAGATTGAGGTTGAGATAGAATGGAATTTTGCGCGCGAGCAGATGCGGGAAGCCGAAAATCTGAAACTGCTCCAGCAGCAGCACCGCCGCCAGCAGCACGTAAACGCCAATTTCCAGGTGCCGCAACAGCAGGGCCATGAACACAACTGCGCCGCAAAGGCCGGCCAGCACCAGCCACTGCCCGCCCGTAGCCACAATCAGCCAACCGCCCAGCAACGTCAAAACCACAGCCAGCAGCGCCTGGCGCCGCTCAGCTCCGGAGTTCACCTCTGCCTCAATTTTCAGTGTATCTTTCACGAAGGGTTCGGAAAACGTGGTTCCCGGATCAGAATCTGGCGTAAGTCACCAGCAACAGCAGCGCGATCGCCATGGTCATGCCCGCAAAAGACCAGCGGTTCAACCTTTCGGACCGCATGCCGAAGACGACAAATACAAAGATGAGCGATAGGACCAGTTTCAAATTACACCCAGCGGTAGAGCCAGTCGGGGATCCAGTATTCCATCCTGTCCACCACAAATCCGACGAGTTTCTCTGAATTGATTTTCTGCATGGCGCTGTCAATCGAATGCACCTGGGTGGCGTAAAGCCGGACTACGAACAACACCCCGTCAACATGCGGCGCCAAAATCATGCCGAGGGTGGCGCCGATCAGGTCGGGGGCTTCCACCAGCGTCATGGCGTAGCGTTCACGGCATTCTTCGAGCATGCGCGGCAGTGCGTCCGATTGAAACAACGTGCCGGAATCGTCGGTCGAACTCCCCAGCGGCAACAGCGAAAGCCCGGGAATGCCGGTCTCACAGACTGCGTCCTTAAGGGCGCATCCGCCCGACAGCACGTTCAGCAGTCCACGATCACTCTGGCCGGGCAGCCATCCGCTCAGTGTCGGATGCCGGACATGCGCGTCCACCAGCAGCACCGGCTTGCGCAGATCGTTCGCCAAAACCGCGCCTAGATTGAAGGTCAGCAGCGACTTGCCTTCACCCGGCGCGGCGCTGGCGATCGCAATCGCCAGCCCATCGGGCGGCGCATAGGCGGCGCGCACTCCCACGCCGATCCGGCGCACGCGTTCAGTAAAATCACGCAAGCGGTCCAGTTCCGGATTTTCCGCGTTGGCGGGCATCTGGATCAAACGCTGCGACAGGCGGAAATCCTTCGGGAAGCCCGCAGGCATGGCAAAACGTTTGGCGCAGAACATCCCGGCGAACAGATGTTCCGCGCGATGCGGGAGCCGTTTCAATACCGGGGTCACACGCTCTTCAAAATGATAAAGCTTGGGAATGCCGCCCAGCACGGGCTTGCGGAAGCGGTTCGTAAGTTCCGCCGGCCGCAGCAGGCGCGGGTCGCCGAATTCCAGCACGAAGACCAGCAACAGGCCAAGGATTACGCCGCCCGCCATGCCGCCCACAACGAAAGTCCGGCGGATCGGCTTGAAGCGAACCAGCGGCACGGTCGGCGGGTCAATCACAATAAAGCGGTTGGTCTGTTGCGCGATCTCGACCTCACGCGAGACCCGCGCATGCTCCAGCTTGATCTTCAGGGTGTCATAAATCTCCCGGTTCAACCGCACTTCCTGTTCTAAACGCGCCACACTGACCTCGACCTCCGGCACATCGGCGATGCTCTTTTTCAAATCTTCAGCCATGCGCGTGTATTGCTCGATCTCATCCTCTTCGACCTTGATCTTGATGCGCGTGTCTTCCAGGCGCGACAGGACCTCCTGGTAGACCGGAGAACGCACTTCCTGCGTCTCTTTGGCGTCGCGCCTTTCCTTTTCCTTGTTGAGCAGATCTACGATGTAGTCCATCTCGCGCTGCAACTTGAGCACATCGGGGTGGTTGGTGTTGCGCGTTGCCAGCAGGTTGCCAAGCTTGATCGAAAGTTCCTGATACTGGGTCTGGTACGGCGTGTTCTGCACAAACAGGGCCTGTGAAACCACCATCGGCTTCTCGCCGCTCAGCCTGGCCGAAAGCAGTTGTGCGACCAATTGGTCCTGATGCAAGGCCAGCGCGGCGGTGACGCGCTTAACGTTGCAGTCATTGATCTGCTGATTTATCGAGCTCATCTGGCGCAAAGTGTCTATGTGTGACAGCTTGTAAGCCTGCACCTGGGCTTCGCCCTGTTCCAGTTCCTGCCGGTAATGGTCCACCTGCTGCTGAATAAAAGTCACAGCAACGGTTGCTTCAAGCCGGCTGCCCGACAAACTCTTGGCGATGAACAACTCGCTGACTGCCTCAACCAGATCCTTGGCCAGACGGGGATTCGAGGCCGAGCAGCCAATCTGAAACGAATCGGCTGTCAGCCCCATCATGTGAATGCTCTTCCGGACGTCGTTCACCAGCCATTCGAGTTGCGCTTCGTTCTTCAACTGCCGGTCGAGCTTCAGCTTGCGGATGACATCCTCGATCAGCGGACGGCTGTAAATGATCTTCTGAAAAAGCCCCAGGCGGTCGTATTCGGCCATCTGCACGGAGGTGTCGTAGCGCACCAGCGGGTTCAAAATTTCAGCCTTGCCAAGAATGATCGTGGTCGTAGACATGTAACTCGGCTTGACCGTGTAACTCAGCAGCACGGCCAGAAACGGGGTGCAGAGAATCGGAATCAGCAGCATCCGCTTGCGGCGGAAGAGCACTTCCATAAGATAGCGCAGGCCAAAGTCGCCGGCGACTTTCGGGTCGCCGGTGCCGTGGATTGCAGACTGGGGATTCCTGGCCATTTTGATTCCGTTAATTTCTTTTGGTCAGGCTCTCCACCGTGGCGCCCAACAGAACCGTGTTGAGCGAGGGAGTAATCATTTCCAGGAGATAGTTGAACTTGGCGATATCATTGCGCGGCACATATACAATATCGCCGGACAGCACCGGGGTTCCCATTCCGAACCCGTGCCCTTTCAGCATCGTCTTCACGTCCACCGTAAGCACCTCCGCCTTGCCGGCGCTGCGGCGCACGATCTTAACCCCGCTCAGCGCGCCCTTTTCGGTGGCATCGCCGGCCAGCGCCAGAGCGCGCACGACATCCATACCGCCGCCCTGCGAAAACACACCCGGCCTCGCCACCTCGCCCAGCACATAGAAAGTGTGCTCCTCATCGCGGTTAACAAACACCGTGTCTTCCGGCAGCAGCGGAATATTGAGCGCCTTGTTGCCGCGCTTCAGCAGTTCATAAAGATTGACTTCAATCAGGGTGCCGCGCCCGCGAATGATCTTACAACTGCGCAGATCGGCGGCGTCGGTCAGACCCTCGGCCCGGGCCAGCGCGCTCATGATCGTCGGGCGATCGGCGAAGTTGAACTGGCCTGGCCTGCGCACCTCACCCAGCACCGAGACGCGGTTGTTGTTGTAGGACTCAACCAGAATGCTCACGCTGGGCGTCCGGTAGAGCGGACGCAGCAAATCCTCGACCCGCTTGCCCAGCTCTGTGCGGGTCATCCCGTCGGCGCGCATAACGCCAATCCCCGGCAGCGTGATCTGGCCGTCGGGGCCCACAACATACTTGCGGCCGATCTCGGGGTTGTCGCTGGAGTAGAACTCCAGCACGTCACCGGCGCCAATCCGGTAATCCAGCGCTTCGGCCTCCAGCACAGCCAGATCATGGGGCGTCAGCGTGGCGGCCTCAATCGGGGTATTCTCAGGGGCCGTTGCTGCCGCCGGCGCCGGCACCGGAAGCGACGGCGTGCCACAGCCGGCCAGCAACAGCGCTCCCGACAAAACTATGCAACTCCTCATCATGGGTTCACCGTAAATCTCCAATGCGTGGCGCTGCGCACCGGCGCAACCAACTCCACGCCATTCTCAAGCTGCCGCGCCGCCACTTCCGGGGCATGCAGACCGGACGCCGATGAGCTCAATTCATAACCGCGTGCTCCGGCACAGTCAATCCCCCTTGCAAGCAGATGCAGCCTGCGCGGCAAGCCGCCTGCGTTGATGGCCATCACGGTCAGGGCTCCTGAACTGAGCTCGCGGGCGGCGAAAACCCGGAGCGAGTCCGGAGCGCTGGTTGTACAACGCACATCCAGCGAAGCATCGCCAAAGCGCCCGCCGGCGCCGTCAACGTTACGGTAGAGCGCATAGGCATGGGCCGCCGGCGAGTCTGCGGCCGGCGCGGTCCAGTAGCAAGCCAGATCAAGCCCTTCGCGCCCGAAGATGCCCAGCACAATCGCCAGCGCCAGCCCCCCGCTGATGTCCTGTTCAGCGCCCCAATTATATTCCGTCAGGCCGACTTTAATCCCCGGACAATGTTCCCGCGCCATTTGTTTTAGCCACGGAATCAGCGCTATGGGACGGGCGATCCATGAGGGATCACGGTAATACGGATCGTTCAGCAAGCGCGGAGTCTCCATCCGCCAGGCGCGGGCGCGATCCTCCACCGACGCGGAATAGACCCCCGCAGCCTGCGGATAAAAATGCACCGTCAGGTAGTCAAGCAGGCGCTCTCCGGTACGCGCCTCATGCGCCCGGACCTGATCCAGAAACCACGGCAGAAAGGCCTCTCCGCCATGCCGCCGCAGGTCGCCCTGACTGTGCGTTTCACGGTCGAGCGCCGACTCGCTGTAGGCCGGCCAGCCCCATAGCTCCGGCCCCGCCAGCGCCGCCTCCGGCACTGCGCGCCGGACAGCCTGCGCCATGGCGCGGTATTTCTCCCAGTACTCGTCATAGGAAACCGGCTGCGGGTGCAGCGCGCGATGAGTCCGGTTCCATAGCATCGGCTCATTACCCAGCGCCACGATCAGCCGCCGCCCGCGCACCAGCTCCGGAAACTGGTCGCGCATAGCCGTGACCCAGCCGGCCACAAAGTTCGTGTCGGCCACGATAACAACATCGCCGGGGTCATTCCCAACAAGCGCTTCCCCGCTCGGGCGCAAACCATCGCCAGCATCCGGACGGTTGGGGTCGCGGCTTTTTTGCGGGCCATATTTCTGCACCGAGAAGGCGTGCGAAACCTTGTCTTTGGCCACAAACCCGATCAACGGCAGATTCACAAACGCCCGCGCCCCGGCTTTGGATGCGCCGGTTAGAAATCCCTGCCAGGCGTGGCGCTCAACGCCAACGTTTTCAAAGTACCAGTCGCTGCCGGTATTCCAGGCGTCGGCAAGCTTCCAGTTGTAGGTTTCCGCAGTGTTGCCGCCCCAGCGGATCAGCGGGATGCAGGAGTTGGTAAGCCTGCCGCGCAGCGCGCCGGCACAGCCATAAATGTCTTCCGAAATCGGACGCGCCACCGGTGGCTCGCGCAATTCAAAAATGCAGGGCTCTATTTCACACCAGGCCAGGCCCGCCGTCAGCAGCATGGCCAGCGCGACAACGCCAGCGAATGCGCCACGCCCGTATCGCCCGTGTCCGTCCGCGCTCATGCCGGCAGCTCCCGTATGGCCCGCGCCGGAACGCCCGCCGCCAGAATATCGGCGGCAACGTCTCTGGTCACCACCGCACCCGCCCCGATGATTGCGCCGGTGCCGACGTTGATTCCCGGCAACACCACCACCCGCGCCCCCAGCCATGCGCCGCGCCCGATCGTCACCGGCCTGATTTCGCGCAGTCCAGCCCGGAACCCGGCGTCACCGACGGCATGCGATACGGTCAGAAACAGACAGCCCATGCCCAGGCTCACTCCCTCTCCGATCTTAATCGTCCCGCCAAGATCGAACTCGACGCCTTCGTTAATGAAGCCATACGCCCCGATTTGCAGCCGCCGTGACGCGCCCGCGCCGCCATGCAGCTTCATCGCGCCCATGATCACCGTGCCACGCCCGATGGCAAGACCGCCAATCACACGGTAAATCCAGCTTCGAATCCGCCCGCCCCCGCCGCGCGGCACCCCCGACACCAGCAAGTTAGCCAGCGACAGGCGCAGCAAAAACCCGCCCATTTCCTCTCTCAACACACGACGAATCGCAGACATCCGGGGCTCCTTCCGGCATCGGACCATGAACAGATCAACGGCGGTCATCCAGCGCCCAGGCATCCACGAAACGGAAAACCAGCGCGCGCCAGAACAGCCGTACATTCTCTGCAAGCGAATCATGGTGAATAGTGTAGAGGGCTGCGGCGCGGCGCGCCGTGGCGGGAGCCAGCACATCAGCAGGACTGGTATCGGCCTGTGAAAAAACGCCCGGACTATACAAAGGCAATTCGTCACGCAACAGATTATCCTCTGGCACCCACAGACGTTCCTGCCCGCAAAGCCGCAGCTGTCCCGTGATCACCGCCAGGAGCGCGGGAAAACGGTCGAAACTGAACGCCCGGAACAGACGCGGCAAAAGCCCGCTGGGCGGATGGGCTTCAAATTGCCAGCCGGATGCGGTGCCGGCAGTGCGCCGGTAAACCTGCCGGCGCCGGTAACAGCCCTGACCGCTCAGCCGTAAGGCGGCGTACAACACCAGCCACGGCACAACCTGCACCATAACCATCAACGCCGCCACTGCGATCGCCAGACCATGGCGCAGCCAGCGACCGGGATTTTGATCATGGTGCACCGCCGCCAGCAGCCAGGGGTCGGCAATATCCAGCACGGTTCCATCCTCCGGATCAATCAGGCGCGCGCCATTTATAATGCGCCCGTCCAGC
>SESG01024721.1_pt1 | contig 10653 bp, 10 predicted proteins | sample 3171421 | NCBI WGS metagenome assembly SESG01 (sample SAMN10866946, study PRJNA518727) | freshwater metagenome | biome: subpolar coniferous forest; feature: holomictic lake; material: water; isolation source: holomictic Lake 227, 6 m and 8 m depth | place: Canada: near Kenora, Ontario | collected... | reverse complement strand
ACCAAAAGCCATTGTTTTGGGTATTCCTCATACCTCCAACTGGGATTTTATCATTTCATTTCTTTACTACCGTGCTGTTGGCGGGAAATCCAATACCATGGTGAAAAAGGAATTTTTCTTCTGGCCTTTGGGGTATTTTGTTCGCGGAATGGGCGGAATCCCTGTCGACAGGTCAAAAGGAGCCAGTTTGATCAAACAAATACTTTCGGAGTTTGAGAAACGAGAAAACATGCATTTGGCCATCGCTCCTGAAGGAACACGGAAACCTGTCACCAAATGGAAAGGAGGGTTTCATACCATTGCCAGAACTGCCAATATTCCTGTTTACATGGCTTTTTTTGACTGGGGACGCAAACGGATCGGCTATACTGACAAGATTGAACTGACTGATGATCTGCAGGCTGACCTGAAAAGAATCAGGCAGTGGTACAAGGATCATGGCATCATGGGAAGAAATCCGGAAGGAATGAATTACGGAGACGATCTGGATTAAATCATTTACCATTGATAGTTGTTATTGGCAATGACAGACATTTTAAGAATTTCACTGGTTCAATGGGATGTTGCCTGGGAAAATCCTGCGGCCAACCGGCTGAAACTTGATCAACTGCTGGTACCCATTCAAGGTAGTACGGATTTGATTGTATTGCCCGAGATGTTTACCACCGGCTTTTCCATGAAGGCAAATATGCTCTCCGAAACGATGGAGGGTGAAAGTGTCAGGTGGATGAAGTCACAAGCAAAAAAAACAGGTGCCGCCCTGGCAGGTAGCCTGATTGTCAGAGAGAATGACCATCATTACAACCGTTTCCTTTTTATCACACCGGCCGGTGATGTTTTTAGTTACGATAAAAAACATCTTTTCTCCATGGGTGGAGAAGATCAGTATTTCAATCCCGGAAACACAAAGGTTGTTGTAGATTATTTAGGTTGGAGAATTGCCCTTTTTACTTGTTATGATCTTCGTTTCCCTGTTTGGTGCAGGTCTGTCAATGATGTTGATTTAATGTTGTTTACAGCCAATTGGCCGGACGCACGACAACTTGTCTGGCAAACCCTTACAAGGGCGAGAGCCATTGAAAATCAGCTTTATGTGGCAGGAGTTAACCGGACAGGAACAGACGGTTCGGGAGTTGTTTATTCCGGTGAAAGCTTGATGATTAATCCAAAGGGAGTTGTGATTTGCAATTTGGGTAATCGAACTGAAGCAGTCGAAACCTGTGATATATCCATGACGGATTTAAGCAGATTCAGAAAAAAATTTCCGGTATCGCTTGATGCAGATTCTTTTGAATTTTTAAGGTAATTTACGCTTCAAACTTATTCCACAAAACCATTTGATCCAACGGTTTTCTTTTCTTTTCAGGGATGACACCCGTGAGAGGATACCCGATCGGAATCATCGCAATGGGTTCCAGATTGGACGAAAGATTGAAGATTTCTGCGCATTTTTCCGCATTGAAGTGACAGATCCAGCAGGTACCCAACCCCAATTCAGTTGCAGCAAGCATCAGATGGTCGATGGCAATGGCTACATCAATATCTGTATAATCCTTATCATCAGTCGGCCGTCGCCAGCCTTTGTCGTGATCTCCGATGGCAACGATACAGACCGGTGCGGACCTGAACCAATCACGGTGGTAACAGTTGTGAAGTTGTTCCAAAAGAGCAGGCTCAGTGACAATCACGAATTTCCATGGCTGAAAATTGACAGCAGATGGTGCCAGCAAAGCAGCTTCAACAATGGTAATGAGTTTTTCTTTTTCAACAGGTGTTGATTGATAGCTCCTTACTGAATATCTGCTTTGGGCGAGTTCTTTAAAGTCCATAAGATAAATACGGTTATTTGCAGGTCCAAATTTACGAAAGTTTTGAAATCATTCATTTTTTATTTGCATCCTCATTAACAATTATGATCCATCCTAAATTGTTGAACAGAATTGACCAATTCGGTCCGTTAGATAATATGCATAAAATACGTACTTTTGCAGTCCGTAATTTTCACGTTCATACGGATATAAAATTTTAAAAAATGATCACTGTTTCAAACCTGTCCATACAGTTTGGCAAGAAGCCGCTTTTTCAGGATGTCAGTCTTAAATTTTTGCCCGGCAACTGCTATGGGGTAATTGGAGCCAATGGTGCAGGAAAATCAACACTGCTTAAAATTATTGCAGGAGACCTCGCTTCTACCAAAGGTGAAGTATTGCTAGGATCGGGCGAACGTTTGTCTGTGCTCAAACAGGATCACTACGGATATGAGGAATCTTCCGTTATTGATGCAGTTATGATGGGTTTCGAGGAATTGTGGAAGATACTCAACGAAAAAAATATTCTTTATTCAAAATTGGATTTCACAGAGGCTGATGGATTAAGGGCCGCCGAACTTGAAGAAAGGTTTGCTGAAATTGACGGGTGGAATGCCGAAAGCGATGCGGCTACCTTGCTAAGTGGTTTGGGTATCAAGGAGGATTTTCATCACCGATTGATGAAAGATCTGAGTGGAAAAGAAAAGGTCAGGGTATTGCTTGCGCAGGCATTGTTCGGAAAACCGGATAACCTTCTGCTGGATGAACCTACGAACGATCTTGACCTTGATACGGTTATGTGGCTGGAGAATTATCTTGCCAACTATGAAAATACAGTGTTGATTGTTTCCCACGACAGGCACTTTCTGGATTCGGTTTGTACGCATACGGTGGATATTGATTTTGGAAAAGTGCAGCTTTTTGCAGGAAATTACAGTTTCTGGTATCAATCCAGTCAGTTGGCACTTCGCCAGCAGCAAGCTCAGAACAAAAAGGCAGATGAAAAGCGCAAGGAGTTGATGGAATTCATTGCCCGGTTTAGCGCCAACGTGGCAAAGTCCAAACAAACAACCAGCCGCAAAAAAATGCTGGAAAAATTGAATGTGGATGAAATCCAGCCTTCCACCAGAAAATACCCTGGAATTATTTTTCAGCCAGATCGCGAAACGGGGAACAAAATACTGGAAATTAAAGGTTTGTCAAAAAGCGTCAATGGTGAGGTTCTATTTAAAGATCTTGATTTCAATGTTGAGAAAGATGATAAAATTGTCTTTTTGTCGAAGGATCCCAGGGCCATGACTGCTTTCTTTGAAATTATCAACGGATATGATCAGCCCGATTCCGGAACATTTCACTGGGGACAAACAATTACCCATTCCTATCTTCCGCTGGATCACACCAATTTTTTCATGAACGACCTTAGTCTGGTTGACTGGTTGATGCAATTTTCGGATGATTCCAGTGAAATTTATCTTCGGGGCTATCTTGGGAAAATGCTTTTTTCCGGCGAGGAAGTCTACAAAAAAACAAAGGTGCTGTCGGGTGGAGAAAAAATGCGCTGCATGATCTCCAGGATGATGCTGAAAAATGCCAATGTACTGATCTTTGACAATCCCACCAATCACCTGGATCTTGAATCCATACAGGCATTCAACAATAATCTGATCACTTTCAAGGGGAACATTCTGATGGCCTCTCATGACCACGAATTCATTCAGACTGTCGCCAACAGGGTGATTGAGCTAACTCCCAAAGGAATTATTGACAAGATTACTGAATACGATGATTATATCACCAACGACGAACTGAAGGAAAGACGCAAAATCATGTATCAATAATACTTGGATAGCACGAAATATTTTCTCATCTTTGTTAGGCATTCCTAATTTTCAGAGCTTTTTGAAAGTTTTTCCTGATTTAACCTGAGTCAATATGCTTTCTGTTGTTGTCATAGATGATGAATTGATGTCGCTTGATTTATTGGCATTCCTGCTCAATAAATTCACCACAGTTCAAATTAAAGTTGTCGGTAAAGCCACTAATCTGGCAGATGGCATCGCTCTGATCGAAAATACAAATCCGGATATTGTCTTCCTTGACATTGAAATGCCTGACCATAGTGGCATGGAGATATTCAATTATCAACTTTCCCAAAAAGTTAAAATCATTCTTGTAACAGGTCATGACCAATATGCGATTGAGGCAATCAATCAATCCGTAGCCGGTTACCTCCTGAAACCGGTCAGTTTTGTTGATTTGCAAAATGTCATTAAAAAGGTCGAGAGAATTATCCGGAAGGAACAGCAGCAACTGGAATTGGAGGACAGGATCAATACCTTAAGTACAGCTGAAGTTCCGGGCAAAAATCTAATTTTTGAGATTGAGAGTGGTTTTATGATGGAGAACTCTAAAAACATAGAGTTTATTACTGCAGGTCAGTCGTATGCCACACTTTTCACCAATTCAAGGAGGGAATTTGTTGTGTCCAAATCGTTAAAGGAACTGGAAGCATACCTCCCGAAAAATCAATTCTACAGAACCCACAAATCCTATCTTGTCAATATTTTCTACATCCGCAAGTTTGTCAGAAGCGGTGAAAGTTTTGTTCTAATGAAAAGTGGAATTAAAATACCGGTTTCTGTCAGAAAGACCACTGTCATATTCAATGACATTAAAGAATTGCTTGCACAGGATCAAATTGCCTTATAATTCCGAATAGATGAACACATTGAATTAATATTCAAAAGCAGGGTGAATCTACATGAAAGTTTCCTCTGTTGAAATATGAAATCAATAATTGATTATATCACAATTGTTTACAATTTTGGCGGGTTGGTTTATCTAATTGCTTAATTTGTTGATTGAGTGATTAAATCTTGCGATATATTTCGTAAATTTGTACCTTAAAGTTAAGTGAAACCAAAATAGCTCCTGTAAAGGGAGATTTATACATTTAAAAAATGACAATTATGAGAAAAGTTATTTATCTGTTATTCATCGTGGTTATGTTCTCTGCAACCAGTTGCAACCGCAAGGAGATTGCCAGATTGAAGGCGAAGAACGATAGTTTAATGATGGCTGGAAGTTCAAAAGATGCAAATTTAGTTGAGTTTGTTGATGCTTTCAATTCAATTCAATCTAATCTTGACTCGATTAAACAAAAAGAACAAATTATCGACAAAACAGCCAAAGGCGGATTTGAAGTAAAAGGTGATCGCAAAGAACAGATCCAAAGCGATATTAATTATATCTATTCTTTGTTGCAAAAGAACAGATTGTTGGTTGCCGATCTTTCGGCCAAACTGAAAAAATCAAACAAACACGTTGCTGAACTGGAAAAGATGATTGAGAACCTCAATAAGCAAATCACCGAAAAAGACGGACAGATTGCGGATTTGAAGGAAGAATTAAATAAGATGAACATCCAGGTGAAGAATCTTAATACTGAAGTCTCCACATTGAACACCAATGTATCGAATCTCAGCAATGAAAACAAAGAAAAACAAAAGGTAATTGAAGAAAGAACAGCAGAATTGAATACTGCCTATTTCATTATTGGAACTGTTAAAGAGTTGAAAGACAAAGGTGTGATCAAAAAAGAGGGATTCCTTGGTACTGCAAAAGATGTAAACAGCAACATCGACAAGTCGTTGATGACCAAAGTTGATATTACAACAGTTCATTCAATTCCAATTATGAAGAAAAAAGCGACTGTTATTAGTACACATCCTGCTAGTTCGTATAAAATTGAAGGAGAAAAAACAGCTGAAAATCTTGTTATTCTAAATGCAACAGAATTCTGGAGCCTTTCAAAAGTTTTGGTTATCAGTGTGAAATAATATCACACCTACAGGCATAAAAAAAACCGGTGGATTCCGGTTTTTTTTATGCCTGTAGGTAAGGGTAAAATTGTGTTTTAGGCCTATAAATCTTTGTTTTGATCCGGACAATTTTCTGCAGTGAAGAATTCGTTTTACTGATATTGAATATCAGTAAAACGCCCTGAATTATTTGATTTCTGATTTGCTGTAGTTAATTCCGAGTAGGTCATAAAGCTTGGTGAGTCTGTCGAGTCTGCTAAGGAAGTTGTCGAAATCCCTGACGCCTTTGGGCGACCAGACAACTTCTGCCAACGCAGCAGCCCGCGGATAAACCATATACTCAACCTGTTCCGGTGTTTTCATGTACTCTGTCCATACATTTCCCTGAGCTCCCAGCACATATTTGGCTTCTGCTTCTGTTAAAGCGGCAGGTACCGGTTCGTATCCATAGATCTTCCTGATTGGAAGAAAACCGCCAATTGCCAATGGTTCGCTTTTGGGATCAGCCTGATAGTGATCAAGATAGCAGTATTCTCCGGGAGTCATAACTACATAATGGTGTTCTTTGGCGGCAGCAATGCCACCGCTTTCACCTCTCCATGACATAACTGCAGCATTGGGTGCCAGTCCACCTTCCAGAATTTCATCCCAACCGATCAATTTCTTTCCGTTTTCGCTCAAATACTTACCCATTCTCTGAACAAAATAACTCTGCAGCTCATGTTCTGATTTGAGTCCTTCGTCTTTCATTTTTTGTTTGCATAACGGACACTTCTGCCAACGTGTTTTTGGACACTCATCACCACCTATGTGGAAGTACTCACCGGGGAAAAGCGGAATGACTTCTGACAATACATCCTGCAAAAATGCATAGGTCTCTTCCTTCCCGGCACAATAAACATCATCAAAAACGCCCCAGGTAGTGGCGACTTCATACGGTCCTCCGGTGCATCCTAATTCCGGATAGGCAGCAAGCGCCCCAAGCGAATGTCCGGGCATCTCAATTTCAGGAACGACGGTAATGAACCGGTCTGCGGCATAGGCCACAACTTCCTTTACTTCCTCCTGCGTATAGAATCCACCAATTTGAGTTCCGTCATATACTTTGCTGCCATAATGGCCCACCAAAGTCTCTTTCCGTACAGATCCAATCTCAGTTAATTTTGGATATTTTTTGATTTCAATTCTCCATCCCTGATCCTCTGTAAGGTGCCAGTGAAAAGTGTTGAATTTGTGAATAGCCATGTAATCCAGATATTTCAGGATAAATTCCTTTGGCATAAAATGGCGACCGACATCCAGGTGCAATCCTCTCCAGGCGAAGCGGGGAGTATCTTTTATCTCTACCGATGGGACAACCACTTCAGACAATTTCTGCTGAATAGGAGGCATCAGTTGCAACAATGATTGAATGCCATAAAATAAACCACTTGACGATGAAGCTTGCAACAATATTCCTTTGGGAGAAACCGTAAGGTTGTAGGCTTCCTTTGGTAAGGATAAACCTGTGTTAAGTTTGATGAATATGGATTTTTTTTCTGCTGCGCCTGAAAAAGACACTTTACTTTTTATTTGATAAAAATTCTCAAGGCGACTGCTTAGGTAGGCAGTCACTTTGTGCATCTCCGGACTTTCACTGTTGATCAGGATTTTTGTTTGGGAACTGATGGAAAATGTTCCCTCCATGTTGGTCAGAGAGGCTGGTTGCGGGATGATCTGTACATCCGGCCTCTTGATATCTGCCTGACATGAGCAGAATAGAAATACCAAATTCAGGATGAACAGATTTTTCGGGTAATTTTTCATGATTGTCAATTTTGGTTTACATTACAAAGCTACACATAATGATTATAAAACTTGAAACAGGAAAAAATATTTGCTATCTTGCTATAATACAGCGAATTTTAAATTTTTATCGTGAAATTTATTTAGAATGATTCAATTATATTTGGAATTGTAAATTGGAGTGTTTATGTTTGCAACCGGAAAATAATTTAATTACGCAGGATGAACAGGTTTTTTCATACAGATGCTCTATCTACCGTTTGCAATCAACAGCCATGTTGTTTTGTTACGGGCATCGTTACTTCCATGCGTAGGATGTCTATGTTTATGCAATAGCCTTCTCTCGGGCATCAACCTGTTTGAAGGCTTTCCGGAATTAGAATTACATCACCCTTTTCATTAAGTTTTATTTAATCATTGAACTATGCCGAAAATTGTAGTGAAATTCGGTGGGTCTAATCTTAGGAGTAAGGAAGAGATTCATCGCATTGTCAAAGTGGTAAAGAATTACAATCAGCCTTTGATTGTCGTTGTTTCAGCATTTTATGGTGTCACAAATTATTTGGTTGACGCACTTGAAAACGCCCGACACGACGAAGAAATTGCCAATAAAACCGTTCAATATCTCTTTGATCTCAAAATTGGATCTTTGAATTATTTCATTGATAACAAGCAACTTCTGGCTGAAACGATTGGTTTAATACAGCAACAGCTGGATGAATTGAAAAAATATTTGCACGGCATTGCACTTACGGGTGATGCCTCCAAGGCACTGGAAGACCACGTTCTGTCGTATGGTGAAAAACTGTCTGCTATCTTCCTGAATGGTATATTTACCTCACAGGGACTTGAATCTAAGGTAAGCTTCCCTGAAGCAATCGGACTGGTCACAGATGGTGAGTTTGGGAATGCCTCTGCTGATTTTCACCTTTCAACCAACCCGGTCAGGGAATCCCTGAGTGAAGACCGGATTTATGTCATTCCCGGTTTCTATGGCATTTCACGAGATCAGAAAACTACGCTATTCGGAAGAGGGGGTAGTGATTATGCCGCTGCTGCAATAGCCCGCTGTGTCGGAGCCCCTTCACTTGATATCTGGAAGGATGTCAATGGGTTTCTCAGTTCTGATCCGAAACTTGTCACCAATCCGGTATTGATCGAGAAATTGTCGTACAACGAGGCTGCCGAGCTAGCCTATTTCGGCGCCAAAATACTTCATCCAAGAACAGTAGAACCTCTTACAGACCCACGGATTGCCATTCGTATCTTCAATATTTACGGAGATTTGGATGTCCACAAACCGTTGACAATTATCAGCCGCGAAAAATCGGTACAAACCGGAGTGGTGAAAAGTGTTACCTATAGCGATGATTTTGGATTACTCAAATTAAAAGGACCGGGTGTCGGACTCAAACCAGGAATTTTGGCCAAGGTTACTACTGCGCTTCATTTGGCAGGAATTAACATCAGTTCGGTTTTAACCTCACAGATATCCATCAACATTCTCCTTGCAAAGAAGGATCTTCAAAATGCTTTTGCGGTGGTTAGTGCCATAGAGCTATCTGCCGTCGGTAAACTGCAGATAGAGGATGATATCTCCATTGTTGCTGCCGTAGGTCACGGAATTACAGATAACTTCGGTATTGCCGCCCGAATTTTTACTGCGCTTGCATCAGAGGGAATCAACGTGATGATGAGTTGCTCAGGAGCGTCACCCATCGTCAGTTATTACCTCGTCCGTTCCGATGACCGGACTGCCTCTGTCAAGGCCATTCACCATGAATTTTTTGAAAAATAACAAACAATAAAAATCAATTTAAAAACAAAAACAATGAGCACACAAAAACAAAAATTTGAAACACTGCAGGTTCATGCAGGACACACACCTGATCAGGATACCTTATCAAGGGCGGTGCCTATTTACCAGACTACTTCCTACGTCTTTAAAAATTCGGAACATGCCGCCAATCTTTTTGGTCTGAAAGAATTTGGTAACATTTATACCAGATTGATGAATCCCACCACCGATGTTTTTGAGAAAAGGATCGCTGCGCTGGAAGGTGGTGTGGCTGCACTGGCAGTTAGTTCAGGTCATGCGGCCCAGTTTATTGCAATTACAAATATTGCCGGAGCAGGGGATAACTTTGTTTCTTCGCCTTATCTGTATGGCGGTTCCTACAATCAGTTCAAGGTAACTTTTAAAAATATTGGAATTACAGCCAGGATAGCCGAGGATTTGGATCCAGCGAACTTTGAAAAGCTGATTGATGCCAAAACAAAAGCCATCTATCTGGAAACCATAGGAAATCCCAGCTTTAATGTTCCTGATTTTGAGAAATTTGCTGCACTGGCCAAAAAACACGATTTGCCTTTGATCGTGGACAATACTTTTGGCTGTGGAGGAGCACTTTTCCGTCCGCTTGAACATGGAGCCCATATTGTAGTGGAGTCTGCCACCAAGTGGATTGGCGGTCACGGTACCTCCATTGGGGGAGTCATCGTGGACGGTGGAAATTTTAACTGGGGCAACGGTAAATATCCTGCATTTACAGAACCTTCTGAAGGTTACCACGGATTGAAATTCTGGGAAGTATTTGGTGCTGATGGCCCTTTTGGCAACATTGCCTTCATCATTCGGGCGAGGGTAGAAGGTCTTCGCGATTTTGGACCTGCCATTTCGCCGTTTAATTCATTTCAGCTCATCCAGGGTCTGGAAACGCTGTCTCTCAGGGTAGAACGCCATATTCAAAATACCAAAGCACTTGCAGAATGGCTTCAGAATCATCCCAAAGTAGAATCTGTCAGTTATCCGGGCTTGAAAACAGACGAGAATTATGCCTTGGCCACCAAATATCTTCCGAAGGGAGCCGGGGCGGTTCTGTCATTCATACTGAAAGGCAGCAAGGAAAATGCCATCGAGCTTGTCAATAATCTGGAACTTGTCAGTCACCTTGCCAATGTAGGTGATGTCAGGACCTTAATCATACAGCCATCTGCAACAACCCACTCCCAATTGAGTGAGTCAGAGCAGATTCTTGCCGGGGTTAAACCTTCGCAACTCAGAGTTTCCGTCGGAATTGAGCATATTGATGATATTATTGCCGACTTTGAACAAGCATTGGCGAAGATTTAAGTTATTTTTGAAAAATTGAACCATAAAATTTGAATTATGCCTTTAAATCTGCCAGATGGATTTCCTGCCATTGATCTCCTTCGCGAAGAAAATATATTTGTTATTG
>SESG01037014.1_pt1 | contig 10656 bp, 9 predicted proteins | sample 3171421 | NCBI WGS metagenome assembly SESG01 (sample SAMN10866946, study PRJNA518727) | freshwater metagenome | biome: subpolar coniferous forest; feature: holomictic lake; material: water; isolation source: holomictic Lake 227, 6 m and 8 m depth | place: Canada: near Kenora, Ontario | collected... | reverse complement strand
AGAACGTGGTGGTGGGCGCCCTCCATGCTGGGGGCCGTGCCACGGGTTCTGTCCGGGACCGGGCCGTGGAGGTGCTGGCCTTCGTGGGCCTGGAGGACCGGACCCACGCCTTCCCGGGCACCCTCACCCTGGCGGGCCGCAAGCGCCTGGAGCTGGCCCGGGCCCTGGCCACCGCACCCCGGGTGCTGATGCTCGACGAGGTGATCGCCGGCCTCAACCCGGCGGAGGCCCAGGCCTTGGCCACCCTCATCCGCCGGATCCGCGATGAGCGGCAGGTGTCGGTGATCATGATCGAGCACGTGATGCCCGCTGTGATGAGCCTCTCCGACCGGGTGGTGGTGCTGGATCGGGGCCGGAAGATCGCGGAGGGGACACCGGCCGAGGTGGTCAACGACTCGGTGGTGGTGGACGCCTACCTGGGCGAGAACCACGAGGGAGGCACGGCATGAGCGATCCGCTGCTCCAGGTCGAGGCCATCGATGTCGCCTACGGGGATATCCAGGTGCTCTACGGGCTTTCCTTCGAGGTGCATGCCGGGGAGATCGTCACCCTCCTGGGCTCCAACGGCGCCGGCAAGACCACCACCCTGCGGGCCATCACGGGCCTGCGGCCGCCCCAGGCCGGGCAGGTCCGCTTCCGGGGCGAGTCCCTCGCCGCCGTGCCTGCCGCCGGCCGGGCGGGGCTGGGCATCGCCCTGGTGCCCGAGGGCCGGGAGCTCTGGCCCCAGCTCACGGTGAAGGAAAACCTGGAGCTGGGTGCCTACGGTCCCCAGGCCCGGCCCCACGCCAAGCAGAACCTCGAGAAGGTCTTCACGATGTTCCCCCGGCTGGAGGAGCGGCAGCAGCAGCTGGCCGGCAGCCTCTCGGGCGGCGAGCAGCAGATGTGCGCCATCGGCCGCGCCCTGATGTCCGAGCCGGTCCTGCTCATGCTGGACGAGCCCAGCCTGGGCCTGGCCCCCATCCTGGTGGACCAGGTGATGAGGACCATCTCCGACCTGCACGCCACGGGCATGACCATCCTGCTGGTGGAGCAGAACCTCCACCGGGCCCTGGAGGTCTCCCAGCGGGGCATCGTCATCGAAACCGGGCGGCTCCGGCTGCACGGCTCCAGCGCCGAGCTGGCGGCGAGTCCTGAGATTCGTGCCGCCTACCTGGGGCTGTGAGGTGCTGCCATGAACGTCGCCCAGGTCCTCTCTACCCAGGCCCGGAAGCAGGGCACCAGGGCGGCCATCATCTTCGAGGGCCAGGTGTGCACCTACGCCGACTTCGATGCCGCTGTAGAGCGTCGGGCTTCGGCCCTGCATGGCCTCGGGATTGGCCGGGGCGACCGGGTGGCCTATCAGGTGCCCAAAAGCCTGGAGGCCCTGTTCCTCCACTTCGCCATCCAGTCCCTCGGTGCCATCACCCTGCCGCTCAACCCGGACTACCGGCCCGAGGAGCTGGAGTACTTCCTGCGGGACTCCGGCAGCTGCCTCTTCATCGCCGACCGTAGGCTCTTCGCCCCGGTGCGGGCCCAGGTTCTTGAAATACCGGGCCTCCAAACCCTGCTCACCGGGGAGGGCGCCGATCCCGACGCTGGCTCGTGGGCCGAAGCACTGGCCGCGGCGGTCCTCCCCTTCGAGCGGACCTACGCCGCCGCAGGCGATGACACAGCCATGTTCTGCTACACCTCGGGCACCACGGGCCGCTCCAAGGGGGCCATGATCACCCACCGGAACCTGCTGGCCAACGCCGAGGCGCTGCACCAGATGTGGGCCTGGACCGAGAGCGATCGACTGCTACACGTCCTGCCCCTGTTCCATGTGCATGGGCTGAACGTGGCGGCCCTGGGCTGCCTCTACGCCGGGGCCACGATGATCATGCACGAGAAGTTCGACCCCAAGCGGGCCTGGACCGCCCTGGGGGCCGAGCGCTGCACCCTGATGATGGGCGTGCCCACCGTCTACCAGCGGCTCATGAACGAGTGGGAGACCCTGGCGGACCGGCCGGATCTCGCTGCCATGAGGCTCTTCATCTCCGGGTCCGCCCCCCTGTCCGACACCCAGTTCCGCCGCTTCGAACAGCTGACGGGCTGGCGGATCCTCGAGCGCTACGGCATGACCGAGACGGGCATGATCGCCAGCAACCGCCTGGAGCCCGGGGGACGCAAGGAGAAGAGCGTGGGCTACCCCCTGCCCGGGGTCGCCATCCGCACCGTGGGTTCCGACGGCGAGGCGGTCCCGGCGGGCGAGGTCGGCGAGGTCTGGGTGCGGGGCGACAACGTCTTCAGCGGCTACTGGGGCCTCGAGGAGAAGACCCGGGAGTCCTTCGTGGCAGGCTGGTTCCGCACCGGCGACATGGGCTGGTGCGACCCGGCGGATGGCGACCGCCTCTACCTGGTGGGTCGGGCCAAGGAGCTCATCATCTCCGGCGGGTTCAATGTCTATCCCAAGGAAGTGGAGAACGTGCTCGAGGCCCTGCCGGAGGTGCGGGAGGTGGCGGTGATCGGCCTCCCGGATGACGACTTTGGCGAGCGGGTGGTGGCTGTGGTGGTCGCGAAAGAGGGCGCCGGGACCGTCTCCGACGAGGCCCTGATGCGTCAGTGCCGGGACCGCCTCGCCGGCTACAAATGCCCCCGGCAGGTGCACTTCGTGGACGAGCTGCCGCGCAACGCCATGGGGAAGCTGCAGAAGAACCTGCTGGTGGAGCGGTATCGTTAGGAGCTGGAGCCTTCCGTGCCTTTCCCGACGACCCGCCGGACCCCCCGATGATGCCGACCAACCTGCTGGCGGGCCTGGTGACAGGGCTGGGCGGGGGTGTGCTTGCCGGCCTCTTTGGCGTGGGCGGCGGCATCGTGATGGTGCCCCTCCTGGGCCTGATCCTGAACCTGGACCAGCACCGCGCCCAGGGGGCCGCCCTGGCGGCCATGCTGCTGCCCACGGGCCTGCCGGCGGTCTTTGAGTACCACCGGCGGGGCATCCGCACGAGCCTGCCCCTGGTGGGCCTGCTGATCCTCGGCTTCCTGGTGGGCATCTACGGCGGCTCCCGGGTGGCCTCGCTGATCCCCTCCCAGGAGCTGCGCTGGGGGTTTGCGCTCTTCCTGGTGTTCCTCTCCCTGAAGACCTGGTTCCGCACCGAGCGCCCGGCGGTGGATCGCACCCTGGAGCCCATCACCTTCAGTGGGGGACAGATCCCCCTGGCGCTCCTCATCGGCTGCCTGGCGGGCATCCTGGCGGGCCTCACGGGCCTGGGGGGTGCGGTGATCGTGATCCCCATGCTGGCCAGCCGGTTCCGCATGACCCAGCACGAGGCCCAGCTCACCAGCCTGGCCATGCTGGTGCCGCCCATCGGCCTGCCCGGGGTCTACGTCTACGCCCAGACTCCCGGCGGCCTGCCGTGGCTGATCATCGGCTACGTGGCCGTGGGGTTCGCTGTGGGCGCCCTGGTCGGGGCCCGGGTGGCGACGCGCATGGCCAGCGCCCACCTCAAGCGGGTCTATGCCGGGGTGGTGATGCTCATGGCCATCCTGGTAGCAACCCGGGGCCGCTGAATCAGAGGAAGCCCAGGCGGGGGTAGGAGGCACCGAGGAGGGTGTCGGTGGCGGCGGTCGTCTGCCCCAGCCAGCGCTCGAGCACCGTCGCGTAGAGGCCCCTGAAGTCGTTGGTGTACTTCATGTTGCCATTGGCATCCAGGCTGGTCAGGTCGGGATAGCCACCGTAGAGGCCGCCCTTCACGGCCTTGCCGACACAGAAGGAGAGGCCGGCGGTGCCGTGGTCCGTGCCGCCATTGTTCTCTTGCACGCGCCGGCCGAACTCGCTGTAGGCCAGGATCAGGACGCGGTCCTGGGCAAGGCCGGCGCTGGTGGTGATGCTGGCCAGGTCGTCGTAGAACGCCTTGATGGCGCCGCCCAGGGCCCGCTGGAGGTTGGGATGGTCCACGGCCTGGTTGCTGTGGGTGTCCCAGCCCCCCAGGCGGGCGAAGTAGACCTGCCCGGGCAGGCCGGCTGAGATCATCTGCGCAATGAGCTTGAGCTGGGAGCTGAGGCTGCTGGAGAGCGCCGTGTTGTTGAGCTTGAGGACCGGGTAGGTCGCATCGCCGGGATAGGGGACCGTGGGGGTTCTGGTTGTGAGCGAGCCCCCGGTGCCGAAGGCGGGATTGTTCTGGGCATCGTGGAAGAGCCTGCCAGCCTGGGCCCCGGCCAGGTAACCGACATCCGTGCTGCTGGCAGAGAGGGCAGAGGCCCAGCCGGTCTCCAGGAGGGCGGCATCCGGCACCGCGCTGGTGCTGAGCAGGTAGGCGGGGAACACATAGCCCCCGGCGCTGGTGATGGCCACGAAGGTCCGGCCCGAGCCCTTCAGCATCACCGGCAGGTCCGCTGTGACCGTGATGCCCCGCAGGACGTCCCCAGTGGGGCTGAAGGCCGTGTCGGCGAAGCGGCCCAGCCATCCGGTGCCAGCCGGCACGGCGGCACCCTGCCCCCACAGGTCGATGGTGGTGAAGTGGGACAGGTTCGGGTTGGGCATGCCGATGCCTGGAATCCAGGCCACCCGGCCCTGGGCGTGCAGCGCATCCATGCCGATGAGGTCCTTGTTCAGGGCCATGCCGCTGCCCAGGTCCGTGAGGAGAGCGGGGTCGGTGATGCCCAGCGTGGCCCGCTTGGTCTGGTAGACCCCAAGGTTGGCGCCGGCATTGGGCGGCGTCACATTCAGCCAGTCGTAGCCACCATCGATGTTCACGATGACGAGGATGGGGGCGGCTGGGGTGGGTGAGGGGGCGGGCAGGCCTCCGCCACCGGATGTCCCGCCCCCGCCCCCACAGGCGCTCAGCCCCGCCAGGGCGGCGCCGGTGGCGCCCAGGGTCTGGATGAACTCGCGGCGAGTGGTCATAGGTGCTTCCCTTCAGTACAGCTGGCCAGAGGGCGAGCAGAGGATAAGGAAGGCGAGCTCCCGGGCCTTGGTCTGGGCAGCGGTGTCCCAGGTGAAGGCGGCTGGCCAGAGAGCAGCCAGCCATGCGGAAGAGACCGTGGCGGGGATGGGCGCGGGCTGGAGGAGCACCACGAGGCGGTCGTAGACGGCCTGGGGGGATGTTGGGGCGGTGGGGAACCAGTCCACCGTGATGGCTGCGGGGAAGAGGGGGTAGACAACGCTGTTGTAGGTGCGGGTCTCGTTCAAGGTCAGGGCAGCGGCGAGCTTCGCCCGGTAGCGCATGGTGTTGCTGTTCAGCCAGGCGGTGTGCTCCTTCCAGCCATTGGGCCCGCTGGGGTCCAGCACCTTCATGCCAGCTTCGTCGAAGGTGGTGGCACTGTTGGTCACCAGGCGCCAGGCCGGATAGCCCCTGGGGGTCTGTGCACTCGCAGCGCTCAAGGAGGGGCAGAGCATCCGGGCGGCTCGGACCGTCCAGGACACCGGACCCTCGATGAGGGCATGGCGGTTGGCGGCGCTGAAGAAGTACTGGGACTTGAGGAGGGTCTTCAGGGCAGCCCGCAGGTCGAAGCCCGCAGCCTGGATCAGGGCGGCGACATCGGCGAGGTCCTGGGCGGAGAAGCCGGTGGTCACGAAGTGGGTGAGCAGCCGCCGGGCGAGGAACTGGGCGCAGTTGCTGCCCCGCAGGGAGACGATGCTGCGGATGGCATTCTCGCCCTTGGCCCAGCCATTGGCGGTGGTGGTGACATCGAGGGTCTGCCCGAAGAGGCTGATGGTGCCTGTGGCATGCATGCTGGAGCTGGCCGTTGCGACCCCACTCCACCAGAGGCGGGTGTCCGGGGCGATGGCGGTTCCGTCGTAGACCTTGAAGCGGGCGTCGGCAGGAAACTTCAGGTTGGGGTTCGCCGGGTTCTTGATGTAGTCCGCCTCGGCATAGGTGAAGCTCCAGCCGCTCAGCGCCTTGGCCAGCTGGGTGATGTCGGTCTGGTTGTAGCCATTGTCGGCACCCAGGCTGTAGAGCTCCATGACCTCCCGGGCGTAGTTCTCATTGGGGACATTGGTACCGGAGGCATTGTTGAGGACCGAGTCCAGCCAGAGGAGCATGGCCGGGTCCTTGCTGATGGCCACCAGGAGGTCGTCGAACTTCGCCAGTCCCTGGCTTCGGAGGAGCTGGAACTGCTTCAGCATCAGCGCGGCGTTGTTGACCTTGTGCCAGCCGGTGGCGAAGAGGTTGTGCCAGAAGAGCGCCATGCGCTCCTCGAAGGCGTGGGGGTTGTGCTGCATCCGCCAGGCCAGCAGGGCCTGGGCGGTGTTGAGGTTGTTTCGCCAGGCCTCGGCCCCCTGCACCAGGAAGGGGTGGGGGGCTGGTACCGCCGGCACATCCACACTGCCCGCCACTGTGGTGTTGGCGCTCACCAGCGGCTCCGCCACCACGTCCGCTGTGGCCAGCGCCGCTGTGAAGGCCGTGGTGTCGTAGGCCGGCCCGGTGCCATCAATCCAGGCATCAATGGCGGCGCCTGGAAGCTGAGCCTGAAGGGCGGCGGCCTCGGCGGGGGTGAGGCCGAAGCCAGCCCGGCGTCCGAAGTGCTGGGCGTCGGCGAGGGTCCAGGTGCTGATGGCGGTGAGGTCGGCCACAGAGACTCCTAGTTGGCGGGGGCGCCGGCATTGATCCAGGCGGTGAGGGTGTCCACGGTGGCCTGGCAGAGGTTGGGCGCAGCCTGGGGCATCCGGGTGCCGTACCCCGACCCGCCGGGCTGGTCCTTGGTGACCTTCTCCAGGAGCCAGGAGTGGGCGGGATCGCCCGGCTTCACCAGGAGCCAGCCCTGGCCGGCGGGAGCGCTGGCGGGTACCCCATTGACGAGGCGGGCGTGGATCTCCGCCGCGGTTCCCGAATAGATCACGTGGCCGGTCGGGGCGCTGCCCCCATGACAGGAGGTGGCGGCGCTGCCACAGCTGCTCTGCAGGGCCGGGAGGAGGTCAGCCGCAAAGGAGGGGCTGGCCTTGGCGATGGGGATGGGGCAGGTGGTGAGGGTGGGGGCCGGCGGTGCTGGTGATGCACCCGAGCCACCCCCGCCACAGCCAAAGGGCAGCACCAGAAGCAGGACTGGGAGGAGCAGGCGCATGGGACTCCGGAGGGGTAGAACCAGGATGGATGCGGCCCGGAATAGGTCAAGGTCATAACAGGGAAAATTCCGGCCCCCAAAGGCACCGGTCCGGCCAGGAAGCCCTTGCGCTATCCTCGTCCTGGAGGTTGCCGTGCCCCTGGATGCCCCGACCCCCCTCTTTGTGGGGGAGCGCCTGCGAGATCTGATCCTGTGCTACGCCGGGCCCTGGGCGTTTGTGCCCTACATCCGCAGCCGGGAGGACAGCGAGCTGCTCTGGCATGCGCGGCAGGGCGTGATCCTGGCGTTTGCCGAGTGCGTGGTGGCTCTGGCCCTGGTCTTCATCGGCATCTTCCCCCTCTTTGGCTGGATCTTCGTCCGCTTCTTCCTGCCGGTGTGGCTGCTCTGGTGCCTGAGCATGGCCGTCACCAGCGTCCTGCAGGCCAGCAAAGGCAAGCGCCACAAGATCCCGGTGCTCCATCAGTTCATCGATTACCTCTGATCCCTAGCGGGTCGCGGAGCAGGCGACTGAACGTCGCCTGCGGAGCGGGGACCCGCTGGGATCAGAATCATGCAGCGGTGTGGCAATGCGGAGCAGGCGACTGAACGTCGCCTGCGGAGCGGGGCCCCGCTGGGATCAGAATCATGCAGCGGTGTGGCAATGCGGAGCAGGCGACTGAACGGCGCCTGCGGAGCGGGGCCCCGCTGGGATCAGAATCATCTGCCGAGCGGGTCACCCCTGGGTCGGTCCCACGTTCAGGAGCAACATCGCATCCCCATAGCTGAAGAAGCGGTAGCGCTCGCGCACGGCCTCGGCGTAGGCGGCCTTGGCCAGGTCCAGGCCCAGCAGGGCTGAGACCAGCACGAACAGGGTGCTCTCGGGCAGGTGGAAGTTGGTGAGCAGGTGGTCGGCGGTCCGCAGGCGGTGGCCCGGCTGGATGAAGATGCGGGTGCTGCCCAGCCGGGCCAGAGCCTGCCCGTCCCAGGCACCCTCGAGGGTGCGCAGTGAAGTGGTGCCCACACAGAGCACCGGGCGCGAGCGGTCCCGCAGCACCGGCTCCAGGGCGGCGGCGGTGGCCTCGGGGACCTCGAAGCGCTCTTCGTGCATGGCGTGCTCGGCGAGGGTCTCGGCCGTCATAGGGCGGAAGGTTCCGAGGCCCACATGCAGACGCACCGGGTGCCACCCGCAGCCCCGGGCCTGGAGGTCGGCGATGAGCTCTGGGGTGAAGTGCAGGCCGGCGGTGGGGGCGGCGACGGCCTCGCCTTCCCGGGCCGCAAAGACTGTCTGGTAGCGGGTCTCGTCCTCGGCCTCCGCCAGGTGGTCGATGTAGGGCGGCAGGGGCAGGCGGCCGATGCGGTCGATCTCGTCCCAGTCGAGGCCGTGGTCGGAGCTGACCCGGACGGCCCGAAGGCCTTCGGGCAGGGTCTCCAGGATCTCGATCCGGGCCAGGGTCGCCCCGGACTGGGGCTCCACCACCGTGGCGGCAGCGCCGGGCTTGAGGCGGGCGCCCGGCTTCACCATCGCCTCGAAGACACCGGCCCCGAGGCTACGCAGCAGGAGGGCCTCGCCGGCGCCGCCCCCGGCCCGGCGCAGGAAGAGCCGGGCATGGCGCACCCGCACATCGTTGGGCACACAGAGGCTCTGGGGTGGCACCAGCTCCGGGAGCTCCCGGATGGTGCGGTGGGACCAGCTGCCGGTGCGGGCGTCCACCACCAGCAGGCGGGCGCCATCCCGCGCCGGGGCGGGGTGCTGGGCGATGAGTTTCTGGGGCAGGTCGAACCCGAATGCGGTGCGCTGCATGGGTGTCGGTCAGGCTTCGGAAAACTGCAGGCGGTGCAGGCGGGCGTACTCGCCATCGGCCGCCAGCAGCTCATCGTGGGTCCCCACCTCCACAATGCGGCCCTGCTTCATGGCGCAGATGCGCGTGGCGCGCTGGACGGTGCTCAGGCGGTGGGCGATGACCAGGGTGGTGCGGTTCTGCATGAGGGTCTCGAGGGCGTCCTGAACCGCGCGCTCGCTCTCGGTGTCCAGGGCGCTGGTGGCCTCGTCCAGGATGAGGATGGGCGGGTCCTGCAGGAGGGCCCGGGCGATGGCCAGGCGCTGGCGCTGGCCGCCACTGAGGCTCGAACCAGTCTCCGCCAGGGGCGTGTCGTAGCCCTTGGGCAGGGCGGTGATGAAGGCGTGGGCATGGGCCTTCTGGGCGGCCTCGATGACCCTCTCGCGGCTGGCAGCCAGGCCGTAGGCGATGTTGTCGTGCACTGTGTCCATGAAGAGCAGGGTCTCCTGGGTGACGATGCCGATGGTCTTGCGCAGGGCGCCCAGGTCGAAGTCCCGCAGGTCCGTGCCATCGATGGTGATGCGGCCCCCGGTGGGGTCGTAGAAGCGGGGGACCAGGTTCACCAGGGTGGTCTTGCCGCCGCCACTGCCACCCACCAGGGCGACGGTCTCGCCGGAGCGCACCTCCAGGTCGACGCTGCGGAGTACCGGGTGCTTGGCGTCGTAGGCAAACGAGACGCCTTCGAAGCGCAGGCTGGCCGGGCGGGCTGGCACCGGCTGCGGGTTGGGGCTCACCGGCAGCTCGGACTGGCGGTCCAGCATGGCGTAGACACGGTCCAGGCTGGCGGAGGCCACCTGCACCTCGTTGTTCAGCTTGGTGAGGCGGCGGAGCGGGTCGTAGAGGGCGTAGATGCCCAGGATATAGGTGAGGAAGTTCTCGGTGGTCAGGGTCCCGGCCTTGAAGCGGCCCGAGGCATAGGCTGCCAGCCCGGCCAGCAGGAGCCCACCCACCAGCTCCATGATCGGGGTGGACAGGGCCGAGGCCCGGGCGCTCTTCATGCCCAGCTGATAGAGCTCGCGGTTCCGCTCCTGGAAGCGCCCCACCTCGTAGGACTCCCGGGCGAAGGCCTGCACCACCCGGATGTTGCTGAAGACTTCCTTGAGGCGCTGGAGCAGGCGGCTGGAGGCCTCCTGGTTCCGGTGGTTGACCCGCCGGATCCGCTGGCTCAGGCGCTTGATGGGGAACACCACCAGGGGCCCCGCCAGGAACAGCGTGAGGCTCAGCTGCCAGTCCATGAACAGGACCGTGATGAGCATGGTGATGGCCACGCAGATCTCGCGCACCGCCTCGGCCAGCTGGTTGCTGGCGATGCCCTGCACGGCGCCCACATCGCTGATGCTGCGGGTGAGCAGCTCGCCCACCGGGTGCTTCTGGAAGAAGGCGGGCTCCTGGGCCAGGAAGTGGGCGAAGAGGCGCTCCCGCAGGGCCTGGGTGGCCCGGATGCCGCTCTTCACCATGAGCAGGGTTCCGGAGTAGGTGAGCAGGCCCTTGAGGGCGAAGATGCAGACCAGGACCAGGGGCACCAGCAGGCCGTTGCGCAGGGCCGAGGCTTCGGGCAGGCGAGCCAGCGTCCAGGCCCGCAGGGTCTCCAGCTGACCGAAGAGGCCGGGCTGGACCATGTGCAGGGAGCGGGCCTTCCCATCGTCGAAGACGAACTTGATGGAGGCGATGAGCGCACCCTGGCAGAGGCCGGCCAGGAGCAGCAGGACCGAGGCCCCCGCGATCAGGGGCACGTGGGTACGCAGGTGGTCGTTGAAGAAGCGCAGGAGTCGAGACATGGACGGATTCCAGCTTAACGGCTATTCGACCGTCACCG
>SESG01007370.1_pt1 | contig 10656 bp, 20 predicted proteins | sample 3171421 | NCBI WGS metagenome assembly SESG01 (sample SAMN10866946, study PRJNA518727) | freshwater metagenome | biome: subpolar coniferous forest; feature: holomictic lake; material: water; isolation source: holomictic Lake 227, 6 m and 8 m depth | place: Canada: near Kenora, Ontario | collected... | reverse complement strand
GTTGTGAGCCAAAAACATTTAGGGTCCGTATTTTCAATCGTGCAGAGGACGTTTTTAGTTGGTATGATGCAACCTTCTTTGGCTGCTCGAATGCGCAGAGGTAACCTACCATTATGTTCATCAAGAATGTATTGCCAGCCTTCGCGGTTGAAAGGCTCTCCATGTAGAGTCCAGATTTTCTCCGCATAATCAATCTGGTCTTGCGTAATCGGTGTTGCGAGATACTTGGCGAGCGCCTGTACCCCAAGAAATTCTGTTCTGTCATATTTACCACCGCGAGATTCAATGTATGAATACACGTATTCGGTGCCTTTTGGGTATTGTTTCCACATGGAAACTTTGTAACTGTCTGTGTCGAGAATAATTGAACTCTTCATTTTAAAACTCCTTTAAAATTTAACAAACCCAATGTCTTTCATTGGGCACTATAATTGTAAATGATCTAACCTTTATTGTCAAATCATCCAATGAAATACTTAATGATTTCATAGTGGTCTTCGAACATGTTTTCCGATGCCAATTCAACAATGGGACACCACCATGCCTTCATTGCGTCATCGCTACCCTTAACAGGTGGTAGGGGTCCTGCAGGCAACTCAATGTGGAATGCCTGTGTAATGATGCGACCTCTCGGTGACCTTGCGATTGCATCAAATTGCTTTTCCTGTTTGATATTTCCAATCAGAACAGGTGCGGGAACTTTTAACTTTGTTTCTTCACGCAATTCCCTGAGCATACATGCCTGCAGACTCTTGTCAGTCTTAGCATTCAAATACCCTCCTGGAAGTGCCCACAATCCCTTCCCCGGAACAGCACGTCGCTTGATCAACAAGACATGCCCTGACTGAACAACCACCGCATCCGCGGTATTAAAGGTTGGAGGATATGGCAATGAGGAATACACTTTCTTGTGTTCTTCAATGAATTCTACTTCATCTAGAATGTCGTGATATGCCGGCGAATTAGAAAATTGCCTGAGCATATTCAATGTAGATTCTGGAATCACATGAGATAAGAAATCTAGGTTTGCTTTACGTTTGAAATACAGACCACGAATATCTGTGGCGTGCAATTCAGTACTTAATGGGAATTCAATAAATCCCCATTGAGGGAACATATCAAGATAGAATGAACTATCATCCTTCTTATGCCCGATAATGGCAATATTCTGACCAAAATGTGCCAGACCCTTTACGATGCCCTGGATTCGTGTTGCCCAATCCACATCATTGTATAGAGTGTCTATATTAGATGCAAAATCAATTGAGCACCCAAAATTATCATTTAGGTGAGAATCTGCAATTGCATTCTTGATCATCAAAATGCGTTCAGGTGCAGTAAAGGGATCTTTTGCTGTTCTGGGTTTATTTGCTGAACCTACAATGATAATGACTTGCTTTGCCAGCTCTGTGGCACGCTTAATCATTGCGAGGTGTGCGTTATGGATTGGTTGAAATCTACCAATCAAGACTACTGTGTCATACTTCTTTATCATACAAGCTCCTTGTATATTGTTGAAAATAGGATGTCTTTCATCCTACACTTTTATTTATCACTTTACCAATTTAACTTCTCTGCCCTTTTCAAAACCTGCTTAATCAAATCAGCTTCTGTCAATTTTGCAACATCCTTTTTCTGATCTAATTCACCGGGTTTGATTTTACGCAACCACTTCTCTGGACAATGGATTCCTTTTGTTAAGTTTCCATATTCCGTAACTAATGGTGTTTTACTATTCACCAACCACATACGACCATGCAGTGTGTGCATACCATCCATTTTCACACACTGCACGATGGCGCCTACTTGCATCCCTAGTACTGTTTCAATGACAATTGCCAAATCGCCAGGTGCCAGATTGTCATCAGACATTAATCACCACCCTTCAGCAAGAATTCATTACTGATAGTCTTGAATGAGAATTGCCGTTCTAGGGACTTCCAAACAATACCTTCGCGAACCTTGTGATTCAGAGAAGGGCCATCTGCCAACCTTAGCAAACTATCTACGTCACCGTATGGCAAAGGACCCATGCACATTACTGGAGCGACTGCAATATTGGCACCCAACATAACCAAATCGTTGATTACATCAGCGCGTCGTTCTGCGTTTAGATATTCTTGCTTATCAATATCAAAAATATCAAACACGAACAACTTAACTTGTGGTAGATTTTCACGGTTACCTTGAATACCAGGTCCCATAATTTCACCTTGTACAGCGATATTCTTGCCGTATGAATTCAATGCAGCAAGCAATCCAGTATCGGTTCCAGATCTGACGAATGAATTTCCCTTGTTTTCATCATTAATCTTTAGGTGCAGATTCCTTGAACATACACCGACAACAGCATCTTTACAAAAGAATGTACCTGAGGATCCATCCAACTTAATGGTTGCTTCAAAGTATTCCTTTGATTCATATGCAGCACGAATTTCTTCGGTTAGATTCTGAGCACGTTCTTGATCTGTCTTTCTAATGAATGTTGGGAAATGACCTTCTGCTTGGCCTTCCAAACATGCAGGAAGCGGAGGATCATACTTAATGACACCCATAGGATATGTCACATCGAGACCTTCAAACAATTCAGAGTCGATATTGTCGCACAATGGTACAATAGGCATAACCAGACCTTGTGACAATTGACCGCGTAGGCGGATTGTCTTCAACCGGAAACCTTCACCTGCTGGCAACCAATCCTTTTTGATATAGCATGCCTTGCGGAGATATTCAAATTCCTCACGGATAGGCAACACAGAATCAATTTCAAAATAGACACACAATTCGCCTACTTGAAATTGTCCCTTTTTGGCAACAACGGTCCAACCGTCAACCACCACACATTCAATTGCATCTGCCCCTTCAATGGGGCGAATGTCAGCAATCTTTCTAATAGAAACCAACTTCCTCATTTACTTCCCCTTAGCACTCAACTTTGCCCAGGAACATGCTGCCTTGTCAAGCAATGGGTCCCAGCGCATCTGGCAAGCATTGATATATTTTTTAGGACGACCGCGCCCACGCTTTTCGGTCACAACCTTATCTTCGATTTCTTCGCCATCTTCGTCAACTTGAAATTGGCGACCATAATTACCGTAGTACACTTTCGTTCCGACAACATACTTTTCCAACTCTTGCACATCAATTCGCGTAAACATAATATACCCTTTTGTAATTAAATCAGATTGTACTTCGTAACCACATGCTCGATTGCAAGATACCATGACCAAAATGGTATGAACACTGCAAATAATGTGCTCCAGAACCCATTCGCTAGAATGATGCCATAAATCCAAATGATGATTCCTACCAAGCGTGCCATTGTAAAACTTCCTTTATTTTTGATCATGTATTGATTATTGTCCATGTGTACTTTAATGTCAATCACCTAGGTTTTCTTCCCTGAACCGTTGGCAATTGCATTTTCTCCCTTGATTACAATCTTGATTACAACTTGACAATGGGAACCGAACACCCAGTTTAAACAGGATGAATCCAACAAACCCAAATATACCACACAAGTAAACTAGTGTCATGACTATGTGTATCATACCTTTGTCCTTTGACTCAATGCGTCACCTTTTGTATAGGTATAATCTTCTCCGTTAGGTAACTTACCGGACTCGACCCCATCTGAACCTGCTTTACCCACCTGATTCATTGTCTGGGATGCCATTGTCACAAATTGAGCACCCTTATCTTTTCTAACCAATTCCATGAATCTCATTGCTTCAATCATTTCGTTTGAACCATATAATGAGTGTCCTGCGGATAGTTTACCTGTGGTGGTATCAGTGTACAACCAATATACTGCATAACCATTTATCATTTTGTTTCCTCGAGCCTTTGTTTAGCCTTCTTCGCACATTCGCCACAAATACAATGATTAGAAACATTGCTTGCCACAAATTGTTTTACCTCAGATTCCTTACGACCACAAAACGAGCACTTGCGGTCCTGCATCTTTTCATTTTTAAATGGAATCACATTACTCATTTTGTTTCTTTCAGTTTATCGCGACCTGCATTATAACCCAACTTATACTGCTTGCGGTCTTTATCTTTCACATAGAAGTTATTATAAGGGTACACATTGATACCATCACTATAACCCTGATCATAAGCAGTTAAATGTTTCATCATGTATCAATTATGAGTGCAAGTGACTTAAATGTCAAGGGAGAATTGAAGCTGACCATCCATCCTCACCCTTGGCCAACTCTGGGAATTCCCTGTCGTGTAATGCCTGAAGTTTAATTAGATCAGTCATTGTGTCCTGAGAAAATCCATGCCGAGTACCAGTATCGTCGCTGAATATAGAATCTGTGAATTCGTTGTATTCTTTATGACCCCAAAATAGTTTTAGGGCCTTACCCACCCTAGGATACTCTGCCAGTATCTGCATCAATAGAATGTCTTTCATTTTTGTAATTTCTCTATTAGGAGGGCCTGCTCTTTTACTCGATGCTCCAACTCTTTGACCCTCTCCCTCTCTTTTAACTTATCCTGATAGCTTGTATATCTGGACTCTATATAAGGTTGCATCGAGATAACCTTTTCATAATGATTCAACCGTTCCTTGAAGTAATCACGCTGCTTTGTCAGTTTATCAATTCGTTTTTGCAAACGACCAATCTTCACATCATTAGCAGTATATGGTAATGAATCAACTTCTATTTTCATAATGGGAACTCCGGGCAATTTGGCTTATGTAATGGGTTCCAACCTGTTATATCACACCCGCATCCTGGGCACATTGCTCTAGGTAACTTTTTTGGTATATTGACTGCCTTTTGAACCACGGCACACAGTTCGTTATAATTTAATTGGTTAGCTATGGCATAATCGTATATGCCAGTATAATCAATCTTTCTTTCGTCTCTCATATTATTCCCAAGTCCCCCAAAACAAAATCTACTCTTTCTTCAACTGTACCAGAAACAATTGTGAATGGTATTTCATTTGCTGTCAAATAATCAACATACCACCTATGCCCAATGATTCTAAATGTATCATCACGTCTAGTTCCATCCTGCTCAAATTCTATAGACGGATCACAAATATAAATTTTGTGATATTCTCGTTCAGCCATTATCCTTAATTTAGGTGATACTCTACCAAACATCTGCAAACTATAAAACATAGTTGTTAGTGGTGTGGTGTCACAATACAAATAATCACCCCATGAATGGGAACCCTCATTTGCTATCTGGGTATTTCCGATATGTTCCATATCTTCATACACCAAATTTTGTTTCCGCAGATCGTATAAGATTCTACCATATTCTGGGACCCATTCATCCTTGGTTTTATTTGCGAGCTCTCTAGCCAGAGTAGTTTTACCTGATGATTCACCTCCCAAAAATGCAACTCTTCGGATAAAATCTTTCAGAACAAAATGCGACAAAAACATCCTATCTGGGATACCATACTTTTCGTATTCTCCCCTAAGGATACTTCCAGATATTGGATAAGTTAATCTATGTTCGTCAACCATCACATGATCAACAGTCACAACAGTTTTCAGTTCTTTACTAAAGAATGCCGATAGATAATTAGCAAACCCTACACCATAATCTTCACTTGTGAATACTGCCTGCACTGTAGTTTGCATTGTGTTCAACAGATAATTGGCGCAGAACAATCTATGCATATCTGCTGGCAAATCATCTTCCGGACAATACAACCTATCTAATACAACCACCTTAGCTGTCGGGAATGTTTTTGTTAGCCACTCTCGGCGTCGTTCTGGTTCACAACCGGGAAAGTCTTTAGATGTGTAGCTCAGGATAATGACATTCTCACATCTTGCTAATGCTTCCCGTATAACCAATTCATGCCCTGCATGTAGTGGACAGAACTTACCTACAACTAACCCGGTTGGGTATTTCATTATTGCACCTGTTCCAGTTTAACCCACGTTTTCCACGACCACAATGCGTTGACCCAAAATGCTGCATATAGAACAGCGGTCAATTGCAAATCTCGGCTCCAATACAATGGTACACTCAATGTGTTAACTAACAACCACACTGCCCAATTTTCCACATTCCGCTTCATCAGAAGCAATTGTGCCATGATACTAAATACTAGAACTGTGGAGTCAATCCACGGTGCGTATGCATTGGTATATTTATGCAGAAGGTATCCATAACCTGCAGCAATCACAATTGACACGGCACCCATTGATAGAATCTTTCGAGTACCCGCATATGAGATTGGTGTTGTTTCTACATGTAGATGCAATTCTGATCCATCCCCTGCTTCTGATATATCAACTGGGATATCCTTCTTTGTCCAATTCCACCAACCAATCACACTGGTGACAATGAAGAACACTTGCAATGTCACATCAGCATATAATTGTGAGGTGAAGAACACCCACATGAATAGAACGCATGCTACAATTCCCGTCCACCATGTATGAACACTATTGCGACCTGCAAGGAAGATGCAGATTGCTGTCATCACATTTGCTGCCAACTCCATGGGAGTCCAAGTAAACCAAGTCATTTTATTTTCCTACTGTTTCAAATCGCTTCAACATATTTTTAGCACCTTCAAGGTTACGATGCAATTGATCTAACGCTTGACTGTAATGTGTGCTGGTGTGTTTGTCATGTGACAACTTTCGATCCGTGATTGACGCGTCTAACACAATATCATAAGCATCCTGTGCCAATGCCACACGTTTTTGGAGTTTTTCAAGGTCGTTCATATTGTAAGGTTCTTTCGGGATTTCTCAATGATCTTCCGGCCTTCACAAATGCCAGATGCTATTACTGCAGCTATTTTATTTTCCCCGATCTTATAATCGGTTTCGTTGACATATTCGCCGTTCATTGTTGTGATAAACAATGTACCAGTATCCTTCTTGCAATCTTCAGTTTTTACATACCAAATGGTTGTTTCTGTACTGGAGTCTTTCTTTTTTGTTGCGCGACCCACAACCGCTACAACTTCGTCCCCACCATTGTTTTTGCCAATTTTAATTGAGTTTGCCTTCCCCTCGAATAAAAATTCATCATTGGATGCAACCTCAAACCATTCACCAGCATATGCTGCAATTGTCATTGTGGCCAAGGCCGCTACTATCGCTCGTTTCATCGACTTCCCTTTCTATGGAATTTGTATAACATGTTTCAATTATGAGGTTGCTGCACTTTAATGTCAACCTGGGCATCACATTGTATGTCAAACGTGAAAAAAGGTCAAATTTTGACATTTGACCTCTCCAACCTGTTGTTTTTAAACTGGATTTTTGTACGAAATTTCTACTTAAGAGTCTGAATTACATCACATAACCCGTATCCCAATGCTTCCTCTGCACTCAACCACACATCTTGTGGTGGCATCAGGATTTTGCGAATATCCTTCTCGGATAGGTTAGAACATTTCTTGTAATGATGCAACATACGACCTGTTGTCAAATCAAATTCCTTCACCACAGCAATCAATTCGTGTTCCTTACCGGCAGAACCTGTAGACCATTGATGGGACAAAATGGAAGTGTTCTCTGTCAATACGCGCTGACCCTTAGCTCCTGCAATGAAGATCAGCAAACCTGCACTGGCAATCTGACCTAAACCGATTGTGCGAATGGGAATAGATGACCCACGCATAACATCAATCAAGGCAAAACCTGCTGTCAAATCACCACCAGGGCTACAAATCATAAGATTCATAATCGCTGGTTTTTCCTCAGAGAAGTTTGTCTCTATGATCCATTGAATTGCATCCTTGCAATTCTGACTTGTTATTTCGTCAAACAATAAAAAGAATGACGATGATGGTTCACGGATACCTAGAGTCTCTTTGTTTATCAGTCTTAGCATATTTTGTCCTTTGTTTTAGTTTATCGTATCTGCATTAACCTCTTCATAGACTCAAACCAATTCTTCCTGTCCTCAATAAACAGTTGTGGTTGACCAAACTCTTGGGATATCAAAATTACTAAATTCCTAATCTTAATACCATATCGTTCTTCTAGCATCCAAGAGTAAATAGACGTCTGAATAAAATAGTTACCTATCTCTTCCTTTCCCTTTAATTTACCTGCTGTCTTAAAATCAATAATTGACGGGACGCCATCAAAATCAGCAATACAATCAACGGTGCCTGCCAAACTCAATGCATCACTATACAATGGTGATTCTAGCAATTTGATATTGCTAATCCTATGCAAATATGGGATCATTCCCTTCAACAAAGAAATGTCCATCATTCTAACCTTTGGTATCCTAACCTCTTGATTACATAGATACTGCTCTACGTTTTCATGTAGTTGAGAACCTCGGGTTGATGCACGAGTACTAACTCTATCTGCCTCGGCATCACCCACAGCTTCACGCCATTTTGCAATGTAGTCAGACTTGTCCGTCTTTGATAAAAATGTTGTCACTGAGGTGTAATGATTTCCCTCAGGTGTAACATAGTATCTTCCCGTTGGGGAATTGACTTGCTCTAATACTAGAGGGACAAGTCTGTCCTCATTATACCTATGGTTGCTGGAGAAACAAATCTCTTTCGAGTGCCCTACGTTTTGTAAGTCCTGCGAGTTCTTTTCCTCCAGCTTTATTCCATTTTCCAAATTCATTTGCTGCACCTTCATAATCACCTGCGTTCAATTTTTTCAATAGTGTGGATCCTGCAAGGGAACCCGTACCTAAATTATAACAGAAGTCACACAATGCATCAAATTGATTTTGGTTAATCTCTACTTTGACCATCGCTGTTACGCGTTCTGCCATCGGATCAACTTCATCAAAAATGTATTGTTCTGCTTCCTCTTTAGTACAAGTCATCCCTAGAGTAACCTTCTCGCCATTGATGCGAGTGGTGCCGTACCCAATAGTACAAACACCAACCACATCCTGATACGCGTCGCCTCTGTATCCTTCACATTCCTTAATAATGTCAATTAGTTTGTTTGACGGTTTCATGTAATAAACTCCTCTTAAATGAGTTATTTATTAGCCAACTCCCATTGCTCCTCAGCAATAATAAATTGCTTCACAATTGACGAACGGACAATGTCCTCACGGTTAAATTCAATTTTCGCAAAATCATATATCCTGCTCAGAATATCATTGAACTTACGCAATCCGTCCTTGTCAGTTTTCTTTTCCAAATCCGTCTGTTTATAATCGCCACAGAAAATGATCTTGCAATTTTCACCCATTCTGGTGATAATTGAGGACAGTTCTTGGTATGTCATGTTTTCACATTCATCAACGATTACAATAGTATCCCTTAATGTGATACCACGAATGAATGATGTGGAAATGAATTCATACAGTCCCTGATCTTTTAGCTTGTCGATCAATCCGTTACCCTGAATGGGGTTGAAGATTTCTTTGAAAATTGCCTGGTATGGCATTTCATAAACAGCCTCTTTCTCTTCCTTGGTTCCGGGCATGAATCCAAGATCTCTCACTGGAACGGCGCTTCTCACAACCGTAACTTTATCATATTTTGATTCTCGCGATAGAACTTCCTTCATTGCCATGTAAACACCAATGAATGTTTTACCTGTTCCTGCGCTACCCATCAAAACTAAATTTCTGCCATCTTTATACGCATTGAACGCCATCACCTGTGCAGGCGTTAAGGGTTCGATTTTCTTCAGAAGATCCTGACGGATTTTCTTGGTTGAGATGATGTGTGGAATGTCGTCATTGACCACTGCAGCTAGTTTGCCCATTAGTACTCCTTACTCGGAAAAAGAAAAAGGCATGATCAATTAAGACCACGCCTTCGGAATCATAATGTATGCTTTGTCACAAACTGATTAGATTACTAGTCGTCTTCATTTGTGACCCGGGTGCCCTCTCATTTATTTTTTGCAGCACCTCCTTGAAACCGTTATCTGGTTTGATGCGACCCATACGGACCGGGTCACCAAATGACGGTGCTCCTCCAATATAAGTGTCCACAGCCCCAACTTCTTTACAATTTGGGCATGGTTCACTCTTTGGCGAATCTTTATCTGCGATCTTTACAATTCTTTCCCATTCATGTTCACATTTAGAACATCGGTAATCATATGTGGGCATCTGTTTCCTTAATTTGTTGCACGTTCACCCCAGCATTCTTCAAAAAATCAATACCATCATGCATACGGTAAGAATCTCTGTAGTACACATTATATATCTTTGCTCCTCGAATTAACTTGGCACAATTTAAGCATGGTTCAAGAGTAAGGAACATTGAACCATTCTTTGCCGAAACACCCTCTTCCAACAACTTGGATAGCAGGTTTTCTTCTGCATGATATACATTGGGTTTTGTCACTAGAATGCCGTCGATTTCATTCTCGCAACAATTATCCTCACCTGGCAATGTGCCGTTATAACCAATAGACATTACACCCGAATCAGCTACAAATACGGCACCCACTTTTGCCCTGACGGCATATGATTGCTGGGACACGCGTTGAGCAATGTCCATATAAAGGGCAATGTCTTTTTGCTTCATCGTGCGTAAACCGGGAACACCTTAGCAACCAATTCCTTGGTAATCTTGGGGAACATTTCAGTCAATGCCTTATCCTTACATGCAACAAGGATATCTGCCTCTGCAGGAGACACATTTTCAATGACTTGAATGAATACACGTTCCTTATCCATCTTACGGATGTTGCTTGTTTTCAAGCATG
>SESG01012900.1_pt1 | contig 10658 bp, 10 predicted proteins | sample 3171421 | NCBI WGS metagenome assembly SESG01 (sample SAMN10866946, study PRJNA518727) | freshwater metagenome | biome: subpolar coniferous forest; feature: holomictic lake; material: water; isolation source: holomictic Lake 227, 6 m and 8 m depth | place: Canada: near Kenora, Ontario | collected... | reverse complement strand
TTTGTGCATTACTTAAGTGCTTTTAATGGCTTTAATATTAATGATTTAGCCTCTAGTAATGGATAGGGTATCAGGATATTCCTGTTCCCCTGTTTGTGCTGAAGTTTGTTTCCTTCCAGCTCCTGACAGCCTTTTCCAGATTAATCCCTCTTCTTTCCTGGACTTTGTTACTTAAACACCTCCCTCACCGCCTCCAGATATCCATATTTGAAAGTGGAATCCGGTTCGAGGTAACTACCTTCTGCCCATTCGTTCCAGGCATTAATGGTCACCAATTTGTGCCTTTCGGGATGTTTTTCGAGGTATTGCTTAGCTTCCAGCAACGCTTCTTTGAATAGGGCAGGAGTGGTATGAACAACTGCATGCTGCACTTGAACCGGGAATCTTGGATTGTTGTCCCATCCGATTGAAACCTGCGGAAAATAGGGCAGCGTAAATGTCGAATCGTATTCGGCCCATTTGGCGATTCCCTTTTTAACCCAATCCGCATAATCTTCCTGAGGTGCAATGTTGGTATAATGAATCCACTGGTAATTGGTCATGCTGTTAAAGCCCAGATACAAAAGCGCCTGATTTTGTGTCTTCACCCTGTCGGAAGGAACTCCCTCCAGGGATTTTGGAATCTGACCCCAAACGATGGCCTGCAGATGCAACCCGGGAAAACCTGCAGCAATGGTTTTTCGGCGAAAAATAGCCAGCGCTTCCCTGGCTTTTTGGGTACCCCCGATTCCCCTGATGAAAGTGCCCAGTTCGTAAATACTGAAGACTGGCATCTTGTCTATTTTGTAATAGTTGGGCGCTTTGAAATAATCATTGATTACATGGTCAATCATCTTCACAAATGTCAGACTATCGACGCCACCTTTCCAGTAAATCTTGTTTTTGTCGGGATTGGCAGGATCCAGGTAACTGTTGTGGTCGTGATTGGCCCACATCAGGCAGAAATTCATTTTCCGGTTGTTGGAAGCTTTCAGAAACCCGTTGTTGAGGCACTCCTCGAGGTAAGGTTTTCCGGTGTACCAGTACCAGTCGAAAATAAAGGTATTCACCCCATATTGGGTGGCGGCTTCAATTTTCTGCTGCATCACTATTGGATCAGATTCATCGAGGTAGCCCCACAATGGTACTTTTGGAAGTTGTTCTCCGGCAAATTTGGGTTTGGATTTATAGATCGCCTCCCATTCACCTTTGCCATCCGGAAATACCGAGATTTCCCTGAACCGTTCGGCCGGATGGTAGGCGGGCCAGTAAAATGCGGCTACATCATACGTTTGGGTTTTTGCTTTTTTCCCGGGAATGTTTTGACTTTTGATTCCTGAAAATCCCAACAAGTTGATCATCAAAAGAAAGAGGCGTAAGTTGGTCGTGTTCATGTGATGCGAAATTTGGAGTGATGAACAAAATAAGCAATTTCTCCCGATCATTTTGAAAGAATTTTCAGACCAATACTTGCTCTGTTTTTGGAATTTTTCTGATGATCTAATTGACAATTTTGTAAAAATACACCTTTCATAGGTTGAAAATCTGCGTTCTGCCGTACTGTAAAGCAAATCCAAATTTAAGCGGCATAGATTCAGCGCATTACTCTGCAGTAATTGGAAGGAACAATGTCTGGATCATACTACCAATGTGCTCTGAATTCATTAAATTTTTCCTTACTTAGTATAAAATTACCGCAAACTATTAATTCGCAAATTTCCTTTGATTATTTTGACTTCGGAAAGAAACCCGAGTGTTGATTTTTTCTCTTTTGTTGAAGGTAATCAGGAAAATAGTGATTGTTTTGATTTTGTTTATTCTGCAATTCGTTGGTATTTCTGTTCACGACGATAGCAATCAACCTTAGATAATTAATATTGAAATCAATGACAAGAATTCGGTTATTCAATTTTGTATTTCTTTTCGCAATGGCCGCCAGCCTCTCCTTGCTGCAGGCACAAAACTGGCCGGGTTGGCGTGGTCCGGCCGGGGATGGGACAAGTTTGGAAACGAACTTGCCCGTGAAGTGGGATTCTGTGACCAATGTATTGTGGAAAAGCCCGATACCGGGTATTGGCTATTCTTCCCCGATTGTCTGGAACGATAAGATCTTCACTGTTACAGCACTTCAGGATTCCCATGAAAAAGTTTTGCTTTGTTTTGACGCCGGTAATGGCAACTTGTTGTGGCAGAAAACAGTTGTTAAAAGTGCCTTCGAAGCCAAACACAACGACAACAGTTTTGCATCAGGGACTCCTGCCACCGATGGCACATTGGTTTATGTCGCCTTTCTGGACGGAAGTGATGTGGTCGTTGTCGCCTATGATTTTTCAGGCACCCAGGCATGGATTCAGCGCCCGGGAACCTACTCCAGTCCACACGGGTTCAGTTGTTCTCCTGTGCTTTTCGAAGACAAGGTGATCGTCAATTGTTCCAACAAGAGTAATTCTTTCGTGGCTGCATTAAGTCGCACGGATGGACATGTCCTTTGGAAAACCCTGCTCGACAAGCAAACCCATAGTTTCAGCACACCTTTGATCAGGGAAGTTTCAGGGAAAATGCAGATGTTTTTTTGTGGAAACCTGGAAATTGCCTCCTACAATCCCAATGATGGTTCAAAATATTGGTTTGTCACAGGCCCTTCAGAAGAATTTTGTTCCACACCGGTCTATAATCAGAAGTCGGGTATGGTACTAACAAGCAGTGCCTGGCCCAAACGTATCCTGATGGCCATCAGACCCGACGGTCTTGGCGATGTGACTGCAACCCGCGTTGCTTGGCAATCGGCAAAAGGAGGTTTATATGTTCCTTCCCCAATCTGTACGGACGATTATCTCATTACTACCATGACGTCGGGACAAGTGCATTGCATGGAGGTTGCCACAGGCAAAATTTTATGGGTCGAAAATTTGGGAAAACAGTATGCCTCGCCGGTTCTGGCCGGAGGCTTGGTTTATATGCCCAACGACGAAGGTGTGATCACGGTATTCAAACCGGGAACAGAATTCAACCCAATTGCTAAAAATGCAATTGGAGAGAAAATGTTTGCTTCACCTGCCATCAGCAGTGGGAAAATTTATCTGAGGGGTTTCCGGCACCTTTATTGTATCGGCGGAAACAGTTCAAAATGAATCAACTGATGAAATTACAATTAGGTAATGTTTACTTGATCTGAACATCTATCTGGTTGGGTAATTTTGTCAAAAATATCCTTATTTATGATTTACATGGCAGACACAGCCGACCTGAACGAACTCAGGGAGCTGTACCGGTTTTTCCCTTTGGAAGGTGTAACCACCAATCCAACTATTTTAATGCACGCAGGCAATAAATTTTCGGTTGCCATTGAAGGAATCCAGGAATTGGTAGGCACCGGAATGGTACATATTCAGATGATTTCTGCGGAATCGGACGACATGGTACGTGAAGCAAAGAAATACCGCAGCTATTTTGATTTCGGAGATAATTTCTATGCCAAAATTCCTGTAACACAACATGGTTTCAGGGCGATGCGTATCCTGAAGGATGCCGGCATCAATGTCACTGCAACTGCAATTTTCACCCAACAGCAGGCATTGGTAGCCATGAAGGCGGGCGCTGATTTTGTGGCGCCCTACGTGAGCCGGTTGGATAATATTTCTTCCCATGGGATTGAGGTGGTCGGTGATATTGTGGAGAATATCAAGGAATACGGACTGAGGGGCAAAGTTCTCGCAGCGAGCTTTAAAACCGTCGACCAGATTTACCGGGTAAGTATGGCCGGTGCGCATTCGGCTACCATCGGGCCTGAGTTGCTTCACCAGTTGATCAAACACCCCATGACCGACATTGGTGTCAAACAGTTTGAGCTTGATGCTGAAGGACTATATGATATTGAATTTTAATCACCAAAAATAATTGTGAGATCATCAGACATCTCAATTGAAAGGCAAACGATTTAATATAATATTTTTGTCACGCAAAGCACGCTAAGGAGTCGCAAAGAAGAGGAATTGAACTTTGCGTTCATGGTTTACTTTTCACTTCATCTTTTAAGAAATTTGGTTGAAGATGTTGTAATTTCCAATTCTAAGTTTTGAACCGAAGATTATGGCCTACTTTTTCTTTGCGTTCCTCGGCGTGCTTTGCGCGTCCTCTTTTAAATATTAATTGAAGATTATTTTGTTTCCAAATCTAAACGTGAAAAATAAAATGCAACGATTCTTCCTTTTGGCACTGATTTTTACCGCTGTGCGCCTGAATGCCCAGCAATCAATTCCGCTGTACGAAGGCCCAATTCCTAACTCCATCCCTTATGCGATGCAGGAGATCAGAATGGAGAATAATGGACTGTTTCTAGGCTACAGAAGCATTGCGCAACCAACCCTGGCCATTTATCTTCCCGATCAGGCCAGTGCCACCGGTGCGGCAGTGGTAATTTGTCCCGGAGGTGGTTATGGCATGGAAAGCTACCGGCTGGAGGGTACCAACATCGCCGAGACATTTGTCAAAAATGGCATTGCTGCCTTTATTCTTAAATACCGCCTGCCAAGTGATTCCATTATGAAGGACAAATCGATCGGTCCGTTGCAGGACGCGCAACAGGCAATCCGGATTGTCAGGGAAAGAGCAAGGGAATGGAATATTGATCCGGCAAAAATTGGAATGATGGGATTTTCAGCCGGTGGTCATCTTGCTTCCACTGCCGGTACCCATTTTGACCAGACCTTCATCCTTAATGAAAAAAATACCAGTCTGCGCCCCGATTTCTTGGTATTGGTGTATCCGGTCATCAGTATGACTGATGAGTTAACCCATGGTGGTTCACGGAAAAACCTTTTGGGTGTCAATCCGTCGGCTGACCAGATTCAGCTTTTCTCCAATGAAATGCATGTGAACCCTAGGACACCTCCGGCCTGGATCACGCATACCGGCGACGATACAGTTGTTCCCGTGGAAAACAGTGTCCGCTTTTACCAGGCGCTTATCCGCAATAAGGTAGCCGCCGAGATGCACCTTTTCCCTGCCGGGAATCATGGGTTTGTGCTTAAACTGCCGACCGATGAATGGATGAAACCGTTGTTCCTGTGGATGTCAAAAGGCGGATTTACAAAGAAAATTGAAAATTGACAGTTGGAAATTAACGATGCACATAAATGGAGTAGTTCTAATCTTTTTATTGTGAAGAAGTTACCTATCCCTGTTCGTCGTCCTGGATTTGTTTAACTATCAATGGGGTTCATCCTTTTCAATTGTCAATTACTTTTAAATATCTTGGCTTGATGTAAAAAAAAATCTAAGTTTGCACCGCAGAATAATATTTCAGTCCAACTTTTCATAGCAACAGAATTTTCGAACTAACTCACTAAATGACAAATCCTCGCATCATCTGGATTACAGGAGCCTCTTCGGGTATTGGAGAAGCCCTCGCACAGAAATGGACCGCCGCCGGAACTCTATTAATATTGTCTGACCGCAACGTCGATCAAATTGAGATTGTTGCTGATCAATGCAGGAAAGGAGGAGCTGAAGTTTTAATAGTACCTTTCGACCTAACCAGACCAGATGAAATAGTAGTGGCAGTAGACAAGGTTCGATCTGTCACATCCCGAATTGACATTCTCGCCAATGTTGGTGGTATAAGCCAGCGCTCGTTAATACTGGATACTCCCTCTGATGTTGCACGCAGGATCATGGAGACTGATTTTTGGGGTCATGCGGAACTGACTCGACTGATATTGCCTCATATGATCAAAAATGGAGGAGGCAGTATCGTCGTATTGAGTAGTTTCTCCGGTTTGTTCGGGTTTCCGCAGAGATCCTATTATTGTGCAGCCAAGCATGCCTTACACGGATTTTTTGAAACATTGATGCTGGAGCACCATCGGGATAAAATCCACGTTACAATGGTCTGTCCGGGGAGAGTAAAAACCAATATTTCGTACCATGCCCTGACTTCAACCGGGCAGGAATACGGAAAGATGGACAAAGGTCAGGAAAATGGAGTCTCTGCGGCTTATTGTGCCTCTAAAATTGACAAGGCCGTTAAAAGGCACAGGAAACAAGTGATTATTGGTAAAAAAGAGGTAATTATGCCTTATCTGAAGAGATTCGCTCCGTGGATCTTCTTCAAGATAGCAACCAGGATTGATCCGAATGCATAACTGATAGAGATGGTAACAGGCAGTATTTTCATTGCTGTTTTTTAGACTTAAGATTATGGAAGGAATTGTAGTTAGCGGAATTCAACAACTAGGTATTGGCGTCACAGACGTAGAAATAGCATGGAAATGGTATCGAAAGTACTTTGGTATGGATATCAAGGTAGTTGATGATTGCGCGACTGCCAAGCTGATGTTGCCCTATACGGGTGGACTTCCCCAGGAAAGGCGCGCAGCACTCGCCCTGAACATGAACGGCGGTGGCGGTTTCGAAATCTGGCAATACACCAAACGCGTGCCACAGGCTCCCATTTTTGAGCCACTTCTGGGTGATTTGGGGATATTCGCGGCCAAGATCAAGACTCGGGATGCGCGCAAAACCCATGACTGGTTTTCAGAAGAGAAATTAAATGTAAGTCCAATTCTTACTGATCCTGACGGAAGGAATTTTTTCTTTGTAACAGATCCTTTCAACAATGTTTTTCAGGTAATTGACTCGGGTAATTGGTTCGGAAACCGCCTCCAGCATACAGGTTCCGTTTATGGCGTGATCGTTGGTGTCACCAACATTGAAAATTCCAGAAAAGTATATTCAGATATTCTTGGGTACGACCAGGTGGCATTTGATCACCAGGGTACTTTTGCCGATTTGAACTATCTGAATGGGGGAGATGCCCGGTTCAGAAGGGTTTTGCTTCGAAACAGCAAGCCAAGGCCTGGTGCCTTTGGCCGACTTTTCGGGGACAGTGAGATTGAATTGATTCAGGCCGAAGGCCGCACCCCACGCAAAATATTTGAAGGACGTTTTTGGGGCGATCTCGGGTATATTCACCTTTGCTATGATATCAATGGCATGGAGAAACTGAATGCCACCTGTGCCAAGCGTGGATTTGCCTTCACGGTAGACAGTTCGGCAGATCATGGTGGAAATAGTTTTGATATGGGTGAGGCGGCAGGCCACTTTGCCTACATTGAAGATCCGGACGGAATCCTTATCGAATTCGTAGAGACCCACAGAGTGCCCATATTCAAGAAACTGGGCATCTATCTGAATCTCCGCAAAAGAAATCCGAACAAACACCTGCCCAACTGGATTTTGAAATCCCTGGGACTGAGCAGGATCAAGGATTAAAATAGAAATTTCAGACTTGCAGCTTTGGAATTTCATGCAATTGGCTGATAGCGAAAAGCTTTCAGCCAATTGTATTTTATGTCGATTTCAGGATAAAACAGCCGATACAAATTCGTCGGGTTGTTCTGCATGCAGCCAATGACCGGCATCCGGGAAATCAATCAATTTGGCCTCCGGATAAATTTTACGGATTTCCAACCAGTCAGAATCACTCACATATTCAGACTTTAGTCCCCTCAGGAAGGTAACCGGGTATGCTGTTATCGGCCTGCGCTCTTCGAACCAGTCCATATTTACTTCACTGACGATCGATTTGAACGAATCCCTTAGGACTCCCGCATTCATTTTCCATTCAAAATGACCGGCATGTGTCCTGTGAATATTTTTAAGGAGGAAAAGTCGAACAGTCTCTTCCTTGATTTTAGAACTGAAAAAGTTATCAAGTTCCTTGCGGGAATGATAACTGCCAAGATCCGGATTTTCCAGCAACTCAAGTATCATCTCATGTTGCCTGATGTGTTTGTAGGAGATGTTTCCGGTCAGGTAATTTTTTGGCGCAATGTCGACGATCATCAGCCGGTTCACTTTTTCCGGATATTCCGCGGCGAATTGCATGGCTACTTTTCCTCCCATGCTGTGACCCATCAATAAGGCACTATCTGTATGGGTGTATTGGAAAAACTCAGCCAGATCATCTACCATTTCTGCATAAGTGTGGCTGGAAGTATGGGGAGATGCCCCATGGTTCCTGAGATCCGGGAGCAAGAGCGTAAAATGTTTTTCCAGTTTTCGGGCAATGCCAATCCAGTTATCCGACGATCCGTACAATCCATGCAGGATAATCAGTTTTGGTCCGGAGCCGTATTGGCGGTAATGTAGCTTCATGGGGAAAGGCAAAAGTAAAAAGGCAAAAGGCAAAAGTGGAGAAAGGAGTCCTCAGAGTTGAAAAATAGTAAGATCAGCGCGTTCCTTTCTTTTGCCTTTTGTCTTTATTTTTTAACAAGGCATTCCTTGTACCGCCGGATCGTCTCCTCCAGTCCAAGGTAAAGGGCATCGGCGATCAGTGCATGGCCGATGGAAACCTCCTCCAGATTCGGAATGTGCTGGTCGAAATAGCGCAGGTTCTCCAGACTCAGATCATGTCCAGCATTCAGGCCAAGACCTAATTCTTCTGCAATCTTTGCGGCCTGAATAAAGGGCATTATTGCCTTCTCAGGGTTTTCGGGATAATCTGTGGCATAAGGTTCCGTATAGAGTTCGACCCTGTCGGCGCCTGCTTTGGCTGCACCTTCAATCATGACAGGATCTGTCCCGACAAAAAGTGAAACACGAATACCAGCAGATTGAAATCGTGCAACCACTTCTTTCAGAAATTCGTGATTTTTCACCGTATCCCAGCCGGCATTGGAAGTAATTGCTGAGGGCGAATCGGGTACCAGTGTGACCTGGTGCGGGCAGACTTCCAGAACCAGTTCGATGAATCGTTGATCGGGATATCCTTCAATATTGAATTCGGTGGTAATCAGAGGTTTCAGCTCACGTGCATCGGCATAACGGATATGCCTTTCGTCCGGACGGGGATGAATGGTGATACCTTCGGCGCCAAACTTCTGACATTGGGTAGCCGCAAAAGTGACACTGGGCATCGAACCTCCCCGGCTGTTTCGCAGTGTCGCAATTTTATTTATATTTACGCTTAATCGTGTCATTTCTGCCTTCAATTAATTAGGTTTGCAATTTACGAAATGATTCTCATTCATCAACCACATTACCATCGGTCATGATAGCTGAAATGTTGATTTCTGACTCTATACCCTCAGTAAGCATTCACGACACTGCTTCCAAAGTGCTTGCGATGATGGATGTCTTCAGGGTATCTCACCTGCCGATCGTTACGAATCAGGAGTATCTCGGAGTGATCTCGGACAAGGAGATTTTTGATGCCCATGATTTTGATGAACCCCTGGATAACCTGGTAACAGAGTTGTTGCTGAAACCGCATGTGCATCCACAGCAGCACATATTCGAAGTGGCTGCAATTGCCTCGGCCTGTGGAGTTTCCATTGTTCCTGTATTGACAGAGGATCATGTTTATCTGGGATCAATATCCAGGTATGATTTAAGCAATACCCTTACGACACTGTTTTCACCCAATGAGCCGGGAGGTATTCTGGAACTTCAGATGTGTGAAAATAATTATTCGCTCGCTCAGATTACCCAGATTATTGAAGGAAACGACGCACGGATTTTAAGTCTCTATACCTGGAAACCCGCCGGCTCAACCACAGTGCTTAATGTCACCATCAAGGTTAACCAGGTAGATCTTTCAGGCATTATTCAAACCCTGACCCGTTACAATTATGAGATTACAGCCACCTACATGGATCAGACTCCGCTCAAGAGCCTGATTGATGACAGGTTCGACCAGTTTATGCGATACATGAATACTTAAATATTTTTTGATGAAGATTGCCCTTTTTGGATGGACCATAGGACCTATTTTTTACGATAGCATGAAACGGTTGCTGGAGATCTTGCATCACCATGAAACCGAAGTAATCATTTATTCACCGTTTTTGACCTACCTGAAAGAGGAGACCGGAATAGATCCCGGATTGACCGGAGAATTCTCGTCGGACAAGGATCTGGCAGGAGTCGATTTTTTTCTGAGTATTGGCGGTGACGGTACTTTTCTGGAGGCCATTACGCTGGTGAAGGATTCGGCGATACCGATGGTTGGCATCAACAGTGGCCGGCTTGGTTTTTTGGCTGATATTGCCCAGTCTGAGCTGGAGTTTTCGATGGATCAGTTATTTGCCGGCAAATTCATCATACAGCCGCGCTCGCTGATTAAAATCGAGAATGATTTTGGCCTGTTTGCCGATTTTCCTTACGCTTTGAATGAATTTACCGTGCACAAGCAGGACTCTTCACAGATGATTACCGTGCTTGTGGAAGTAGGAGGGGACCTGCTGAATACCTATTGGGCAGACGGACTCATTGTATCTACACCTACCGGCACAACCGCCTATTCTCTCAGTGTCGGTGGACCGATCATTACGCCTGATTCGGCCAATTTTGTGATTGCTCCAATCGCGCCGCACAATCTGGCTGTCAGGCCGGTAGTTATTCCCGATCACGAGGAGGTTTCGTTGTGGGTAGAAGGTCGCGGAGGCCGGTACATGGCATCGCTGGATTCAAGATCTGAACCCTTCGATACGGCCATGATCTGGAAAATCCGGAAATCAGACTTTATCATCAACGTGCTTAAATTCGAAAATCAGTCTTTTTATGAAACACTGCGTAAAAAATTGTTGTGGGGAGCTGACAAAAGAAATTAATTCACCAGAACAAGACGTCATTTAAGATTTTTTATGCTTTTAGCCGGTTCGATAAATATGAATTCC
>SESG01015063.1_pt1 | contig 10661 bp, 10 predicted proteins | sample 3171421 | NCBI WGS metagenome assembly SESG01 (sample SAMN10866946, study PRJNA518727) | freshwater metagenome | biome: subpolar coniferous forest; feature: holomictic lake; material: water; isolation source: holomictic Lake 227, 6 m and 8 m depth | place: Canada: near Kenora, Ontario | collected... | reverse complement strand
CCCCCGCAGCCTGGAGCGCCAGCTGCCCGGCCCTGGTGGCGCGAGCGGTCACGGACGAGCGGTGGGGCCCGGCTCGAACCGGATCCGGTCCCCGACCCGGACGCCGTTCGCCGCCGCCCAGCCGCCCGGAACCTCGAGGACCATCCGGGCTCGGCCGCCCGTGCGGGGCTCGAGGGTGAGCGGGCGCGCCCGGGCGACGATGCCCACCACCTTCCCTCCCGAGTCGGCGAAGATCAGGTCGAGCGGGATGAGGGTGTCCTTCATCCAGAAGCTGTGCTCCTCCTCCTCGTCGAAGAGGAAGATCATGCCGCGACCGTCGGGGAGCTCCTTGCGGAACATGAGCCCGCGCTCCCGCTTCTCCGGCGTGTTGGCCACCTCCACCTGGACCACGAGCGACCGGCCTCCCGTCTCGACGACGGCCCGGGGGCCCGACTGGGCGCAGGCGGGGGAGGAGGAGAGGACGAGGGTCGCGAGGAGCAGGAGAGCTCCGCGTCCGGCGACCACGCCATTTCGTGAAAGGGTTTCGGGGATCACGGGGCTGACGGTTCGAACCCGATCCGGGTACGATGCCATCCTACCCGATGAACCGGACGAACACGACGCCCTCGGGCTTCCCGGTCCCGGCGATGTGACGGAGGCGGTCGATGCGATTCAGCTGTGAGGGCTGCAGCGCGAAATACATGATCTCCGACGACAAGGTCGGGCCGGGCGGCGTGAAGGTGCGTTGCAAGAAGTGCGGCCAGGTCACCCACGTCCGACATCCCGAGCCGGTGATGCCCTCCGCGCCCGCTCCCGCGCCCGCACCGTCCGGCATCGAGTGGTGGGTGGCCCTCGACGAGCAGCCGGTCGGGCCGGTCGGGCAGGACGTGATCCAGCGCCACTGGGACCAGGGGGAGATCGGACCGGAGAGCCTGGTCTGGCACTCGGGCCTCGACGAATGGGCGCTCATCGCCTCGCTCCCCGAGCTGCACACGCGACTGGTCGCCGCCCAGCCGATGCTTCCCGCCGAGGCACCGCTGGCAGCGACCGAGCCGGTGCCCGCCGCGCCGCCTCCCCCGGAGCCCACCCACGGAACCGATCCGGTCGGCGTGAAGCCGCTCCCGATGGCCGGGCTGGAGCGGACCGTGGAGAGGCGCCTCCCCGGCGCGCCCGCGAGGAAGGCCCAGTTCGCCACGCGGCAGCCGCCCGCCCGGGGGAACCGAACGCTCGTCGTGATCCTGGTCGCGGTGCTCGTGATCGTGCTGGTCGCGGCCGCCGGTCTCTGGTGGATGAAGCGGTAGCGCCGACCCGCGATGGATGCCGGCCACCGGAAGGTCCTGCGCCTCATCCTCCAGGGGGGCTCCGTCATCGACTGGCGGCGCCTCCACTTCCGCGACGTCGCCGAGGTGGACGCCTTCCTGCGCCTCCACCTCTTCGACCTGGGCGATCCGCGCGACGAGAAGCGGCTTCGCGCCATCCTGGGACAGGCGGTCGAGTACCTGCGAACGGCCTACGGGTACCGGGTGGCGGCGGCGGTGGCCACCCCCGACGACCTCCGGACCCTCTTCCTCCTGGCGAGCGGCACGGCCGAGCCCTCCCGCTACCGGCGCATCGCCTGCGTGGTGCTCAAGGTGATGCACGTCATCCATCACCTGGAGGCCCGCGAGCTGCTCTTCCGGACCCCCATGCGCGAGGCCGACCTGGCCGAGCGGGTGGAACGCCGGGTGATGTCGGTGGCGCGCGAGATGGAGGGGGCTGGGCTCCCGATCGTGCAGTTCCAGGGGAACCGGAAGTCGCGCGGGTCGCTGGTGACGAAGCTGCTCGTGAAGCGGGAGTCGGTGGCGGCGCAGGTCTTCGACCGGCTGCGCTACCGGGTGCTGACGCGCGGCGCCCCGGACGTGGCGCCGGTGCTCCACCACCTGGCCCGGCGCCTCTTCCCCTTCAACTACGTCGTGCCGGGGCAGTCGGAGAACACCCTGCTCCCGTCGCGTACTTCACGTACAGTGAATCAGGGTCCGGACAACCCGTTCAGCGGAGACGCCTACCGGGCGCTCCACTTCGTGGTGGATCTCCCCGTGCGCATCGACGACGTGCTGCCGCCGGCTCCCCCCGCGGAGGGGGACGACCTGGGCTGCATCGTCTTCTCCATGGTGGAGTTCCAGGTGATGGACGAGGAGGCGGCCCGCCAGAACGAGGTCGGTCCGGCGAGCCACCACCGCTACAAGAGGCGCCAGGCGGTGGCGGCGCTGCGCCGGCTCTCCCGCGGGCTGGTGGTGCCCCGGCGGAAGAAGGCGCGGGAGAAGGGGGAGCGCGAGCCCTGACGCAGGGCCTACTTGCGCCGACGTGCCTTCTTGCGGGCCTGCCGCTCCTGCTTGCGCTTCTTCTTGCGGGCATCGCGGTCGGCCGCACTCTCCGTGGAGATGGGCTCCGGGGCGTAGCCCATGAGCCGGGCCCGGGCGAGCGCGCCGGCCGGCATCCGCGGCTGCATGCCCTTGGGGAGGCCGGCCATCTGTCCGGCCAGCGCCGCCGGATCGGGCGGACGCCCCTCCATGAGCGCCTGCACCGCCTCGGCGTCCTCGCCGAGCACGTCCTCGAGCCCCTGCCCCTTCGACTTGCGGAGGTTGGCGAGTTGCTTGATGCCGGGAAGGCGGGAGAGGAGGCCGGGGGCCGAACCCACCGCCCGCATGATCCCCTTCATCCCGTTGTACTGCTTGAGGAGGTCGCGAACCTCCTTCTCCTTGCGCCCGGAGCCGCGGGCCACCCGCTTGATGCGCGACTCGTTCAGCGAGTCGGGGCGGATGCGCTCCGTCGGCGTCATCGACCCGACCATGGCCACGATGCGCCCGAGCGCCTTCTCGTCGAACTGGAAGCCCTCGGGCATCTCGCCGAAGAGGGGGAACTTCTCCATCAGGTCGCCGATGGGCCCCATCTTGCGGATGGTGTTGATCTGCTTCACGAAGTCGTCGAGCGTGAAGTCGCCGGAGAGCAGCTTCTTCGCGTCGGCCTCGGCCTGCTCCTCGTCGACGTGGGCCTCGAAGTCCTTCATCAGCCCGACGACGTCGCCGAACCCCAGGATGCGGCCGGCCAGACCTTCCGGGCGGAACTCCTCCAGCTTGTCGAGCTGCTCGCCCATGCCGAGGAACTTGATGGGCTTGCCCGTGACCTCCTTGATGGACAGCGCCGCGCCGCCGCGGGCGTCGCCGTCGAGCTTGGTGAGGACGAAGCCGTCGATGCCGATGCGCCGGTCGAACTCGGAGGCGGTGCGCACGGCGTCCTGGCCGATCATCGCGTCGCAGACGAGCAGGGTGTTCTCGGGATGGACCGAGGCCTTCACCTGCTCCAGCTCGGTCATGAGGGCGTCGTCGATGGCGAGGCGGCCGGCCGTGTCGTAGATGATGACGTCGGTCTTGTCGCGGGCGGCCTTCTCGTGGGCGCGGCGGCAGAGCTCGGGAGGGGCCACGCCGGCCTCGTGGAACACGGGAACGCCGAGCTTCTCGCCGAGCTGCCTCAGCTGGTCCACGGCGGCGGGGCGCTGGACGTCGGCGGCCACCAGCAGGACCGACTTGCCCTCCTTGAGGTACCGGTTCGCGATCTTGGCGGCGGTGGTGGTCTTGCCGGAGCCCTGGAGCCCGATCATCATCACGCCGGTGGGCTTGCGCGAGCCGACGGCGAGCGAGGTGTCCACCGGCCCCATGAGGGCCTCGAGCTCGTCGTGGCAGATCTTGACGAAGTGGTCCTGCGGGGTGACCCGGACCGAGCCGCGACCGGTCTTCACCTTGATGTCGACGACCTCGCCGACCGCCTTCTCGCGGACGCGGGCCACGAAGCGCTTCACCACGTCGAAGGAGACGTCGGCCTCGAGGAGCGCCACGCGGATGTCGCGCAGCGCGTCGTCCACCACCTCGGAGGTGATCTCCGTGCGTCCCTTGAGCTTGTTCCTGGCGGCCTTGAAGCCCTTGGCTACGGTTTCCAGCATCCCGGTCGTGCCCTTTCGCGGAGGGGGCTTATAACACGGCCATGGCCCCGAAACCGCCCCCGCAGGGACCCAGGATGTTCACGGTGGAGGAGGCGAACGACCTCGTCCCCATCCTGGAAATGGCCTTCGGCCACCTGGGACGCCTGCGCACGGAGGCGAGCCGGCTCGTCGAGGCGCTGGGGGGAGGGGACCAGGCCATGGCGGTCCTGAAGGGAGGGGCGCCCGGTCCCGGCCTGGAGCCGCACGCGCGCCGGTTCCGGGCCGTGGTCGAGGAGATCAACGCGGTGGTCGAGCAGGTGAACGGGATGGGCTGCCTCGTGAAGGACATCGACACCGGTCTGGTGGACTTCCACGGGGTCCTGGACGGCGATCCGGTCCTCCTGTGCTGGCAGTTCGGGGAGCCGGCCGTCGTTCACTGGCACCCCCTGGGCGAAGGGTTCGCATCGCGCCGCCCCATCGAGGGTGTATCGTTGACGCCCCCGACCTTCCCAAACTGAGGCGTGCCCATGACGAGAACCCGGACCGCCTGCGCGGCGCTCCTGCTCCTCGCATCCCTCGGATGCGCAGGAGCTCCCCGGAAGCCAGACGCCTTCTACCAGCCGCCCGAGTCGTTGCCCCCCGGGACGCCCGGGGAGGTGCTGCGGATGGAGCCGCTCGAGGGAGGTCCGAGCGGTGCCCGCTCCTGGCTCCTCCTGTACCGTTCCACCGGCCTGAAGGGGGAGCCCGTGGCGGTCTCCGCGGTGCTGCTGGTTCCCGACGGGGAGCCGCCGGCGGGAGGGCGTCCGGTGGTGGCGTGGGCCCACCCGACCACCGGCGTGGCCCCCGACTGTGCACCGTCGCTCCAGCGGAACTGGAAGACGACCATCCCCGGGCTCGGTGCGATGCTCGACGCGGGATGGGTGGTGGTGGCCACCGACTATCCCGGCCTGGGAACGCCCGGACCGCACCCGTACCTGGTGGGGGAGAGCGAGGCGCGGGCGGTGGTAGACTCGGTGCGTGCTGCACGGAACGTGAAGGAGGCGTCGGCCGGGAACCGGTTCGCCGTGTGGGGACACTCGCAGGGTGGCCACGCGGCCCTCTTCACGGGGCAGCTCGCCCCCCGGCTCGCCCCGGAGCTCACCCTCGTGGGCGTCGCCGCGGCCGCGCCGGCCACCGACCTCCCGGCGCTCTTCGAGAAGGATCTCGGAACCAAGCTCGGGAACGTGCTCACCGCCGAGGCGCTCTGGGCCTGGTCCCGGGTATTCCAGTCGTCCATCGACTCGGTGGTCGTGCCCTCCGCGCGGCCGGTGGTCGAACGGGTCGGCCTGCTGTGCATCCGCGATCCGGCCGAGGGGATCGCGGCCTTCTCCGAGGCGATGCCGCTGCGCGACGGGTTCGTCTCGGCGGCCCTGTCGGGTACGCAGCCCTGGGGGAGCATCATGCGGGAGAACTCCACCGGGGCCGCTGCCATCGGGGTGCCGGTCTACATCCTCCAGGGAACGGGCGACACCGTCGTGCGACCCTCCGTGACGGCCGTCTACGCCGGTTCGGTGTGCGGCCGGGGGACTCCGGTGCGCTACCAGGTCGCCCCGGGCGAGGAGCACTTCCTCGTGGCCTTCAAGTTCTCCGGGGACGCCGTGGCATGGATGTCGGACCGGTTCGCGGGGAAGCCGCCGCCGGACGACTGCGTGCGCGGCACGAAGTAGGGGAGCCATGTTCGATCGACGCCTCGCCGCAACGGGAATCGCGCTCCTCGTCGCCCTCGGATGCGGGAGTTCGCCCGCCGATCCGTGTGCGCTGCAGACGCCGGGCGCACAGTGGCTCGCCTTCTCCGCGAAGCGAGCCGACACCTACGACATCTTCGCCATGCGGGACGACGGCACCTGCCCCACCCAGGTCACGAGCGGTGCCGGCGACGATCTCTTCGTCACCTGGTCTCCCGCCGGGACGCTCGCCTACATGAGCGCGAGGAGCGGGCGGATGCAGGTCTACGTGCGCGACTTCACGACGGGGGCCGAGCGGCTCCTCGACGTGGGCGACCTCACGGCGACCTCCCCGGCCTTCTCCCCCGACGGGCGAACCGTCGCATTCGAGGGATATGCACCCGGGGTGACGAGCGTCTCCGACGTCTACGTCGTCCCGGCGGCGGGCGGAACGCCCACCAAGGTGACCACGAGCCAGCGCTACAGCGCCGGGCCTGCCTGGTCGCCGGACGGTTCTACCCTCTACTTCGTCTCGAACCGGTCGGCCGGCTACAACGTCTGGAAGGTGCCGGCGGCGGGCGGCGCCGAGACGATGATCCCGGGGACCACCGGCGTGCTGGGGCGTCCCGTGGCGACGCCCGACGGGGCGGGCATCGCCTACACCCTCGCCGCCTCGGGTGCGGCCTTCACGAAGGTGGTGATCCAGGCCCTCTCCACCGGAGTCATACGTACTGTCAGTGAACAGGCCGACGGGGAGCCCACCTTCGACCGATCCGGGGCGCGGATGGTGGTCACCTCCTTCCGGGGCGGCAACGCCGACCTCTGGCTCCTCGACGTGTCCACGGGTGCCGCCGCCCGGCAGCTCACCACCGACACCGGGATCGACGGCGCGGCGGCCTACGCGCCGTTCCCGTGATCGGATGGGCACCTCCCGCGACACCGCCGAGCAGCACTTCGTGCGCGAGGCATTGCTGGCGCTGGGCTCCGAACGCGCGGGGCTGCGCGAGGCCGCCCGGGGCGTGCGGAACTGGGACCGGGTCCTCGCCGTCGCCGCCGCCGGATCGGTGACCGAGTCGATCGGGTCGGCGCTCGCCCTGCGGGAGGTCGAGGAGGAGATCCCCGAGCCGGCGCGCACGGCGTTCCGGGAGGCCCACGCCGGTGCCACCGCGCGGAACGCGCTGCTCCTCGTCGAGGCCGCCGACGTGCAGGCCGCCTTCGCCGCCGAGGGGATCGACTCGGTGATCCTGAAGGGCCCGGGGCTCCTCGTGGCCCACTACCCGGACATCGGGTCGAGGCACGTCTCGGACGTGGACATCCTGGTCCGGCCCTCCGATGCGGCGCGCGCGGAGGGAGTGGCGCGAGCACGGGGCGGCCGCCCGGAGGTCCACGCGCTCGTCCCCATGGAGGAGGGGGAGGGGGCGCACCATCACCTGACGCCCCTCGTCGGCCGGAGCGGGGTGATCCTGGAGATCCACACCCGGCTCCCGGGCCAGGCGGCCGAGGAGGGCGACATCGAGGCGATCCTCTCCGCGGCCCGCACCGTCAACTGGCAGGGGCGCGCGATCCGGATCCCCGCCAGCCCCGATCTGGCGGCGATGCTCTGCCTCCACGTCTTCACGTACCACGGGGGGCTCGAGGAGTACCGGGCCCGCCACCTCGCCGACATCACCGTCCTCATGGGCGCGGGAGCGGTCCGGTGGGAGGAGGTCGAGGCCCGGGTGGAGAAGGAGCCGGACCGGGCCGCGGTGCGGATGTCCCGGGTCCTTCTCGACGGCACCGACGACGGGCTCCGGGGCTGGCGTTACGTGGTCGGGGTCCGGGCGGGCGGCTGGTGGAAGCTCCTCCGCCGGCGCGATCCGGGCGCCGTCCTGGCGGCCGTATTCCCTCCCCGTGACTTCATGGCGGGGCGCTACCATGTTCACCCGGAGTCGAAGCTGCTGCCCCTCCTCTACCTCTGGCGCCCGGTCCGCGGCGCCTGGCGCTTCGTGACGGGGCGCTGACCCGATGCGACTCCGGTTCCAGGGATTCGGCCTCTCGGTGGAGGGGGATCCGCGCGCCGCCCTGGCGGCGGCGGAACTGCTCGGTGCCCTGCCGGAGGATCGCAGCACCGGAGCCCCGGACCTTCGCCTCGTGCTGCGCGCGAGCGGCCCGGCCCCGCGCCCGGCCGGGGCGCGCCGCTTCTACCACGGGATCCTCGACTGCCACGGCGAGGGGGACGACCTCCTGCTCTGGGACGGCCACTCTCTCGCCCGGGTGCGGGCGGGAGGGGCGCTCGTCGAGGTGGACGTCGCCGACGAGTCGCTCCGCGACGGCTACCTGTTCGCCCACGTCCTGCTCCTGGTGTCGCTCGTCCTGGCGCTTCGCTGGCGCGGCCTCTTCCACCTCCACGCGGGCGGGCTCGTCGCGCCCGGTGGACGGGGCATCCTCGTCGCCGGTGGGGCGGGGGCGGGGAAGAGCACGCTCACCCTGGCGCTCCTCGAGGCGGGGTGTGCCTACCTGGGGGACGACGCGGTCTTCCTCTCGGTGCGGGGGGACGAGGCGTCGGTCCTCTCGTTGCCGCGCCCGTTTCACGTGGCGCCCCGGACGGCGGAGGCCTTCCCGCGCGTCGCCGCCCTGCTCTCGGACCTCCTGCCCACCGGCGACAAGCGTCGTCTCGACCCGCGCCTCGCCTGGCCGGGTCTCGAGCGCAGCTCGATGCGGGCGCCCTCGCTGCTCCTCCTGCCGCACGTGTCCGGTGGGGCGGTCACGACCGTCGAGCCGCTCTCGTCGGCCGACGCGCTGGGCGCGCTCATCGAGTCGAGCATGCTCGTCGTCGTGGACGAGTTGCCCCGCCAGCGCGAGCACATGGAGGTGCTGCGGGGCGTCTCCGACGGGATGCGGGCGTGGCGGGTGGAGTCGGGGCTCGACCTGCTCGCCCGTCCGGAGGCCACCGTGGAGCGCATCCTCCGGACCACGGCGGACCACGGTCGGGATCTCGAGTAGGGCCGCCCGGGGTCGAACCGGGACGCCGCTTTCGCGGCAACGGATTTTAAGTCCGCCGCGTCTGCCATTTCGCCACGGCCCCAAATGCTATGTAGTAGCGTGTTTCCTTGCTGTTCGCTTCTTCGGCTGTCGCTTCACTCTGCCAGTTCCATGCCAGTTCTTCCTGGCAGCCGCCCCCCGCGTGCTCCCCCGCTTGCTCGAAAGATCGACTGGGATCCTGGCTGCATCTGCCTCTGAGAGCACCTCGGGACGCAGATGAGCGTACCGCATGGTCACTTCGGGGCCAGCGTGACCGAGTAGCCGGGACAGGTGGTCAAGAGAGCCGCCACCGAGGACAAAATGGCTCGCGTAGGTGTGGCGAGTGGCACGGTAGAAGTCGAGCCCCTCCTTGGTCAGGCCAAGGGTCGTGAGCACGGCCTTGGTCGCCGCGTTGATGGTTCCGGAGCGCATCGTCCTGGCCGGGGTTCGCTTCGGGCCGCTGGGCCGGCCCTCGTATCTCGTCGGGACCACCAGCCCCTGCCCGCCCGTTGCGAGCTTTCGCGCCCGGAGCACATTCAGCAGTTCGGGTGCGATGGGGAGTACCCGCGTTTCCGTATTCTTGGTCGGGCCGATCTGGCCGTTCGTGCTCACGGCCTCGCGGACGGTGATCTGCCGTTTGTCGAGGTCGACGGAGTCCCAGCGGAGTGCGCGGATCTCGCCCGTGCGAAGCCCAGCGAGCACCCCGATCGCATACGCCGTCCGAAACGGCTCATCCAGCGCAGCGGCAATCTTTTCGATGTCCCTGGCGTTCTCGATGTAGGGGGTCGTCTTGGGATCGTAGGTGGGGCGGATCATCGCTCTAATGCTTCGGGGCAACCCGAAGCACACGTTCGCGGTGACGCCCGTATCTCGTGGCCGCTCGGCGCAATCCTGGAGCAACTGTGAGAGCAGGCGAACGAGAAGCCTGACGGTCGCAGGGGAGAGTGTCTTGCGCTTGGACTCCACGAACGAGCGAACCCATGCCACGTTGACCTGGGGGCCGCGCATGTTGCCCAGCGCCGGCCTGACGTGGGCTCGCCAGTTCGTGCGTTCCCTGACACCGTTCCGCATCGTATCGACACGTCGCTCGGCCCAGGCGTCACCAAGCGATGCCAAGGTGGGGAGCTTCGCTGGATCTGACGGGAGCCCGATACGCTCACGGGCGAGGTCTACGCGCCTTGCGTCCAAGGCCTGCTGAGCCCGTGCAGCGGACGGGAAGCCCGATTCAAAGGCGCGCCCACCTTGGCCGTCAGAGAACCGAATCGCGTAGGAGCCGCCGGGGGTGGAAGGCGGAACTACGCTCCCCCGCCCCCAACTTCGACGTTTCCGGTCGGCCATCGACCGAAGGTCTGCCAGAAAGTCCCTGGCGTCAACTATGTCCCGTCAGAGCGGGAAGGTCGGCGCGCGAGATCCGCTTCAGGCGTCCCCGGACGACAACCAGAGGACACATTCGGAACCAGCGTTGAGCAGTTCGCGGCGAGACGCGGCATTCCAGGGCGACATCTGCCGGCGTGAGCAATTGCATAGACGTACCCGCCTGGATCGCGGCTTGGAGATCCCGCTGCAACGGTTCCACCGCGCTGGCGATTCGTCGCGCCAGTTCGTCGGGGGTCAGGATGACAAAGGCCGCTGAGTTTCCCGTCGGAACCCGAGAGGCGGGCACGGGGAGGGGGGCGGTGGTTGTTGAACGATGCACAGAGAAATGACGGGAGGCGCGTAACATCGCCTCACCTCGCTTCCGTGCCTGGGGCGCCCCAACCTTGGTGTCCATACTCTTCATCGTCGGCGCCGCAGTCGGACTGGCCCTCTTCCTCGCCATCGCCCTGCTCCCGGCCCTCCTGTACGGCGGCTACGCGGGCGTGATGCTGGCAGGTGGGATCTTCGGGACGCCGGTGGCCCCGACCTTCGCGGTCCAAGCGCTGATCATCTTCGGGATGGTGATGGGCGTCACCGGCGTCGGCGCTCTCTTCGCGGTCGGTGGCGCGGTGGCTGGCGCTGCGGTGGGCGTCCTCGCCGAGACCCCG
>SESG01003381.1_pt1 | contig 10661 bp, 9 predicted proteins | sample 3171421 | NCBI WGS metagenome assembly SESG01 (sample SAMN10866946, study PRJNA518727) | freshwater metagenome | biome: subpolar coniferous forest; feature: holomictic lake; material: water; isolation source: holomictic Lake 227, 6 m and 8 m depth | place: Canada: near Kenora, Ontario | collected... | reverse complement strand
GTATTTTATTTTTAGCAGTATTACGAATACCATTTAAGCCGTGTGTTAGTTCCAAATTGTTTCCGTCTTTGATACCACGGCGATAATTTGATTCGTTATGCCAAATATGAAGATTAATTTGTGAAACAACTACAATGGCACGAATAGTATCAGCATCCAATACTGCCTTATTTTCATCTAGTATAACTTGAATATCATGTACAATATCATCAATCTCTTGACTATATTCTGCTTTGTGTTCCGGTATAAACACTTCCTTTAATTGAACAATGCTTAAGCGATCTATCAATTCTGATAGGGTTTGTAAATATCTTCTGTTTGTCATAGGTTTGTAAAGTTCCTGTTGTTTTGTGTGATGATTAACGGATATGCTTCCAATAGTTGCTTGATTCCATAATCTAAGCTATACAATGGTTTCCACCCTAATCTTTCTATTTTGTCATTTGAAACAATATAGTTTCTTTTGTCAAAATCTTCTTTAAATTCATCCTGTTTAATTACTAAATTAGGAACATATTCTTTGATTTTCTGGGCTAACTCAAGTTTACTTAAATTAGCAGTAGACAATCCTACGTTGAATGCTTGCCCCTTACATGTAGCGTAGTTATTTATAATGAATTCAAACGTCTGTGCAATATCTTGTACGTGAATATAGTTACGCTTGAAATGTGCCTCAAACAATACTAGATAACCATCAACCATGCTTTTGTACACAAAATCGTTTACTAACAGGTCTTGTCTCATTCTTGGACTTACTCCAAACACTGTTGCTAATCTTAGCACAACCCCGTTACCGTTTTTCAATACTGTATTCTCAGCATCGCATTTTGTTTCAGCATATAATGATAACGGCTTGAATGGACTTTCTTCTGTGATAATAGAATCAGACGATCCATATTGACTATTAGTGTTTGGTAATATTAGTTTTTGATCATCTCTCAATACCCCAACTATATGTTCAATATGTTTATAATTCACATCAATTGTTAATTGTGGGTTGGCTTTACAAGCTGGCATACCAACAATTGCTGCCAATGGAATAATAACATTGTGCAATTTTACTTGCTCAAGTAAGACGGCGGTATCACGAACGTCACTTTGGAAAAATTTAAAATTTTCATGTTTGAATAAATGTAACAACGATAATTGTTTATACAATAAATTATCCAATACAGTTACTTGATATCCACGTGACAATAAATATTCTGCCATTGTAGAACCCAAGTACCCTGCTCCGCCTGTAATAAGAACCTTAATCATAATATATCCTTTAAAAAATTAGTGTAGGGATTAGTATCTTTGAACTTTTCTAAATTTGCCTGATTATGTAATAATATATCAGTAATAGAATAGTACCAGTCGTGAATTTCATTAATAGATTTATTATTAAGTTTTACTAATTCACGCTCTAACATTAATATACGTTTTCTGGGATCAATTTCTAAATCATAACTTTCATCTATCCATGGATGAAAAGTTTTAAATCCCAAATCATGCAATTTTTCAAGTGCATGGTGATTTCCAAAATATAAGAATGGTTGTAAATTTACAATTGGCCTAAACGTTTTTTCTGATAAAAATGGAGTATCACCATACAAAAATCTTGTTTCCATTGTAAGATGAATATAAGTATCTAGATATAATTCTTGTTTATTGTTGTTTACCCCAAACCCAGTTTTCTCATCTTTAGTTAAAGATTGTGTATCAATTTCGTAAGGCAATAAATCATATATTTTTTTAGCTATTCCACTTAAGTCATTTATTCCAGCTGGATATAATTTTTTTATTGCATCAACTATATCTTCATATTTCATTGTAGAAATGAAACTAAAAATATTATCCTTTAGTAAATTATGTTTAATAGCAAAATATGCCATAATTACTTTCTGTTCTCTCCAGTTCAACTGGCGATTAAAACATAGGAATTTTTTATTTCTAACATATTGTGAATTTAAATTACTTAATTTAACATTATTGGATTCATATCCCAAATCACTTATAGTTGGATAGTTTGCCATTTGCTGTGCAGCTTGTTGTATAAGAAATGCACCTTCATAAAGTTTTATTCGGCTAGTTGGCTCAAGTTTAGAATATTCTTTGTTATAATCATTGCCACATATTATAATAATATTACTTCCGTCAATACCTAAACTATTCATATAATGTTCAATGGCTCGTATCTCATGCGAATTTGAAATAGGATCAACTATAAGATTTATAATAAGTGATAATTTTCCTAATTTTAAATATTTCAATGCCAATGGCGAAAGTGTATCTTTAAAAGAATATGAAACTGGTTTTCCATCTACGATGCATGTATGATTCTCATATAACGTGCTCAGAACAGTTCTGATTTCAACTGGATAAAGATAAATTGCATCATCATCTTTAATATCATCACTACTTATTATATTATGATTAAAATAACAACTAAATTGATCGTGTCCCCTAAATATAAAAATATCCCCGCAATTAAATAATTGTTTTATTGATAATTTTACATTATCAGAGCCATTTAAATTCTTTTGTAAATAGGGGATTAATGAATTAGGAACACCATTGGGAATAGGAGCATCATCATACCAGTTATCATATACTATTTTTAAAATGCTATCCATTTTCCTGATCCATAATGTGGATATTTTGATTTATAATTGTAATGTATTACATCACTGGGTATATCTCGTTTTTTATTCCATGTTGCTTCTGTTGGGGTATAAGTAGATATATCATTATCTTCTACAACAAAATATAACGGTAGATCAAAATTTCTAGCATATTTGTGTACTTCATAAAATATGCCAGATTCAAAACTCATGTCACCAATAAAACACCAAACTTTATCAGTGCCATTGTCTTTTTTAATTGATTGTGCTACACCCAATGCTATAGATAATGTTGCAGTAACAATTGCAGAGGAATAAAATTTTTCATCTATGTTACAAATTGTAATAGACTTTCCGGCTAATATTTCTTGTTCTAACCAGTCTGGTTGTATGCCCTTAAGTAATGCATGATAATGTGATCTCCAAGTAGAGAATACCCAATCAGTAGTCTTGATTCTTTTAAATATTTCAATCAAGGATGCTTCATTGCCATGAGATAGATGCACTGGCCCGCGTATCTTGGCAGCTTCCCAATGTGATACTATTAGTTCTTCAAACTTAATCAAATCATCTTCATTATAAATTGACTCTCGCTGAATTGGATATTGATCTAAGTTTATCATCTGTCTCTCTTTTGAAGTATAGGAGAATCTGAAGGCCATTCAATTTTGAATCTTTCATCATTCCACTTAATAACACCTTGTTTATTTTCATCAACATAACCACCGGTGTAAAATAAATTATAATGGAATACACAATCAGTTAATGCAAAATGCCCGTTAGCAAATCCCGGCGGCACTAAGATTTGGTCTCTAGTTTTTTCACTTATGATGTATGATTCCCATTTACCATACGTAGATGAATTTTCACGCACATCCAATACTACCAAGTAAATATCACCAACCAATGCTTGTACTAATTTCCATGTCTTATCATCATAATGCAACCCGCGCAATACTCCTGCATAAGATTTTGAAAATCTATTGTGTACTACTACATCATTAGGTAATAATTCTTTTATCGGATGTGTTTCAGAATGATATGTAGTAAATATCTCTCCGCGATATTCGCGGTAAACAGACGGGGTATAGACCGGTACTTCATTATCAAATGTTTTTAAATATGATATATCTACGTCTTGCCAGGTTGTATTCTTATAGTTCATAATTTTTAAATTAGTACTCCGGGGGTATACGGAGTAATTTCAAATCCCAATTGACAATATAATGCATCAGCATAGTCTGAATATACTTTATAATAACCCAAATTAGTCATTAACGAATCAAACCCGGCTTCAGTAGTATTAGTATCATAACAATCAAATGCACATACTTCAGCCCATATGCATTTTGGTTTATATTTGCCTATATTTTGAAAAACTTTAAGTTCCGCACCTTCAACATCAATGTGGATAAAGTCCGGGGTTATATTGTTTTCTTCGCAAAATGTTTCTAATCTAATACAATTAATTTCATATGGATCGCCGTATACTTTACCCCATAGCTGCGTAGGTTTAAAAATACTACTTGATATAAAATGCGTATCGTTATTTTGCCTCAATGAGGGGTAAAATAATCTAGTGCCATCTATATCACAGACTGCACACTCAACATAATGTATGTTATTATCTAATGCTTTAATTCTGTTTTTCTGATGCCAAATGTGATATGCTTCAAATGCATATATCTTTGCAGATGGTAGAAATTTCCGTGCTTCCATGGACATGTCCATACCAGAAGATCCTATATCAAATATAGTAACATTGTCATTATTGAAATTTTCTTTAAGCCAATTTATGTTTAATATTGTCATTATATTCCCTATTAAAACATATTTATGAACTTATCCTATCATACATATATTTTATTAACCGCATGGAGTTGGGTTCATTATTGCCTACGGTGAGCATATGATTATGATTATGGATTAATATATCTTCCATACCCCAATACCACTCGTGAATTTCTTCTTTACTCATTGAACATAATCTTTTTATTTCATTATGTATCAGGTCCAGTCTTACGATTTTGTCCGGTTTGTCATCATAACTTTCATTTATAAATGGCTCAAAAGTTTTGAATCCCAAACTGCGTAGTAATTTTAATGCACCAGGATATGCCATAAACAAAAAGGGTTGAAAATTTATTATAGGTTTAAACACTTTTTCGGTTAACGATTTGTAGCTGCCATGTACATATGTTTCAGTACAAACATAAAAATAAGAATTTTGGTGCGGGGTAGTATCAACATCGGTCCACGCACTAACTGTATCAAACGTGGCATTAGATTCTGTTTGCAATTGATGCGGGGTCAGAGAACATATTGAATCAATGGTAGTTGAATCTAATGTTAAGTTGTAAGAATTCAGTGAACTATGCAATACACCATGTCCTATCATAGGAGTTAATTGTTGCAAACATGACCAATCAGATTTATCAAGTAAATTATCGCAATACATTTTAAATAAAAGTATTAACCGATGCGAATGCAATCTTCTGATTTTAAACAAAAAATAATTTTTTCTAATAATATCTCGTGTGGATTTAAATTTAGTTACATCTAATCTGTTATTTGAATTATATCTATAATAATGACTAGAATGTGCCATTACGAAAGGCCAATTCATTACCTCTAATCTTCTTTCCTCTTCCGGAAACCACTCCTCATATATTTCTTTAGCATTAAAACTATTAAATGCCAATATTATTTGTGATTTAGGTATACCACTATGTCTTAATGCCTCATGTAAGTTTACGTATGAGTGTCTTTCTACAAAATTTTCTTGTGCATAATCCAATAGTATTATTGCGTTTCCGTCTTGTGCATCTTTTAATGCGACTGATGACATATGTTTCCAAAAATATTCGCCGTTCATTTTATTCCCAACGCCCACATCTACCCCAATAAATTCCTTAATATGTGGAGTCATTCTGATGGGATAGATATATTTTCTATTAAAAATAGATTTTTTACCATGGTATATAGAATTTTCATAACATAATATGTTATTACTATAACAACCCAATGTTAAATGAGAGTGTTCAGGCGATAGACTATTATTCATCTCGCCCAATTTATTATCAAATATATCACTAGACATATTCAGTCTACCGGGCAAATGTTCTAAATTATTCTTAGTTGAATATAATGATTGAATATAATTAACTACCCCATATTCGTTAACTAATGCGTTTGGCAAAATCATATTAGGAAAGACATAATCATAGAAAAACGGTATCTTATATTTCATTTTTAATATCTAAATATCCAGTGAGGTCTTCTTTTAATTCGTCAGGAATTATATCTAAAATATTTTCGTTTCGGAATCGGTCATGTATAATAAATTTTTGATATTCAATTTTTATTTCATCATCCGATGGTTGTTCACTGTTCATAAAATTGATAATACCATCAATATTATTAGCATATTCTTTCCAATCAGTTTTTCTCCATTTATTTTCAATTTTTTCTTTAGCAGATTTAGGCAGCATTACTAAACTCATATGTCTAGGGGAATGTATAATATTGTCCCATATCGTAAAATCTGGGGTATTGATGTTGACCCAATTATGAAATTCTGGAAGTGACCATGCATTTACCCAACTGATAGTATGCGTATAAGATGCTCCAAACTTTCCTTTATACTTTTTAGCCAATACATAATATAATAAAATATTTTCTTTAACTTCGTCCCACTTGCCTGGATGACGAAGGTAATTGTATACGTCACCCATACCATCAATACTTAATCCCACTCCTATACGTAAAAATTTAGGAATTATTTTTTCAAGTATTTCGCCGCCGTATATTGTACAATTGGTACTCATGTCCAGTGTTATTTTATGACTATAACCGCGAGACACCAATTCTTCCCATAAATCAGCCCATTGTTTTATATAAAATGGTTCTCCGCCTACAATTTCCAAACGTTCTACCGACGATATCCATTCTTCTTTTGTTTCCCACAACAAAGATTTTTGATGTCCGGCTTGTCCATGCGGCATACTATAACCATTATTACCAAACAATATTTTATGTTCGGCTTGCCATGTGTTACTGTGACTGGGAGTGCAGCTTCTACATTTTAAATTGCAAGCATTGCTTAATATTATTTGATATTCAACAGGAAAATCAGGTTCTATATCAAAATCATAATCTCTTCGGTGATTAAAATAAGTTTCTCTTTTGCTTACAACTTTATTAGATTCATCCCTAATACAAGTTTCACATTGAACTGGTTTTTTTCCTGACCTGAAATCTTCACGCAAGTCTTTCATGTACTTGCTAGCAAAGATATCTTTAATTGATGAAGTTTGTATGTAATATGGATTTCCTTCTTCGTCTGATATATGCCCTTTATAGATACAACAGGGTCTTACTTTCCCGTCCGGATCATTACTGAATCCGGTCCAGGGCAAACTACATAACCAATTATTATTTTTATCATTCATTTTATAAATTTTTATACCAGTTAATTAGCAAACTATTTTTAAAAGTTTCTTCAAAGTTTTTTCCTCGTCTTACATCATATTGACTATAAAATGATTTATATTCAGATTGATGTTGTTGACGATCAAATCCTTCACCATGCGGTATTTCAATTACTTTTAAATAATCAATCAATCTCTCTACTTGTTCTATCTCGTGTCCATGAATCAACGGTGATGTTCTATTCTCATCAAGCCAAACTTGTAATTTTTGACTATATTGTTCTCTAACCTCAAACGGCAAGACAATTGCAGATTGAAAACTAGGAAATCGTTGAATATTTAATGAACATGACAATTGTGTCTCGTATTTTTTTCGCCATTCTAATGTCAATGACAAAAATTCAGTAAGCGTTTCTAAACACAAACTATTAATGGTACACATAACATGTAATTGTCGAAGGCGATTTGATTGAAGTAAAAATTCCATATTACTTACCCATTGATCCCATTTTAATCCATCACGGATATATTCTGCATGTGGACCCATAGCTTCGTTACTAGTATATAAATCTAGTTCCACATGTTCAGTAAGGCTCAATAATCGTTCCAATACATCTACGTTAAACCCAAGATTACTATTAATAGCTATTCTTGTTTTGCTTTTGTTTTTGTTATTTTTAAACCATTCAAGTAAATCCCAGGTATGTCCACTCATTAAGGGTTCGCCGCCTGTTACTCTTAACTCAGCAAGTGTTTTGTGTAAATCTGCATCCCACCATTTAAAAAAGGCATCAATATATGGATTAGATTCGTTATAATCATATAATTGATCTCCATCATGTGTATGATCATAATGATTTCTAGAATCAGCTATATTTATATATGAGCCATTTTTTTTAATATCCTTTACCCAAGTAGTTGAAAAACTAGGGTTGCAATAAGAACATGCAAATTGACATGTTCTATCAAATGCAATTTCAAGTGTTTTTAAATTAATATCTTCATTGTAATCAGTATTTTTAGCAATGTGTAGGTCTTCTATTTTGTAGATTCTACTTTTATACATACGGTCACTAATATTATCAGGTCCCATATCTTCAATTTTCCAACAATATTCACACCCCGTAGGACGTTCTCCCAATTGCATTTTGCGTCTATCATCTTTTTTTTCAGGAGTATTGTGTAGCATCTTATAGTTACGTTTGATATCTTCTACACTTATCTTGTGTGCAGGTGGATGATGGCAGCTAGTTGTCATTCCGCTACCTAACCATATGGTAGCATTATACCATTTTGCCCCACAAAAAGTAGGGCTTAAGTTTTTCAATACTGTATTTTTAAATTCTAAGTTGTTCATAATTTTTTACATAAGTTATAAAAGTTTGCCATTTCGGGAAATGTTTTTAAAAAATTTGTTCCCCTGCGTCTATCATGTTCATCCACAAATTTAATAAAGTTTTTTCTATTTAACTCAAGTTCTTGCGGAGAATGAATTTCGTTCATGTATTTAATTCTATGATCTAATACATAATATGTTCTTTCCATTCGGTTAATTTCGTGGGCATAAAATCCACGGCCGCCACCCGACGGAGGCCAATGATCTTGCTGCATATGCTGATACATAAATGACACTTGATCTTCAATCAGTTTTAAATAATCAACCGTTAATATTTGAACAGCCTGATGTGCTGGCCAATGTAAAAAGGGAATATCTATTCCAACACGGTGTCTATCTTCAACTGAATAATACTCTAATTTAAGATCCAACACATCTTGTAAAAACTCTTTAAAACTAGTTACACTTAATGCATTGTAAGTAGCCATAATATTCAATTTACTATTAGGAATTTCTATAAGGGCCCTATGACAATTATCTAACCATTGCTTGTAATCTAGACCAAAACGAATATATTCTGCTTTAGCGCCTGTTGCTTCACAACTAGTATATAGTTTGAAACTCTTTATTGCTTTAGCATCCATAATGCGTTTCATTAGGTCAATAAATTTATCAATTAATTTATCTGGGACACATAAATTACTGTTTATATCTAGTTCTAATTTTGGATGCGGGTTTGCAAGAATATATTCCAATACAGCAAATGTATGTTTGGTCATTAATGGCTCACCGCCAGTGATTCTCAATACCTCTAGCCCGGGGTATAAATCTGGCCACCATTTCCAAAAAGCCTCAGTATATGGATTAAATTCATTTTCTGGTATAGGCATCTTGTTATCATGTTTTAACCATCCTATACTATTAAAATTAGTTGAAGTAGGATAACCACCATATTGATTAATTTCTTCCATCCATTTACTACTGATTTCAGGTCCGCAATAGCTACATTTAAAATTACAAGCATTTGAAAAGCTAACTTCTAAATAACTTGGATTTACATTTTTATCGTATGGCAATGCTGCAATAGAATCTAAATGCGGTTCTGCCCAATAATCAATACTTTTAGTAATACGATCACTAAACACATTTTCATCCGTATCACTATCTTCTACTTTCCAGCAGTAACCACACTCACTAGGACGATTGCCCTCAAGCATAAGTTTACGCTGTTCTTTTTTAAACTTAGTATTATGTAAGGCTGTTATATCAATAGCAATTTCTTCAACTGGAATGTGATGACTACTAGGATGATGGCAACTATGTGTCTGACCGGTGCCTAGATGAACAGTAACTTGCTTCCATTTAGCGACACACATACTAGGACTAATTGCATTTAGTTTATTTTTAAAATCAAAAACCGCCTGTTTTCGTTTGTCGTGCTGATGTTGATCGTTCATTATTCTTTACAGCTTCTATAAAAATCACCCAATTCAGGGAAAGTATTTAAAAAATGTGTACCTCTTCGTTTATCATATTCGTCAATATATTCTACAAAATTAGTTCTTAGCTGTTTCAATCTGCTAGGATTAGTAGACAAAGAATTAATTTCGTTTCTTATTACATAGAATAGTCTTTCAAATCTGTTTACTTCATAATCAAAAAATCCCTTCCCACATAACGGTGGCCATTGCGTCACTTGCCTATTCTTAAGCATGTGAGTTACCGAATCTTCTATATAATGCAAGTGATCTTCAGAGATTACCCAGGGTGCTAAAAATTCAGGCCAGCGTACATAAGGTATATCTAATGATACTGGACCTGATCGCTCAGGTTGTACTGTGTATTTGTGTTTCATTTCAATGATGTCATCCATCATTAATTTAAAACTAGGTATACTTAAAATATTATATGCAGACATGACAGTCAGAAAACTGTCTGGAATTTCTGATAATACACGATGGCAATTATTCAACCATCTATCATAATTCAATCCAAATCTAATATACTCGGCTTGTTTACCGTGTGCTTCATTACTTGTATAGACTTTAAATGTTTTGACAGCCTTTTTCTCCTGAATAATTTGCATTTTCTCAATGAACTTATTCATCAACTCAATCGGCACATCTAAATTAGAATTAATATTAAATTCCATTTGTGGTTGAGGGTTCTCAATTAGATAATCTAATACCCTAAATACCTGCTTACTCATTAGTGGTTCACCGCCGGTGATTCTAAATACATGTAAGTCTTTAACTGCATCAGGCCACCATTCCCAAAAAGCCTCAATAT
>SESG01006598.1_pt1 | contig 10666 bp, 15 predicted proteins | sample 3171421 | NCBI WGS metagenome assembly SESG01 (sample SAMN10866946, study PRJNA518727) | freshwater metagenome | biome: subpolar coniferous forest; feature: holomictic lake; material: water; isolation source: holomictic Lake 227, 6 m and 8 m depth | place: Canada: near Kenora, Ontario | collected... | reverse complement strand
AGGGCGCAAGCCAAGGTGCTTAAGGCGCTGGCGCATCCCACCCGGCTGCTGCTGGTGGAGGAGCTGGCCCGAAAGACCCGGTGCGTCTGCGAGCTGAGGGATGCGGCGGGGCTGGATATTTCGACGGTTTCAAAACACCTGTCGCTGCTGCGGAACGCCGGGATCGTGGTGGATGAGAAGCGGGGGCTGAAGGTGTTCTATTCGCTCAAAACTCCGTGTGTGCTGAATTTCTTCAAGTGCGTGGAATCGGTCCAGAAGTGCTCGCAATAGGAATCTGATTATGAAGCAATTGCTAATCCTGGGAATGGGCTGCGCGAAGTGCGGCAAGCTGTATGAGGTGACGGAACAGGCGGCGAAAGAGCTGGGCGTGCCCTACGAAATCAACAAGGTCACCGACCTTAAACAGATTATGGCCTTGCAGGTAATGATGACACCGGCCCTGGTGGTTGACGGCACGGTGAAGGTGGCGGGGCGGGTGCCGTCGGTGGACGAGATCAAGAAGCTGCTCGCGTAAACCGGAGATGAACGCCCCAGCATAGGCACGGACGAAAGGAACAGGTATGCCAGAATATCTTGAGATGACGGCGGACAAGTTCACGTTCCGCGTGGCCACGGACCGGCTTTACTCGGCGGAGGGTGTGTGGGTGTTGCCGGTTCCGGGGACTACGCGGGTTCGTGTTGGCGTGGCGGACTATCCGCAGCAGCACAATGGGGACGAGGCCTTCGCCAATGTGAACCCAGCGGGCACGCGGCTGGCGGCGGGGGATCAGTTTGCGGAGCTGGAAACGATCAAGGCGATGGTGGATCTGCACGCGCCGATTAGCGGCACGGTTGTCGAGGTCAACGCGGCGCTCAATGCCAGCCCGGAGATCATCAACCAGTCACCCTATGAGGCTGGCTGGCTGGCGGTGATCGAACCAAGCGCCTGGAGCGTTGATCATTCTAAATTGCTCGGTCCCGCGGCGTATTTCGCGGTCATGCAAGCGCAGGTGCAGCAGGATTTGAAGGGCCTATGAATCCTTCCAGGGAAACCGTGGTCGTCGTGCCGTGCAGCGGCATCGCGAAGCCGTTTGGCAGCGTGAGCCGGGAGGCGGCTTATGATTTGTGCGAAGAGCTGCGGCCCGAGAGCACCCGACTGGTGGCTCTGGCCAAGCTGGTGTTGGGGGAACCTGGCGCTCGCGATCTCATGGCCAAACATCGGGCGGTGACGATTGACGGCTGCAAACAGATGTGCGCGGCCAAGATGGTTCGGCAGAGCGGCGGCACGGTGGCGCATGAAGTGGCCGTGCTGGACGTGTTTCGCCGGCACAAGGACCTCAAGCCGGAAGGCATCGCCGAGTTGAACGAGGCCGGTCGGCAGTTAGCCCGCGTGCTCGCCGAGGAAGTTGCTGCAAGCTTGGACTCCATGGACGAGCCTGTGAAAGGAGCCGGCCATGTCTGAGCTAGCCGAACGCAAGGTCGGTATTGTCGCTTGCAGCGGCGAAGAACTGGCGGAGGGCACGGTGGCGCGGTTGGCCGCCTTGAAGGTGCTGAACCAACTGCGGCCGCGGGATACGGTCACGATCTGCTTGCCGTTGTTCCTGGCCGGGGGCGCTGGGGATCGCGCCTTCGCCAAGCTGCACCCCACCGTTACGGTGGACGGCTGCGACCTGCGATGCGCGGCGCGAGGTACCGAGAATTACTCGAGCAAGCCGGCCGCCAGCCTGGTGGTCAACGAACTGGTGGCCGAATGCGGCCTGGAGCGGCCCGCGGGCCGGCGGCGATTGAACGCGGCGGGACAAAAGGCGGTAGAAGTCACCGCCCAACGGCTGGCGGCGCTGGTGGACCAGGCGCTGGGTAAGGAAACCGGGCCATCAGCCGTGAGCGAGGCTGCGCCCCATGAGCCGGAAGGGGAGCAACGCGAGGCGGCCTGTTCGTGCGGATCGGGAGTTCCGGTTACGAAAGTCACCATCGACGGCCAGACAGTGGAACTGGTGGCGCTGCCGCTGATCTTCCGGCAGTTCCGTGAGACGGGCCGGGGGCTGGACGATGGGGCGAAGCGCGAGTTGTTTGAGACCCTGAAGATTTACAATGCGGTTCCGCCGGAAGCGGAGGGGAGCTACCGCGAGGCGGTCCTGCGCGAGTATGCCACCTTCTGCCAGAAGGAGCAGCAGCCATGAGCCGCACGGCGACTTACCACACCACGGTACGCTGGACCGGGGAACACTGGGGCCATCTGGTGATGGGGAACGGCCCGGAGATGAAGTTTTCGGCGCCGCCGGACGCCCATGGGCATGCTGGAGTGTTCACGCCCGAGGATGCTTTCGTAGCGGCGGCAAACACCTGCGTAATGATGATGTTCATTTGGGCGGCAGAACGGTTCAAACTGAAGCTGCTCTCATACGAGTGCCGGACGGAAGGCACCAAGCTGATCGAGTTGGACCGCACGGAGATTTTCACCCGGCTGCGCTTCCGGCCGGTGATCCGCATTGCGGCGGCGGGGGAGGCGCGGGCGACGATTGAGGCCCGGACGCGGCGCGCGCTGCAGGCGGCGCAGAAGTACAGCCTGGTGGCCAATTCGGTGAAATCAGAGATTGTCGTGGAGCCTGAGATTCTAATTGAGGAATGAAAGCGAGCACACCGCCATCTCAGCCGGCCAGTCCCGGGTCAGCCAGGAAGCCATGATCCGTAGCCTATGATGCAAATCATGACCTTCCCCCGAAAGTGCGAATTCGACAAGGCGCAGAGCTGCCTGGATCGCTTGGGGCTTCCCTATGGCATCGTCTCGCCCGAGCCCGGATATAGGCGAGTGGGCATGGAGAGTCTCGTCCTGAGCCCGGAAGCGCGGGGGAGGCTGTTTCATGAGATCGGGACGGAGGTTGTTTCTGCGGGGTGGGTGGATTATCGACCCGCAAAGGTGCCCGTGCCGGCTACCCCTCCACCGTCGTTCGAGCAGGATATCCTGGGCCAGTGCGCGATCGTGGTAATGGGTCCTTGCGTGGCTGATTTGGCGAAGATCCGGCTGATCGCGCACATTTCCGGGAATCTGGCCGGCGTGTTTCCGTATCTCAATGCGGAAAAGCCAGGGGCGATGTATTGCCGGGATGCGGAGACTCTGACCTACATGGACGGATACCGCCTGGTTTCGCTTTATGCGCAACGGTTGACCGTTGCCAAGGCCGATGAACTGGTGGATGCGTGGCGAGCCCTGGAAAGCATCCGGTGCCTGGTGAACGACATCTGGAGGCGGCGCGGCTCCATCAACCCCTGCTGGGAGATGCGCCGCAAGCCGCCGGCCCTGGAGATTTACCGGCGGCTGCCGGGGACCAATTGCCGGGCTTGTGGGGAACGAACGTGTATGGCGTTTGCGTTGCGACTATGGAACGGGGAGGTCAAGCCGACTCTGTGTGTCCCGGTATTTTCGGGCGAGCACAATCATCTGAAAGCGCCGCTACTGGAAATATGCTCCGGTTTGGGGGTGGCCGTGGGGGTGGGAGCATTGGAGGACGCATGACACGAGCGCTCATCCGGCCAGAGAAGTGCGGCGAGTGTCAGCCTTGCGAGGTGCAAAGGCAATGTGCGATGAAAGCTGTCTTCCGGGAGGACCCGAATGAGCAGCCGTGGGTTGATTTTTACCGCTGCTCGGGCTGTCTGAAGTGCAAGGCGTTTTGCCCGAACGACGCCATCGAGGCGATCCGGCATCCCTGTGACGGCCGGGCACGAATGGGGTGGTGAGTAACCTTGATGGCCAACCTAACATTGAGATCGGAACCACTATGGCAAACAAGACTGTAGGCTTCATCGGCGGTGGACGTGTCGTCCGCATTCTTTTGGAGGGCTGGAGGCGCGCGAGTGCGCTGCCGGCCAAAATCGTCGTGAGCGACTGCAACGCGGAGTCGCTGGCGAAGCTGAAGGCGCGTTTCCCGGTGGTGGAAACGGCGGTGGGGAACAGCGCGGCGGGCGCCTCGCAAGACATCGTGTTTCTGGCGGTGCATCCGCCGGTGATGGCGCAGGTGGCGGCGGAGATCAAGGGCAGTGTGAAGTCGGGTGCGTTGGTGGTGTCACTGGCGCCAAAGTTCATGTTTGCAAAGCTGACGGAGCTGCTGGGTGGGTTTATGCGGCTGGCGCGGGTGATTCCGAACGCGCCGTCGCTGCTGAACTTTGGGTTCAATCCGGTGGCGTTTGCGCCGGGACTATCCGCGGCTGATAAGACGGAAATAACCAACCTGCTGGCTCCGCTGGGAGAGTGCCCGGAGGTGGCGGAAGATAAGCTCGAAGCCTACGCGGTGCTTACCGCCCAGGCACCGACTTTCTTCTGGTTCCAACTGCAAGCTTTGCGAGAAGTTGTGTCCGGTTTTGGCTTGAGCGAAGCGGAGATTGCCCCTGCGATGAAGCGAATGGTGTGCGGCACCGCACGCACCCTGCTCGAATCAGGACTCACGCCCTCCGAGGTCATGGACCTAATTCCCGTGAAGCCGCTCAGCGAGATGGAGCCGCAGGTGGTCGAGATGTATCGGACGCGATTGCCGGCAATTTACCAGAAGATCAAGCCGTGAGAGGTAGTGCGTGAGGCGTGAAACGTGAAACCGAGCTGAATTATGAAGCCGCCGATTAAGATTCTTATTGTGGCGGCGCTGGCTGTGACTGTGGTTGCGGCGGTGGCGCTCAAGCAAGGCAAGAACGAGTCCAAGGACGCGTCAGCAGCGGCAGCCTTGGCTAGCCCACCGGCTGACGCCAGTTCCAAAGCCGGGTTGCCGCGCCTGGTGGACCTTGGGGCGGGCAAGTGCATCCCGTGCAAGAAGATGGCTCCCATCCTGGAGGAACTGAAGAAGGAATACGCCGGGCGCATGGAGGTCGAGTTCATTGACGTTTGGAAGAATCCCGCCGCCGGCAAGGCGTACGGAGTGGAGATGATTCCAACGCAGATATTTTATGACGGCAGCGGCAAGGAGCTAGGCCGGCATACCGGGTTCTTTGGGAAGGAAGACATCCTGGCCAAATGGAAGGAACTGGGCGTGGAGTTGGCGACCGTGGAAACGAAATAAGCACAAACCATCAAATTGATCCTGAATATGAAGACCTCACTGAAAAACACCCTCACATTAAGCGTTGTGTTCTGGGCGGCGACCACCTGGGCGGCGGAGCCAAGCAAGCTCCCCAAACTGGTCGATCTGGGAGCGGACAAGTGCATTCCGTGCAAAGCGATGGCCCCGATCCTCAAGGACCTCAAAGCTGAGTACTCAGGGCGGATGGACGTGGAATTCATTGACGTGTGGAAGACCCCGGACGCGGGCAAAGCGTATAAGATCAAGCTCATTCCCACGCAGATCTTCTTCGATGCGGCGGGCAAGGAACGGTTCCGACACGAGGGATTCTACGGCAAAGAGGACATCCTGGCGAAGTGGAAGGAGTTGGGGGTGAACCTCAAAGCCAAGGCGTCCGCCGGAATTGTGCGGGAGACGCCGGTCGCCGCCGATACCCGCCCGAGCGGGTCGGTTTGCTTCCTGTGCGACGGGGATGTGAACGCCAAGACCAAGACGGTGGTGAAGGGGCAGAGCGAACAGCGGGTGTTGTGCGGCCCGCACTGCTACTTCATTTACTCGTCGAGCATCGTGGGCGCAGATCCGAAGACAGAAGAAGGGAAGGTCAGCGTGACCGATTGGGCCAGCGGGAAGCCGGTTGCGGCGAGCACAGCCAGCTATCTCTACGGCATAGACGCCAAGGGGCGAGCGACCGTGAAGGTGTTTGCCGATAAAGACGCCGCCGTGAAGGAGCAGCAAAGCAGCGGCGGGAATGTGGTTTCCTGGGATGTGCTGCGGTCCAAGGAACTGGCGACACGGTGCGCGTTCTGTGACCGGGCGGTGTACCCCGAGGATGCGTGCGTCGTGAAGTTCGGGGCGACGCGCGGTTACGGCTGCTGCACGCATTGTTCGATGGGGGTGGCGGCGCGGCTGCAGCAGGACATCGAGGTCGAAGCCAAGGATGGTCAGACGGGCGAAGTGATTCGGCTGAAGACGCTGGCTGGCCAGATTGCGTCACTGGAGCCAGCCGGCGCGACAGCATGGTTCGGGCAAAAGAAGGGCCCGGACGGCAAGTGGGTTTCGGCGGGGTGTTTCAAACAGGGCTTTTTCGTGAGTGAAGCGAACCTGCAGAAGTGGCTGGAGGCGCGACCGACGATGACGGGCCGCCAAATCACGATCGCCCAGGCGCTGGCGGACAAGATGAAGCTTTCGCCGGAGCAGATCACCAAGGCCTGCAAACTCGGCGAGTGCAAATAGGCTAAAATACTCCAATATGAAGTCACACGATTCCAACCCAGACGCTTTGCGAGAGAAGGTCCGTGCCGGTTACAGCCAAATCGCCTTGCACGGCAGCGAGCGTCGCAAATCGAGTTGCTGCAGCGGCATGACCGCGGTGGATTCCGAAAAGCTGGCCCGCCAGATCGGCTACTCGGCGGGGGAGCTGGCGGGCCTGCCGGCGGGAGCAAATATCGGTTTGTCCTGCGGCAATCCGAGCGCGGTGGCCTCTCTCCGCTCCGGCGAAGTGTTGCTCGACCTGGGCAGCGGTGGCGGCTTCGACGCCTTCATCGCCGGCCCGAAGGTTGGTTCGGCTGGCCGTGTTATCGGCGTGGACATGACACCGGAGATGCTCGCCAAAGCTCGGAAGAATACCGCCAGCTATCGTGAGCGCACCGGATTGGACAACGTGGAGTTCCGGCTCGGCGAGATCGAACACTTGCCCGTGGCTGACGGGAGCGTGGACGTGGTTATCTCCAACTGTGTGATCAATCTCTCGCCAGATAAAGCCCAGGTGTGGCGTGAAATCGCCCGCGTGCTCAAGCCCGACGGGCGCGTCGCCGTGTCTGATCTGGCGCTGCTCCAGCCGCTGCCACCATCGGTCTTGGAAATGGTGGAGGCGCTGGTTGGCTGCATCGCGGGGGCGGTGCTCGTTTCGGAGACGGAACGTCTGGCGCGCGAGGCTGGCCTGAGCGATATCCAGCTCAATCCGAAGCCCGGCTATGTTGACAGCCTGGTCGAATGGCAAGACCCGCTCTACCAGAAGATCATGGCCCATCTGCCCGCGGGCACCAAGCCGAGCGATTACATCACCAGCCTGGAAATCACCGCGCGGAAGAGGTTCAACACATGAAGCAGCGGACACAAGTCGTCCTGGCCGGCGCGCTCCTGGTGGGCGCAGCGGCAATATCTTCCATGAAGCCCGGGGCGCGTTGTGACACCGGGAGCAGGGGTGGCGGCGCGTGCTGTCCGACGATGTCGGGACTGAACCTATTGCCCAGCAACTCGTGGGTGGCGGTTGCAGCTACGAACAGGATGCCGGGGGTGACGGCCAGCGAAGCCATCACTCATCGGCAGCGATAGCCATGGAACAACTCTTTACGAATCTTAGCCACGCCGTGGAAGGCGCGCCACTGCTGGCGCTGGGAGCTTCGGCGGCGTGGGGCGTCCTGAGCATTGTTTTGAGCCCGTGCCATCTGGCGAGCCTCCCGCTGATTGTGGGTTTCATCAGCGGCCAGGGGCGAGTGAGCACGGCGCGGGCGTGTGGCATCGCAACGCTGTTCGCGGTGGGCATTCTCGTGACGATTGCGGCGATCGGCGCAATCACGGCGGCGGCCGGGCGGATGATGGGCGACGTGGGCCGCTGGGGAAACTACTTCGTGGCGGCCATCTTCTTCGTCGTGGGGCTGCATTTGCTGGGGGTGATTCCGATGCCGTGGTCGGGGCCGGGGCAGGTGGGCATGAAGCGCAAGGGCCTGCTGGCGGCGTTCACCCTCGGGCTGGTGTTCGGCATTGCACTGGGTCCTTGCACGTTTGCCTTTATGGCACCGATGCTGGGCGTCACCTTCAAGCTGGCGGCCACCAACTTCCTTTACGGCGCGGCGCTGCTGCTGGCTTACGGCGTCGGACATTGCTCGGTGATTGTCGCGGCGGGCACATCCACGGAACTCGTGCAGCGGTTTTTGAATTGGAACGAGCAATCCAAGGGCGTAACCATAGTGAAATGTGTTTGCGGCGTGCTGGTGATACTGGGCGGGGTGTGGCTGATCTACTCCGCGCCGTAAAGCGGAACACTATGAAACGCCTTTCTCTTCGCAGGCTCGTGCCGTGGCTGGTTGTGGCCGCAGTGGTGGCCTTCGCTGTTTATCGCCTCAAGTTCAGTCCGATGCCGGTGATCGCTTACACCCTCTGCATGGGAGAGGTGCGAGGCGAGGTCATGGGCACAGGCACGCTGGAGGCGCGCATCAAGACGACGATCAGCCCGCGGATTCAGGAGCGGCTCGCCGAGGTACTGGTGGACCAGAACGACGTGGTGAAAACCGGGCAATTGCTGGCGCGGTTGGACGATGGCGAATTGAAGATGCAGGTGGAAGTGGCGGAAGCGACGCGAGTGGCGGCGCGGGCCAGCCTGGAGAGGGTCAAGACCGATGAGGCCCGCGCGGTGGCGGTGGCGAAGCAAGCGCGGCTTGACCACCAACGCGCGTCTGATTTGGTGGCGACCAAGGTCGCCTCGCAACAGGACTTCGACAAAGCCATCGAGACCCTGCAAGTGGCGGATGCGGATGTGAAACGTTCCCAAGCCGCCATTGCCGAGGCCGAGAGCCAGGTGGTGACGGCGGAGAAGAATCTCGCCTACCAGAAGGAACGACTCAGCTACACCCGGATTCTCAGTCCTTACGATGGGCTGGTGGTGCGGCGCGACCGCGACCCCGGCGGCGTGGTGGTCCCGGGCGGCTCCCTGCTGCAACTGATTTCGACCAACGAAATCTGGGTCTCCGCGTGGGTGGATGAAACCGCGATGAGTGACCTTGTCGCCGGCCAACCCGCACGGGTTGTTTTTCGCTCCGAACCGGGGACGAGCTATCCGGGTGAGGTGGCACGCCTGGGCCGCGAGACTGACCGCGAAACGCGCGAGTTTCTGGTGGATGTGCGGGTGAAGGAGCTGCCGAGAAACTGGACGGTGGGCCAGCGGGCCGAAGTGTTCATCGAAACCGGCCGCAAATCCGGTGCCTTAGTGATTCCACCAGGGTTCGTCCAGTGGCGCGAGGGCAAGCCCGGCGTCTTCGTCAACGAGCACGGCCAGGCCAAGTGGCACGCGGTCACGCTCGGTTTGCGCGGTCGGGAAGCAGTCGAAATTGCGCAAGGCGTGTCAATGGGCGAGCCAATCGTGCGGCCAGGCGCGCCAAAGCAGGAACTGAGCGACGGACAGCGCGTCCGCGCGTCGGAAGTCGGCGGGGGCAAGGCCGGAGGGGCGAAGTAAATTCCGCATTTCAGGGATGAACCTCGCCACCAAAGACATTCGCCACAATTTCGGACGGTTTGCGCTCACGACCGTCGGCATTGGCCTGCTGTTGATGATCGTCATGGGCATGGGCGGCATCTACCGCGGGCTGATTCGGGAGGCCACGCTGCTGGTGGATAAAATCGGAGCGGACCTCTGGCTGGTGCAGGGCAGCACGCGCGGACCGTTCGCGGAAATCTCCCGGGTGCCGGCGAATCTGGAAGACCGCGCCCGCGCGGTCCCCGGCGTGGCCAATGCGCGACGGTTCGTTTCGCACACCATTCAACGGGAACATCGCGGGCGGCCCTTGCGGATGGTGGTGCAGGGGTTGTCGTGGCCCGAGGACCGGGGCGCGTGGATTCCACTGGTGGCGGGACGCCCGCTGCGGCAGGCGCACTTCGAGATGATTGCGGACCGTTCGCTCGGCTTGCCGCTCGGCGAAAAACTCAAGCTGGGCAAGGACGTTTATGAAGTGGTGGGCCTGACCCAGGGCATGGTGGGGACGGGCGGCGACGGCCTGTGCCTTTTCACGGTGAGCGACGCTGCGAGCATCCAGTTCGATATGCCGGGGGAAGGGGTGCGTTTGGAGCGGCAAGCGCGGCGCGCGCGGGCCGAAGGGCAGGACATTGGCCAGATGCAACCGCTGCTGCTGGAGCGGGCGGCCGGCCCCGCGCGCGGCATTCCCGCCCTGACCCCGGCCCAAGTCAGCGCGGTCATGGTCACGCTCCAACCCGGGGCGGACGCGGTGCAGGTGGCGGCGACGCTGGCCACCTGGCCCGACATCACAGTCTATTCCACGAAGCAACAAATCGACCTGCTGCTCGCCGGCATGGTGGACAAGGCGAAGCGGCAACTCGGTCTCTTCCGCGTGCTGCTCATTATCATTTCCACCATCATCATGGCGCTCATCATCTACACGCTGACGCTGGATAAAATCCACGACATTGCCATGCTCAAGCTCATGGGCGCGCGCAACGGCGTCATGGTGGGCCTGATTCTTCAGCAGGCGCTGCTCATCGGCGCGCTGGGCTACGGCCTGGCGTATTGGCTGGGCACGTTCGCCTTTCCGAAGTTCCCCCGCCTGGTGGTGATTGAGACGCCCGACCTGCTGTCGCTTGCGGCCATCGTGTTGGGCATCTCGGTGCTGTCGAGTCTCCTCGGCATCTGGAAGGCCATGCGCGTGGAGCCTAACAAGGTGCTGTCATGACGAACGCCGCCGCCGAGACCACGCCTGCCATCGAAGCCTTTAACCTCACCAAGGTGTATGGTTCCGGCAACACGGAGGTCGTGGCGATGAAGGATGTGTCGCTGACGGTGGCGCGGGGGGAAGTGGTGGCGCTGCTCGGCCCCAGCGGCGCGGGCAAATCCACTCTCTTGACGGCCATCGGCC
>SESG01035686.1_pt1 | contig 10667 bp, 11 predicted proteins | sample 3171421 | NCBI WGS metagenome assembly SESG01 (sample SAMN10866946, study PRJNA518727) | freshwater metagenome | biome: subpolar coniferous forest; feature: holomictic lake; material: water; isolation source: holomictic Lake 227, 6 m and 8 m depth | place: Canada: near Kenora, Ontario | collected... | reverse complement strand
TGTGATGCCCCATTGTTTAGTTCCTCCTAGCTCACCTGCGCCACGAAGGGTGAGATCTAATTCTGCTAATTCAAAACCATTTTTTGCAGTTTTTAATGCTTTCAATCTGGCTATTGTCTTTACACTTTTTGCTTCTGCAAATATAAAACAATAAGCTTGATCGGAGCTTCTGATTACTCTTCCACGCAGTTGGTGTAATTGTGCTAAACCGAAACGCTCCGCTCCTTCTATTATTATAACTGTAGCGTTTGGAACATTTACCCCTACTTCAATCACAGAGGTCGCGCAAAGGATATGGATTTTTCCGTCGGTGAATTCTTGCATCACTTTTTCTTTTTCTTCTTTTGTCATTTTACTGTGAAGTACTCCTATTTCGTATTCTTGGAAGATTTCTTTTTTTAATCTTTTTGCTTCTTCTACGGCTGATTTTACATTAAGTGCTGATTCTTTTTCAGGATCGGGCTCAAATATTCTTGGGCAAATTACATAAAGCTGTCTGCCTTTTTTTAATTCCTGTTTTATTTGTTCGTAAGTTTGTTCACGTTTATTGGGTGTGATAATTTCTGTAATTATTTGTTTTCTTCCAGCAGGCATTTCATCAAGCAGAGATAAATCAAGATCGCCATAAATAGTGAGGGCAAGTGTTCGGGGGATTGGGGTAGCTGTCATTGAAAGCAAGTGTGGGGCGATGCCGTCTTTTCTTACTAACTTTCTTCTTTGCGCTGTGCCGAATCTATGCTGTTCGTCTATGACGACTAATGCCAAATTTTTAAATTTAACGGATTTTTGTATTAAAGCATGAGTACCTATCAAGATTGGTATTTCTCCATTTGCTGTCCATTTTAAGAGTTGTGTGCGAGAAATTGTCGTCCAATCATTCGGGTCTGATTTTGATGGAAATTTTCGGCAACCAGATCCAGTAATCAATCCGATATTTATGGGTAAACTTTCCCCGACGTCACGTCGGGGTGCAAAATATTTTATAAAAGATTCAAAATGTTGAGTTGCCAATATTTCTGTTGGTGCCATATATGCCACTTGTAAATTGCCGAAGCTTTGGAGTTTACCTTGAGCAAAGTCGAAAGGTCTATTATTTACAACCACATAGCTTGCTGTGGCAGCTACTGCTGTTTTGCCAGAGCCGACGTCGCCTTCTAATAGTCTAGACATCGGAAAAGTCTTTGCTAGGTCATTTAATATTGTTTCTATTGATTTTGTTTGTGAATTGGTTGGTTTAAAAGGAAAAGTTTTCAAGAAATCTTCCATATCTTTTTTTTCTGTTTTTACTTGGAATGATTTATTTTTTCTGTATTCAAATTTGTCATGTTGACGTTCTAGTTGAATACAAAAAACTTCTTCAAAAGCGAATCTTTTGCGGGCAGATTCTGCATCTTTAGAATTTTTTGGTTTATGAATCCAGATGAGGGCTGTTTTGAGTGTTGGTAGATTGTACTTTTTTAAAATATATTCTGGGATATAGTCTGATATATTATCTAATGTTTTTTCCCGTAATATTTTTTCTATTGCATGATAGAACCACTTTGAAGTTATTCCACGAGTTTCGGCATAGATGGGATATGAGAATCCATCATTTTCTATTTTATTTTGAGAAACAGATTCGTTCTTTGTGGAGAAAAGTGTGTCATGTGAATCTATCGGCATATAAGGCAACTTTTCAAATTCTGGATTGGCTAAGTAAGTTCCATTTTTACTTTGAGTTACTTTACCTGTAAGTTTTACACTTTCACCTTCGTGAATCATTTTGGCTAGATAGGCTTGATTGAACCAGATTATTTTTATTTTGCCAGATAAATCTTCAATCACACCTTCTGCCATGGGTATTTTTGAGCGGAACCCCTTTTTGGTTTTTAAATTAGATATTTTTCCATATACTGTCGCCATATCTCCGGCTGTCAAATCTGCAATTCTTTTTACTTCGCTTATATCACTATATCTGACAGGGAAGTGAAAGAGCATATCTGACACTGAAAAAAGCTTGAGCTTATTTAATGCCTTTTTTTGGTTTATATCTAGGCGAAATTTCTCTTCTAACTTGTCGTGCAATTGCATATTTTAATTATATAACTAAATGCAATATATATGCTATAAAACAACAGATGGTGTTTTTTATAATTATGGTTTTCAAAAGTATTTTGTTATATTTATAGTATATGGAAAAATTTGGCAGGTCAAAATCAATAGAAGATCAGAAAAAACAGATGTTAGCTGTTGAACAAAAAGTAGGTGCTAAAATTATACCTAATGATGGTGAACTATTTTTGCCTGAAAAGTTGGTTAAAAAGTATCCAGAACGTTATAGAAATTTTATAGAAATTGTCCGAGGTTTAAAAAATCCTAAATATGCGAGTGAAAAAATTCAAGATGCTGTTAAGCGACTTAAGATTCTTGATAATTTAGAAAAATATATTTTTACTGCAGAAGATGGTGGTGATAAAACTCTTCTTCCAAGACAACTTGAAACAGTTACGTGCATAGCAGGATTTTTAGAAAAGGGGTACACGGAAGGTAATGTTACTCTTCCGACAGGTATTGGTAAAACAGTTATTTTTAGTAAATTTATTGAAGCAGTTATAAAAAATAATACTGCCCGGGTGCTTGTCGTTGGTCCAACAAAAATTATTCTTCATCAAAATAAATGGAAGATGGATGCTTTCGGAGAAATAGAGGCTGGAGCATATTATGGTAACGAAAAAGATCTTTCAAAACAAGTTACTGTCACTACATATGCTTCTCTTCGCAATGGGATAGAGCGTAAAGATATTGATCCAAAGAAATTTGATGTGATTATTCTTGACGAAGCTCATCGGGCTTTAGGAACAGAAACTGTTGAAGCGATTGAAGCTTTTTCTGAACAAGTTATAAAAATTGGGTTTACTGCGACACCAGAGTTTCATGAGGAGAAATCAGTGGCGGATATCCTGCCGGTCACTATTGATGAAATGAGTTTACGTGAAGGGATTGAGGGAGAATTACTTGCTGGACTTAAAGTTTTTATGGTTTCAACAAAAAAAGATGCATCTTTACTTAAAAGATCTGGTAAAGATTATGAAGATGTGGCGCTTGAGAAAATTGTGAATACTGTAGATCGCAATAGATTAGTTGTGAGAGTATATAAAGAAAATAAGCATTTTAATGGCAAATTAGCAGTTGTTTTTTGTGCTAGCAAGCAACATGCAAAAGATATGACAAAGATTTTTCAGGAAGAAGGTATTTCAGCCGCTTTTATTGATGGTGATATGGGAGATATCGAACGAGAAAATCTTCTGCTAAAATTCAAGCATGGTGAAATAAAAGTACTTTGCAATACAAGAGTTTTGGTTGAGGGATTTGATGAAACTGAGGCAGAAGTTTGTATTAATGCTGTACCCACAATGTCAAAAGTTGTTGCAGAGCAACGCGGTGGAAGAGTGTTGAGACGAAGTAGGGTAAAAAATAATAAAATTGGTAATATTATTGAAATTGTTGATGAATTTGGTAAAAGTGCAAATACTCCAGTCCTTTTTTCTGAAGTTGCTGGCGCAGCTGAAATTTTTCCTAAAGATAAGAAAGAAATAGAAAAAACTAATGAAGAAACAAAAGGTAAAAATATACCAAAAGAACAAAGAGATGTTGAAGTGACAGCTGATGTTGTAAGTGATCCAGATCTTATTATGCGACTTACAAATCAAAATGCTCGTCAACGTTTTGATAAAGAATTTAAATATGCACCAATTGGTTGGACTCATTCTCGTAGACTTGCGCACGAACTTAACGTCAAGGAAAAAGAAGTTCGTTTATTTGCAGAGCAACAAAAAGAAAATCGGCCAGATTTATTTAAACGTTATCTTACTTCGACTGATATTTTAACTACTCATTATCACCCGGAACTTTCCCATGAAATTAGGAGGCATTATATGCCAGAACTGTATTCTATGATGACCCCAAAAGAATACGCTGAAAAGTTTGTTTTGGAAGAAAAGAGAGCCAGTGAATTATTGGCTTCAGCTGAAGATGTTGCTACCAAAGACGCCTTACATTTTGATGGGGAGTCATATTATTCTAAAGAAGAATATAGTGGAATAATCAGTGCAGAAGAAAGATTAGCTAGAAATGCACAGGGGAAAGAAGCGGAAGAAGCTGAAAACAGATATTGGCAAGATGATGATAGGACAGAAGCAGAAAAAGAGAGTGAATACTGGGCAGTATTTTCTAGAGGAGAGATTGAAGATCTTTATTCTGAAGAGGTGTCTTTTGGATATGGTGAAATTGAACATCCTAAAAAAATTCCCTTTCTTGAAGAAATGCATACTCATAGACAGGGGGAGGAATCTTTATCAGAAAAACAAATTGAGATAATTTATGCTGTTTTAAGTTCCATTCCTAAACGTTTAAGGATGGTTATAACTGAGCGTTTTTTTGAAGGTAAAACATTAAAAGAAGTAGGACAAGAAATGCGAGTTAGCGTTCAAAGGGTAAGGGGTATGGAGTCGGAAGGATTAAGAATATTACGTCATCCTACTCGAGCTAGAATATTACAGAGTTTATTTAATACAGGAGAAGATATAGATTCAGAAATTATTGGGGGTGTGCCTCAACAAGAAATTTTTACTGCTGAGAGTATGCCAATGAAAGATTTAATTGTAAAATTTAATAATTTTTCTAGTCTTCTTGAGAAGAAAAAGAGTGGGCAATATGTAATGCTTCCTTCTGAAGAAGAGAATGTGAATCTTTTTGAAAAAGCATTTAGTTCATTACATACAAGTGACCAAATCGCAATTAAAAAATTCGCAAAAGCAGGTTTGCCAGATAATATTCCTCTATCTGCTGAAGAGGAAGAACAGGCGAAATTTGTTTTTAATTTGCTTACTTTTCGTTTGATACTTAATCAGTCTAATGTTGGACTTGGAGGTAAAGTTTCTTCGGATGGAAAGATGGTGGATATATATGGAATTACTGGTATTACTGGAGAATCTATAGGATCAACTCTTCAATTAAATTTTATTGAAAAAAAAATACGTAAACTTGAGAATAATAGATATTGGCTAAGTGATTCTTCCTATCGTAAAGAATTAAGCCTTCTTAAAAAACACAGAAGAGTATTAGTTAATAGGATTAAAGAGCTTGTCACATATCGAAAGAAGTATAAGGAGCATTTTACTTAATTTTTTATTATATGAGTAGTATGATATTATATATACTATGAATTCTTTAATACAATCACAAGTTTTCTTTTTTATTTCTTCAATTGGGTTTATTATTTTAGCGGTCTTGGTCGGGATACTTTTATTCTATCTTATTCGTGTCAGTCGCACTTTTTCGCGTATTATTGAAAAAGCGGAGGAAGATATAAATAGCATAGGTGACACCACCAAAGAAATATTAGCAGAGATAAGAGAGAATAATTTATTTCAGTTTCTTGCGAATTTCTTTAAGAAGAAAAAAAAGTCTAAAAAGACTAAAGGTGAATTTAATAATTAATAGTTTAATAAAAATATGAAAAATATGAAAAAAAATAGTAAAATGTCTGTAGGTAAAAAGGTGGTAATCGGTGCAGGCTTGGCCGCCGTTGGTGCAGGAGCTTATTATTTATTAGGTCCAGATGCGAAAGTTCATCAAAAGAAAGCAGTAGCTCTTTTGGCTAAGATGAAAAAAGAGGTTCAAAGTGAAGTAAAAAAAGTAAAAGATGTGTCTGTCCCTTTATATCACAAGACGGTAGATGCTGTCTCAGAAAATTATGCAAAACAATATAAAGTTTATGAAAAAGATATAAAAACCCTAGCAAAGAAATTAAAAAGTGAGTGGAAAAGTGTTAAATAAAAATACATTTTCTTTTCTGAGAAAAACAAATAGGCCGCCGACTTTGATAGTCGGCGGCCATTGTTAAACGATTAAGCCCCTTTTTCCATTTTAGGGTCTTGTTACCTTGAAAAAACATTGTGGTTCTTCTAGCGTAAGAATATGCAACATATTTTCGCTTGAAGAGATGACATCTGTGATAAACCACTCGGTTAAATCACGGGAGAATTTTACCTTTGTTATGTCAGAGACAAGCTCGCTGATTGTTATGGTCGCTTCGCCTGACGCTACGCGGGAAAACGCAAGTATTGAAAGGTGAGAGTTTGTTCCGGGTGTCGGAATCGTTGCGACAAACGAAGATCCGACGCGATGGAGAGAATTTCCATCACCATTTCCTCCTGTTAAAGACGAATAAGTTATCGTGTCCACCGCGACTTTGTCGTGGTCGCGAAGTGCGATCGTCTCGCCGACGTTTGATAGTTCGAAACTCGATTCGAAAAGATTCCCATTGAAGTCGGGATGATTGGTAGAAAATCCGAGTGCGTCGGAGCAAATTATCGCGACTCCTCCAGCAGGAATTGTGTCAGAACCTCCAACCGATCTGATTCTGTGATTGACTCCGCCTTCAAACATAAACCAGTTCGTAAGCGGAAGCGGTGTTGTGCTCGCATTCACAATCTCTATCCATTCCTTGCCAGTGTCATTCCCTGGCAGATCGTACATAATTTCTGATATGAATGGACTTGCATTTGTGTTGTTTCCCGCGACGCAAAAAAGCGTGCAGATAAGGACATAAATGTTTTTCATAAACTGTTTTCTATCTTTACTGTTTTCTTTTACTAATGAACAATTCTACTTTAGTCGGCGCACATAAAATGCACGTCGACTGTTTAGCAATTTTGTCATAAATTTCAAGGATGTAGAAGGGGATAACTTTTTTTGGGCGGATTTTGTTACGCTATTATAGATATTCATATCACTATTTTGTAATGAAAACAACGAAAGCGTATAATTGTTAACATATGAAAAAATATAAAAATGTTTTGCTGTCTTTAGGGGCTTATGCGTTGGCTACGTTAGTTTATGTTATATCGTCTCATTTTGTATCAATTTCGCCCAATTCACCAAATTGGACTGGTCTTGTTTTGTTTGTAATAATGATTATTATAGGACTTTTCTTCGGTTGGAAAAACATGAAATCCGAAAAGCCACTTCTTCTCGGAAATATAATTTTTTTAATTGTAATAATTATGTTATTTGCGTTTATACTTTTTTATGCAGTTCTTTCAGGTTGGAGAGGTTAAAAGGTAATTTAAACTACCTACTGACAGTTTTCGTTCCCGAAAAGATACAGGGGCAAAACATAAAAAGGTTTAGTATTAGTGATTCGATTATATTTATAAAACTCAACATTAACAAAACAAACTGGTGATTTAGAAAGATCTAATTGGGCAGTAAAGTTAATGAATGTATCTTTAAGGCCAGCACAACCCTTTTCAGAACTATTGCAAGTCGCAACGACACTAGCAATACCAATTTTTTGATTATCGAGCGTATAAAATGCATTAATTGGGAATTCGCCTCCTAACCCAAAAACATTTCTCGCTTTACCTGTGATGATTATTGGTTGCGTGAGATTAACTCGGTCATTAGGTTTTGGTGAAGTAATAGTAATTAACTGCTCGCCAGAAATGGTAAAGAAGTCGTTGCTTTGCCCGACCAATGGGCGTCCGCCAGCCGGATAAACTTCAATCTTGTATTTATTATCTGGACTTTCTGAGGTCACTGTCCACTTGTAACTACCAGTTGAGGAGGTGGGAACATTAGAAGCAATAATTTTAGCGGAGGCTTGATTACTTGGCTTTGTGGCTTGGAGGGCGATAGTCAGCGGTTCTTTACCAGAATAATTTGTCCAGCGCACATCATATGTTTTGCCAACTTCTAACTTTTCGCCACCTTTTGGAGAGGTTACTTGAATTCTATCCTTTTCAGCGACAGTGCTTGCTCCCTGTCCGGGAACATAACTGGTGCCTTGTCCTTGGCTCGGTTCGTTTGGAGTATTGGTTTCGGAATTCTGTTGTGACGGAGTAGGCGTTGCTGATTTTTTAGAAAATACAAAATATCCACCAATAGCGACAATGGCAATAATAACTACGACTAAAGCAATATTTGCAAAACCTTTTTGTGAATTTTTCATGCTTATATAATATACTTATTTTAATAATTTGTCACTTTGAGTCTTTCTAATCAAAGATATTTACTAGATTATAACTTTTGGCGGGAATGCTCTAACCCAGAATTTGCGGGGGCTGTGGTTCGCAGTTGGAACCAGTTTATTGAGTAATAAGGATATTTTAGCACATTCCAAAATATCTAGCCTAGATTAATAGCTTTATTAAGAATATACTCCGTTAATGGAAAATAAGAATTGCATTTTCTGTCTTGAAAAGGCAGATACAAAAGAACATATACCAGCCAAGCAACTTTTTAAGGGAATTTCTGATAAAGATTTAATAACTGTTCCAAGCTGTAAAAAATGTAATAGTGGATTTCAAAAAGATGAAGATTTTTTCAGACAGTTTTGGGCTTCATTTTTTATGGGGCGGTCTAAAGAAGCAAAACAACTTATGGAAAATGAGATTACTCGTTCAATCAAAAGGAGACCTGCGTTGGGTTGGCAGATGTTCAAACAAATGAAGCCAGTCAACCGCCTTTCAGAAGCTGGAGAACATCTGGGAAAAGCGACACTCATCAACATAACTGAATCTGATCGTACAAGAATTAATCGGGTTGTAGATAAAATAATTCAAGGTTTATTCTTTAAAGAATTCAAAAAAATTGTGCCAAAAGATTGGTCAATTACTATTCATTGGATTACTCCCAACATGGAAAAAGAACAGAAACTTCAAGAAATGACAAAGACAATGGCATGCAAAGTAGTTAAAGAAGACACCTTTGCTTACTGGTTTAATTTTGTTCCTGATACTTATCAGTCAGTGTGGATTTTAGATTTCTTTCGCATTCCTTTGTTTTATGTTTTTGTTCGTGAAACTACAAAAATTTCTAACAAATAATTAATTTGCCCCTTGAGAATTTAGATAGCTTAAAAAATTATTGAAATCTAAGACTCTAGCTAAAGATTCAAGTTGTCCTGCCTCAACAAAAGACGGTATACCTAAATAACAATTATCTTTGACGAGAATGGCGGCACCACCAGAGTTTCCATGGTCTACCTTTGCAGAAGTTATGTAGTAGCCATTTTCATAACCAGATATTATTCCCTCGGTGGCGGTAATATCTGTAGCTGAACCAATCCCCGGGTAACCAAGAATTACGATTTGTTCTCCCACAGAAGCTCTAGTTTTACAATAATTTGGAACACTAGATATTGAATTTAAGTAAGACGATGGATTTCTGATAAAGAGTTCTCCGACATCCCAAACAGGATCAGTATTAATATCGTCAAAAAAATTAGTCTTGGTATTTACGGTTACAGTGTAATTATCAGTAGTGCCTGGAAAAGTTGCCCTGCATGAATAAGGTGCTTGACCTTGATATGTAAGGACATGTTTATTTGTAAAGACTAAAGTGCTTATAGGGTTTCTAAAAAGAAGTCCAGAACCCCAAGCATCCATTACTAATTGACCGCTTGCTGAATACCACCAACATTCAACGCGAGAGATTTGTGGTCGCCACTGACTTATTATTGAAGGCAAATCAGGTTCCGATTTTGCAGGAACTTCTTTGATAATAGTTTGTGTATTAGTAACTGTTTTTGGCTTAGTATTTTTTAAACTATCAACTTCTTTTTTGAGATTATCTATTTCATCCTGTTGAGGATTGCTAGGCGTTATTTGAGGTGTTTGATCTTGGTTATTACTATTGTTTGAATTTTTACCAAACACAAGATAACCGCCTAGACCAACCAAGGCGACCAGAAGAATTATAACGACAGGGTTATTAAAATGATTTTGTTGATTTTTTGTTTCCATAGATTACTCTTATATGCTATCAAAAATTGTCTTTAAATCATAGCTTTTTGCTACAGGCACACGAACGAGCTTTATACTTACTCTTTCTAGTATAGAACCCACAAAATCGTCTCTAACTTCTCTTGGTGGTAGCATATGCGAACTATCGTCTAACTCAATCGCCATGTATGGCGTAAAATATTCTTTATTAAACAAAACAAAGTCCACAGACTTGCGATCAATTTTATTAAAATATTTCCTTTTAAAGTGTTCGTAGTGATTCACTTCTACAATTTTTGAAAGCTGAACTTGGGGAACAATATAGTATTTATCTTTTACGGTTTCTTGTAACGCCTTGAAAAATTCATGTTCTGCTTTAGACATTAAATAGTTTCTTTTCACATAATGCTTGTAGTCGTCTGACTGGTCGCCGATTTCTGTTTTATTTCCGCTCTGCCTTTTAAGAAAGGTAAAAACTATAAATAATCCAATGATTGCAAGTAAAATAAATATAAACATATGTGCTAACTATAGTATGTAGAATCAAAGTTAGCAAGTGGCTATTCTTTAAGTATGGCTATCAATAAAACGATACTTATACAGTTTGGCAAAAAGGTGCGAGAAGAAAGAATGAAAAAAGGTATCTCACAGGAACGCTTGGGCGAACTGGCGAAAGTACACCGCACCTATATCGGTATGATTGAACGTGCAGAAAAAAACATCACGTTAACCAATATGGAAAAAATCGCTCGTGCCTTAGGTAAAAAAGTAAACGAACTTATCAATTTTTAATAACCCATGAAAGATATTTTAGATGTTCTAAACATTCGCTACCAAGCTGTGCTAGAAAGCAGTTCGGATTCTTTGTTTTACCGAAATGTTCACACTTATGTTGATTGG